>ENA-UABQ01000418-UABQ01000418.1-human-gut-metagenome-genome-assembly--contig:-NODE-418-length-12864-cov-3.953158_pt1 | contig 12864 bp, 7 predicted proteins | sample MGYA00243869_ERZ654205 | MGnify/ENA primary metagenome ERZ654205 (study PRJEB26926, sample SAMN06165207) | human gut metagenome | biome: ENVO:00009003; feature: ENVO:2100002; material: ENVO:00002003...
TGTATCGACGCCGTACTTTTTGCAAAGCATATATCCGATACACACCGCCTGAAAGCCCATATCCGCTCTGCTGTAACTGTCGCTGTTGATGGAGAGCTGTGCGTGGCCAAGTTCCTGTGCTACGCACTGAGCGACCGCTACGCTGTCTCCCACATCACGCTTAACATACAAGGTCTGTTCCTCGTTGTTATAAAACGCTGCCATATTGGGATACGGAAGCTCATTTGTTGCTTCTACTTCAACCGGGGAAGAATCCAGCATAACTGTAATGAGTGCTTTCGGGTCACGGTTGACAGTCGGTGCAGGCGGTCTTTTGCCGTTGGTCTGCGAAACATCAAAGACCTTTTTCACATTGTAGGAAATGCCGGTCGTACCGTCTCTCTTGGCATACTCGACAGGCTCAAGAATGGAAATGCTTTTCGCACCTTTCTGAATTTTCACATTATCCTTGCTCCAGTCATCAAAGTTTTTGAGCTGGCTTGCTTCGGGAAGCTGCTTAAAAATCAGAAGTGCATTGACCGCAGAGTATCGGTCAAGACGGCTCTGCGTATCAAGGAACGCTTTGAACTTCTCCGGGTCGGAAACGATAGCCTTTGCGGTTTCGTCCGCCATCTGATATACGGCTTCCTTTTCAGCCTTCATCTTCTCGGCGTATTCCTCTTTGGAAAGTCGTTTGCTCTGCTGTCCTGCCTTAGCAGGGGTAAAATTGTTTGTCATTGTGATTACCTCTCTTTCACATTTTTGCTTTTAGGTTTCGGCTGCTGGTGTACGGTCTGTGCCGGGGCGTTCTTGACCTCCGGCTTTGTTACCTCCGGCTCTTTGCGTTCTGCTTCTTTCTGCTGCTTGGACTGAGCCTTATATCGGTCAAGCTTTGCTTTTACCGACGGCTTTCTCTGTCTGTCGCTTACAGTACCCTTATCAGTTTGCATATCTACCGGCTCGGAGTCGTGCCTTGACGGAGGGTTTTTGTCCGTTTTGGCGACTGTGGGGTTTGATTGGGAATACCCCTCTTTCTGAATAGGCTTTCTGACTGCTTCCTCAGTGATGATTTCGTTTTTGGTTTTTGTCGGCTTGTCTTTCTCCAAAGCTTCACGCTTTTCGACAGCCTTCTGAGACTCGGTGACAATCGCAGCCTTATCAACCTTACCGAGTTCAAATCTCTCAACGATTCTCTGAATTTTAGAAGCGTCCTCCGCACGTGCGATAATATCAATCGGGACATTATCTCCCCTTGTATTCTTATCTCGAAGAACACAATAGAGAACACCGTAGCGTTTTGCCTGTTCGGTGAATTTCTTCAAGTCCTTATTCGAAATAGAAAACACTTTCAATTCTTTGCCCGATTTAATCATATTGGTAAGACGGGCTTTTCCTCTGGTCTTGTTCGCCTGCGTTGCTTCCTGTTTTAATACGGAAGCAAGAAGAATTGCGATATTCTTTGCGGCTGAACCGGTAAGTCTTGCAGCAACTTCAAAGCCTTCAAGGGATAACCTGACGACCTGTTCGGCTGCGTCACCTGAATTTGTCATTTCGCTTTTGCTCCTTTCGCTGTTGTTTTTCTTCTTCGGCTCTGATTGTTTCAAGGTTCTGCTCCATAACCTTTGACCTCTCGGCAATGTCGTTACAGAGTCGAACCTCTTTGTTCAGTTCTCGAATTTTGTCGCTTACCGTCGAAATCTGTTCTTTGACCTTAGACAGCTCATCGTCACTCATCTTTGTTCTTGCTTTTTTTCGCAGGTGCGTTCTGTCGTCATTCAAAGTTTTAATTTGACCTTTCAGCGACTCTTTATATGAGAAAAGCTGCTCGTCCGTAGAAATATTTTTTCGTCCGAGCAGCCTTGTCTCTGCTGTGATTTTATCCAGCTTCAATAAATCCTCTTTCAAAAGATAGTGAAGCCTTGCTGTATTCTGTTTTTTATATTTTGGCAGATAACCGAGCCTATAACAGTAATGCAGATACAAGCCATACAGTCCGCCCACTTTTTTGATTTTATTTTCTCTTGTAGGCAATCGGTACTGCCTGATAACCACCGTCTGCTTTGCAAACGGAACTATGCGTACTCTCTGATTTTCCATAATCCTACGCCTGATTGCTTCCTCGGTATAATCTTCTCCGAGATTTTTAAGTCGTATGGGTTTCGTGTACCCTTTCGGTACAATCGTCCAATACTTCCGGCTCTCGCTTAGACAATGCTCATATCCCATCTGCGTAAGTGCGTAGTCAAGACTTCTGATATTTGTGCTGTGGGCAATCGCTTCATCTATGGCTTCTCGCACCATAGAATATCTGGTCGGCATTCCCGCCTGTTCCTGCTTATAGTAGTAAGAGGATTGCTTACTGCGATTCGGATTCGGATTGTAATATAATCCATATTTCTCACAAATACGGTCGGCAACTTTTCTGAACTTAAACCACGAGGTATCTTGACATCGCTTGCCGTCTTTGAATGAAACAGAGTTAATTACATAGTGGCAATGCAGGTGTTTGGTGTTCAGGTGCGTTGTAACAACAACTTGAAATCTTTTCCCCCACACTTCGTTTGCAAACTCCATTCCAATTTTCTGTGCAAGCTCCGGTGTGATATTTTGTTCCTTAAAACTCAAATATCCGTGATAGGCTTGTATGCCGTCCTCTTTCCCATATGCCTGCTTGACTGAAACAAATTGGTCACGGGCAGTGGTCGGATTACAGTTGATACCTTCCACGAAATATTCCCGTTCGGTTTTTTCTTCGTCCTTTGCATAGGAGAGAACATCTGCAAGTGCCTGATATTGTTCCTCGGTATAAATATCTGCCGCTGTCTTTTCAGGATTAGCGGCATAATCAATAACCTGACCAAGCCTTGAATTGACTGCCCACAACTTGCTTACTGCCATTTCATTTCACTCTTATCGGGTCTTAAATAAGTACGCTCAATATCTGCCTGAAACTTATGCCAACGCTCCGCTTCCTTTTTAAGCTGCGGTGCGTCAACAAAGCCAAGAGCGTTTGCTTTAACTGCAAGTTGATTGATGTTGTTGCCGATAGAAGAAAGCTCACGCATCACATCATAAAATCTTTCATCCGGCTTTTCCCTCGGCTCATATCCTCGAAGAAGCAAACGGATAAGTCCCGCTTCACTCAGGCAAGCCTTTTTTGCCTTCTTCTGCAAATCCTGTGCTTCGTCTCTACTGAACCTAACAATCTTCTGAATGTTTCTTTTCCTCATTTTCTGTGCCATCCTTTCTTGTGATGATATAATGTCTGTCCTTATTTATCTGGAACAGACACATAAAAGTAACTCCTATAAAGCCGCCGGCAATTACACCGACGGCTACCAATGCTATCTCACGCATAGCGTTCTCCTTTCTCTTGGGGGTATTAGGGGCAACCCCTAACGAGGTATTTGGTAGTGTGCTATCCAAATACACTGCTCGCTAAGAATATGCAGACTCTCCGGGTTGCCCCATCGTCTGTCTTTTTATCGCTCCATATCTTTTGAAATTGACTTATATGCTTTCGCTTCAATGCCCTTGTCCGTCTGATAAAAACGCTCCGGATACCGGAACTTATCCTCATACTTTTTCATCAAATCCTTTGGCATACTGAGAAAACTCTCCGACTCAATCGGTGCGTATGCGATAAAGAATTTTCCTGCAATAATGTCGAGGATTTCTTTATCATCGGAGTAAATTGCACGGTTTAACTCAGCACCGTTCATCTTTCCTTCCTCGTTACATACGATTGCAACTTCATCGTCAAAAGGCATATATTCCTCAATATACCCGCCTACGGTTTCCTGCATTGCTTCCAGCGTATCCTCAATCTCAATCTGTTTTGGATACTTGCCCGGTTCAATGAGAAGTACATTTATTTTTTCGCTCATCTCTCAAAACTCCTTTCGCTTTTCTTGGAAATTCCTAATTTGATACACAAAAAGTCGTTGACATCTTTCCCGCACTTGGGCGGATCGTCAACGACTTCGTATCTGTCTTTTAATTTTATTTTCAGTGCATTTGCCGCCTTTCTTCCGGCAATATCATTGTCAAAATGAAGCACGATACGGCTAATGTTCTTATTCTTTTCAAGCAGATTTTTAAGTGTAACCGGCACTTTGGATTTCTCTGTTTCTCTGTTAGGCGAATACACGCCGGAGAGAGAAACAAGGTTTAATTTGTGCCAGTCCCTGCCCGCCATCTTTGCTAATGTGGCATAGGATAACAGGTCGATGGCACATTCAAACAGGTGTACCTCTATGCTTTCTTCATTTGTCAGTCTGAAAGAAAACTGCTTCTTGCTACCGGTGCAGTCGCCCATAATACGACTGCTGTTCGTTGCCCGAAATGCGGCATACTTTGCTTCTTTTTTCTCGTCATAACCGATAAAAACAACATTGTGATATGGCAGTGATTCAATGATAAGTTCCTTATCAAGGCAGTAATTTATGATTTCATAATCAATCCCTCGACTGAAAAGATACTGCGTAACCACATCGTTACTCGGACTTTTTTGCGGTAAAAGAAGCGGCTGATTTTCATAACTCCGGCTTTCTTTTTCATAGACCGGAGCAGAAACAGCACACTGTCCCATAATTGTTTCAACCGCTTCTACAAAATCAAGTCCTTTGACTTTGATAAGATAGTCAAGGGCAGATTTGCCGCCGATACCTCTCGACCACCACATCCATTTCCCGTTTGAAATCTTCAAACTGTCGTGTTCTCTGGTACAGTAAGTGTTACCACTATAATGGACAAGTTCGCCCGGTTCATAGGTGCGAAGATAGGTCAGCAAATCCATTTTCTTTGCTTCGGTTATGACTTCCGGTGCTATATATGGCATACTGACCACCTCACATTTCTTTCTTATCTTTCATACGACTTCTCCTTTCGTTTCTCGGTCGATTCGCCCTCATCAGGCTCGCCGCCCACAATTTCATTTTCCTTTTTATCCATATTGAGCAGGATATTCAATTCGTCCAAACGGGCAAGTTTTGACTTCAATTCTTCTTCCTGCACAAACGGTTTTTGGACTTCTTTTTGTGCAGTTTCAAACTGATTTTTCGTATCAGCAAGACTGTCCTTTACTTTTTCAAGGTCGTCTGCAAAACGCTCAACCGCATTATCAATACGAGTGATATTACCGAAAACATCATCGCCAAGCGATACCTGTTTGCCGGTTTCTCCTTTGACCGTTACGCAATAAGAACGCTCCGTCGTATCAAAAGAAAGTTCTGTTTCAAATCCTCTATACCTGCCCAGAGAAACAGGTGCAGGACTTGTCATCTCCTTGCAGGCTGCAATGATTGCTTTGCCGGCTTCTGCTTTTTCGGAATAAAAAACACCCTTAACCTCCATCCCGACAAAGCGGTCATCTGTTGGTTTCGGGTGTTGTTTTGCAGTTTCCACATCTGCCGTCAAACCGTTAATTCGGTTTTCAAGAGAAGTGATACGCTGCGGATAATGTTTAATTATCTTGTCCTCAAGGCTGTACTTTTCAGATAAGAAATTGGATTTTAAAAGCTTCAATTTCTGTACCTGAATGTCCAAATCCATCTTTTCCTTGATATATGGATTGCCTGTTGCAAGCATTTTAATCTCGGCATAAGACAGTGCGGTTTCATCAATATCTTCTGCACTCCTAACAGGAGATTTGCTCGTCATAATCTGACTTGCAAACTTCTGCTTACCCTCAACAAGCTGATACAAATATGCGTCAAAGGTCTGCTTTGTAACATAACGATAGATTTCCACCTTTGGATTTGAATTGCCCTGACGGATAATTCTACCACTGCGTTGCTCCAAGTCTGCCGGTCGCCAAGGACAATCAACGTCGTGAAGTGCGATAAGCCTGTCCTGAACATTCGTACCGGCACCCATCTTTTGTGTTGAACCCATTAGCACTCTGACCTCTCCTTTACGAACTTTCTGAAACAGTTCTTTCTTTTTCACATCGGTTTCCGCTTCGTGGATAAATCGGACTTCGCTTTCGGGAACACCTCGCTCTATGAGCTTCTTTCTGATGTCATTGTAGACAGAAAATGTTCCGTCATTCTTTGGTGTCGATAAGTCGCAGAACACTAATTGTGCTGACTTTTTATCTTTGTTTTCTTCCCATATGCGATACACATTATCAACGCAGGCATTGATTTTGCTGTTCTCGAAGTCCGGCAGCATAGCATTTAGCATACGCTGGTCAAGTGCGAGTTTCCTACCGTCGTTTGTGATTTTAAGCATATTATCTACGCTTGAATCTACACCTCCGCCACGAACTTTCTCGGCTCGCTCTGCAAGGGAGGCAACCATTTCTTTCTGCATTTCGGACGGTTCAACCGACACATTATGATACTCTGCTTCCGGTACAGGAAGATTAAGCATATCGGCTGTTTTAATGTCTGCAACCTCTTTGAACATCGCCATAAGTTCGGGCAGATTATAGAATTTAGCAAAGCGTGTTTTCGCTCTGTAACCCGTTCCTTCCGGCGTAAGTTCTATTGCTGTTACCGTTTCTCCAAATGTGGAAGCCCAAGCATCGAAGTGCTGTAATCCGTTTTTTACAAGGGTATTATATTGCAAGTATCGCTGAATGGTATAAAGTTCTACCATACTGTTTGAGATAGGCGTACCTGTCGCAAATACAGTTCCTCGCCCGCCGGTAATCTCATCAAGGTATCGGCACTTCATAAAGAGGTCGGAAGATTTCTGTGCTTCCGTCTGTGCGATACCGCCTACATTACGCATTTTTGTGTAAAGATAAAGGTTCTTGTAGTAATGGCTTTCGTCAATAAAAAGCCTATCCACACCTAATTCTTCAAAGGTTACAACATCATCCTTTCTGCTTTGGTCGTTGAGTTTTTGGAGCTTTTGCTTGACCGATTTTCTTGATTTTTCAAGCTGTTTGACAGAGAAGTTTTCCCCTCGATTACGCTTTAGTTCTGCAATTCCTTCCGTCAATTCATTCAACTGCTGTTCAAGAATTGCCCTCTGCCTTTCAATCGACATCGGGATTTTTTCAAATTGAGAATGCCCGATGATAACTGCGTCATAATCTCCTGTTGCAATTCTTCCGCAGAACTTTTTACGGTTCTTTGTTTCAAAATCTTTCTTCGTTGCAACCAGTATATTTGCCGACGGATAAAGTTGCAAGTATTCCGCCGCCCACTGTTCCGTCAGATGATTCGGAACAACAAACAGCGATTTATTACATAGTCCGAGTCTTTTCGACTCCTGCGATGCTGCTACCATCTCGAACGTCTTGCCTGCACCAACTGCGTGTGCAAGCAAGGTATTTCCGCCGTAAAGAATGTGTGCTACCGCATTTCTCTGGTGTTCCCTTAATGTGATTTCTGGATTCATACCACTAAATGTGATGTGACTTCCGTCATACTCACGAGGTCTTATGCTGTTGAATTTTTCGTTATACATCTTCGTCAGTTTCTCTCTGCGGTCAGGGTCTGCCCATATCCAATCCTGAAAACCTTGCTTGATAAGTTCCTGCTTTGCCTGTGCGATTGCCGTTTCCTTTTTGTTGAGAACAGCCTTTTTTCTGCCCTCATCATCTTCGATATAATCAAAGATACGGACATCTTTCAGGTTCAGCGTTTCCTCAATTATCTTGTAGGCATTGATACGACCTGTGCCGTATGTGCTATATGCTTTGACATTGGAACGGTCATAGGATTTACCCTCGATATTCCACTCGCCCGTATAGGGAGAGAAGTGAACTTTTATATTCCACTGTGCATATCTCGGTGTATCAAGAAACTCAAACATAAACTGCTGGATTATCTCCTGCGGCAGCCAAGTAGCACCGAGCCTTACAGATATTTCACTTGCAGTCAAGTCTTTCGGCTGAACCTTTTCCAATGCTTCCATATTGATTTTATAATCTTCAGGATACACCTCGGCAGACTTTTTTGCTGTAATAAGTTTCTCTCGGACATTTCCCGAAAGGTACTCATCTGCCATAAGATACTTTTGTTCGCTTACATTCCCGTACCTGTAAAGCGGATTCAAGAAGATAACGCCTTTCAAATCCTGATAGAGTGTTTCTTCATTTTTACCTGTGAGTTTTGACATATACTCCATATCAATTCCGGCTTTTTCTCCCATAGAAACAGCAAGTGCCTCGCTGGCAGTATCCACCATTTCTACCGGCTTATGCGGCTTAATTGTACGCTTGAAGAACATATCCGCCTTGCGTTCCAGTTCTCCGTTTTCGTTAATGACTTCAAGAGCAGAAAGCAAGGCAAAGGAACTGTCGTCACTGAACGCAGAGATATTCGCTCGGCTGTTAATCAGTCCATATTTCTTGGTATAACTGTCATAAAGACTGTTGAGTTTTGACTGCTCGGCTTTGATTTCTTCGTCCGGATAGTCCTCGGTTTGAAGTTCAATCAGATTGCGAACGCTGTCACGAACCGCAATCATACCCTTGATTCTGTTCTCGGCGGTTGCCGACACCTCCACTGGAGTCATACGAGAATTCTCACGGAAATAGATTTTATCGTCCACCACTGTGTAAGAAAAATTCCTTACCGTAGGGTCGGCAGGGATAGAATTATCTTCTTCCTCCAACTCGTCGGTTACTTCGTAATCGTTTATTTCTCCGTGGATATTCGCTACCGCTTCCGATAACAATTCGGATAAATCGGCATTTTCAAACGGTACACAGGTTACTTCTTCTCCGAAGCGACCGCTTACTGTTTTCATCTCGCCCAGTATCATTTCGGGATGTTCCACAAAGTACGAGTTCATCGTGATACCGTCATCAGTTGTGCCAAGCTCTACCCAATTAGGCTCTATATCTATGAGCCTGTCACGCTTTTGCAGGAATAAAATATCCGATACAACTTCCGTACCGGCATTGCCTTTGAAAGTATCATTTGGAAGTCTGATTGCTCCCAACAGGTCGGCTCTTTGTGCGATATATTTTCTGACCGACGAATTGGTTTTATCCATCGTACCTTTACTTGTAACAAGTGCCATCACTCCACCGGGTCTTAATTTATCCAAAGACTTGGCAAAGAAATAATCGTGAATAAGGAAGTTATACTTATCGTACCTCTTATCAAGCACCTTGAAATCGCCAAACGGAACATTCCCCACAACTCCGTCAAAGAAGCTATCCGGCACATTGACTTCTTCAAATCCCTGTGCTGCTATGGATGATTTCTGATAAAGTTGCTGAGCAATCCCTGCCGAAATCTTATCAAGTTCCACACCGTAAATCTTAGTGTTTTCCATTGAATTCGGCAGCATACCGATAAAATTACCGATACCGCAGGACGGTTCTAACAGATTGCCCTCCTTAAATCCCATCTGCTCCATTGCCTTGTATATAGCGTCGATAACTTCGGGTGGAGTATAAAAGGCGGTTAATGTGCTTTCTCTTGCGGCGGCATATTCATCGGAAGACAGTGCTGTGTATAACTCAACAAATTCATCTGCCCAAGCAGAATTGTTCTCGTCAAAGGCTTCGGACAAACCTCCCCAGCCGACATATTTAGACAAGATAAGTTGTTCTTCCGGTGTGGCAAATCTGTTTTCAAACTCACACTCTTTCAGAACTTTTATCGCTTCCATATTTCTGCGGAAGCGTTCTTTCTTGCCTGCCGGTTCTACCGGATTGGAACGCAAATCAAAAGTATTTCTCTCTGCTATCGGAATATCCGGGTGCAAATCAAAACTCTTGACCTTGCTCTTTTTATTCTCCCACTGCGGTTTTATCGGTTCAGGCTCTTTATCATAGCCATTGCCGATACGAATGCCCTCGTTATACATTTCATCGTAGCTGTCGAAGCCATTCTGATTTGCAATGATTTCTCTGTAATCCTCAATCGGAACATTGCCGATATTGGTTACTACCATATCGCTTCTTTCGGCATTTTCGATAAGAGCTTCCATTGTATCAGTCGTACACTCTGTTAAATCCGGTGTCTGTCTAAAAGCATTATCTGCTTCTTCAAACCATTCTGTACCTACATCGGCAAGAGTTTGATTTGCGATACTGCCGAGGTAATCAAAGAACTCATCTGCCGACTTATTGTCTTGTGCCGCTTTTCTGATTTCATCAAAAGAAAGCGTATTTGTAACATACTGACCACCGGCATTACTGTCCGGATTAAAGTACATCCAAGTAACGCTTTCCTGTTCTCTGTTAATGAAAAACGCATCCTCATAATCTGTTTTCTGTTCGGTTTCGGTATCACTATGCGTGATATTTTCGTCTGTATCGGCTTTTTCTGCTGCTGGTAATACCGTTACTCTCAAATGGTCATTAAGCGGATTTTCCTGCACCTTACGGTCAAATTCTTTCCTTGAAAACTCCTTGTTGAACAGTGGCATTTCGGTATCATAAAGCATTACTCTCTCATCATCAAAAGATAAGATTTCATACTCCGCTGCACCGATATATACCGTGTCTCCAAGATGATATTCATATCGGGTATCAGGTAATTGCTGTTCCTGTGTTTGCTCTGCAAGCAGACTGCGGACATAATCAATCTTCTCTACACGGTTAATCGGGAAACCTACGCTGTCCTCAAAAGTGACATCACGCATAGAAACATCGCCACTGATTTTACTGACGCTTTCAATAACAAATCGGCGGTCATCAATCACAATTTCCTTGCCGATAATATCGTCATCATTTGCCTGCTCAGCTTCTTCCAGTGGTGCAGTAGAAAGAATTTCCCGATTTCTTTTCTGCTCCTCGATTTCTGCCCGTCTTGCTTCCTGCTTCTCAAGCCACTGCGGATACTGCTCCTTTTCCTTTGGATTTAAGTATCTGTCTGCACGGATAAGCTCCCCGATACGCTTTTCCACCTGTGTCCATTTAAGAGTGAGTTTCGGTGCGTCGTTTCCAAATCCTCTTGAAAGAGTTATGCCTTTCCCATCGTGGTTTTCATCAATACCTGCACCGATAATGACAGGATATGAACCTCCCCAACCGTATTCGTTTTTGAGAAAGTCTGCATTTTCTTTTGAAGATAAACTCTTTTGAAACTGCTCATAGATACGCATTTTACCTTCGTGAATACCGCTTCCACGAGTCAGAACTGCGTCGATAATCTCCTGAGAAAAAGTAAAGGCAGAGGTTTTGTTTTCCTCTGCCTGACGGTCTAATATGAAGCTCATCTGTCCGTCTGCCGACGGTAGCGGTTTCATTCTATCATTTAATTCTCCCAAAAGACGCATTGCTTCAAAGTGCTGTGCAATCACGCTCCAGTTATAGAAACTCTGTGCAGTTCTGCTGTCATAATGACCTTCCCAAAGGTGCAAAACATTTTGAAATGTCTTATAACCTACGGTTCTCCCGTCCTCTAATGTGAGTTCGGTATAGTCGTTATTGAAGATACTCTTGATATATTCGGTACGGGTATCGCTATCGGTATTTCTCTCATAGAAGTCTTTAATATCTTCGAGAGAAGCCAGCAAATGCGGTGTAGTACCGAGTATTTCTCTTATAGTATCATCTCTGCCGAAAAACGGCAGACTCTTGTCCTCGTTGCTTCTGTCATAATACTCTAAACGAATATTACCTGTGCTTTCACGATTTCCTGTGCCGAGTTCCTGATGTTGTTCATCAGGCGAACCCATTTCATCATATCTTCCGCCTTCATCTGCTCCGTCAGTCCGGCTTTCTGTGCCATCTGCTTTACGAGAGTTTTCTCCAGTTCGCTGGCTCTCTGCTGAACCTCCGCCAAGTGACTGTTCAGAATCCCTTTCGTCAGAAGATTGTAGTACAGGATTTTGTGATGTTCCTTCAGATAAGTTCTCCTCATCTGCGACCATCTGCCGAGAGTCACTTCCGTCTGCTCCGGCAGCTTCAGGTTCGGAAGATTGTAATCTCCCACCATCGTGTATGTGATTTCGCTCATCGCTTTGACTCCTTTCGTCTTTGATGTCTTTATTGTATTCGGATTGCCCCTGTTCATCAATTATGCGATTTTCCTTGCTGAGCGTGCTGATTGTTCTGCTGACAGGGAGCAACGCCATTTCAGCAATGTCGCTTGTAGCAATACCCACCGCATTGAGAACTTCCTGTGAATTGAAGCTTGAAATCCCGGCAAAGTCATCGGGAGAATAAACCTTGTCTGCGTCCAGCCCCAATCGTGCCATAACCATATATGATACGCTGTTTCTGACAAGCTCCAAATACAAGGCATTTGCTTCGTTGGCAGACAAATACTCAATATCGCTTCCTGCACCCAAACTCATAAAGTCGGAGATATAGTCTGCGATGTTGTCCTCTACGGCATTGGCAATGCTCTCTTTGACGACGTTTTCAATACTCGTTGTATCGTTTACCGCACCGAAAGTGTTTTCAAGCGTTTCAATAACCTCTGCTTCAAATTCGGGTCTCATCTCCCAAATCGGAACAGGGCGGGAATATCTGCTTTCGTGGGTATCCGATATATCAAAGTAATGAATCAGCCTTTGACGGCTTCTGTCTGCGTCCTCAAATACGGCAATACCTTTTGCACCTCGGTTTACCCAACGACCGAAAGTACCGTTCCATCGTTCGATTTCAAGCACGGCTGTTGCATCGGGTCTTTGGGCATAAATGAGAAGCTGTTCATCAAATCGGAGCCTGAAATTTCTGCCTGCTGTTTTCAGAAACGATTGCCAGTTTACTGGATTGTCTGTAACTGCAAAACAGGTTCTTTCATACAGCTCTGAAATCAGGTCAAATTTTCTTGCCACCTCGTCTGCACCTCCTTATCGTGTTTTTTGTTTGTCCTTTGCGGATTTCGTGTTTTCTTTTGCGGCTGGTTCTACGGTATGACCGTTTCTCTCGCAAAGCTCGGCAAATTCGCAGATATGGTAGAGATTCTGTCTCTTATACACATCTGACGCTGCCGACGAATAGCCTTGTGTAGATCT
>ENA-UABQ01000422-UABQ01000422.1-human-gut-metagenome-genome-assembly--contig:-NODE-422-length-12713-cov-3.410807_pt1 | contig 12713 bp, 6 predicted proteins | sample MGYA00243869_ERZ654205 | MGnify/ENA primary metagenome ERZ654205 (study PRJEB26926, sample SAMN06165207) | human gut metagenome | biome: ENVO:00009003; feature: ENVO:2100002; material: ENVO:00002003...
TCTCCGGTCACGTCTTGAAGCAGTCTGGACACGTTCTTGGAAATTTTTGGATTCGCAGGGGCGGATCCGGTTTTTTTAGATGGTTTCGAACGTCGAGCACTCCATCCAGCCCTTTTTGCCGTCGGCGATGGTGATTTCGCACCAGCCGTTCAGACGGTCCGAAATTTCTACTTTGGTGCCTTCGTGCAGAATGAAGAGATCGGTCGAGTTCTGATCGGGAGAGCTTTTGACGGCGACGGCATCCCGCAGTACGACGGCCGATGTGCGGTCGATCGCCTCCCGGCGGTCGATGGCTGCGAAGCAGAGGGTCAGTACCAGCAGCAGAAAGGCTGTCGCGGTGCCGTAGAATCCTATCTTGCGTCGTACCAGACGACGGGAGAGCAGATAGAAAAGCGCCGAGCCGAGCATTGCCGCCAGGAAGACCAGCGAGAGGACGGCCCATGTCGTGCTGCTCAAAAGGTTGCGCAGATTCGACAACCAGGTCTTGACGAAAAATTCGGGGACGGCGTCGATGTGGTCTTTGGTCATTTTCTCGGCGACTTGCAGGTTGTAGCGTATGTCTTCGTTCCCGGGATTGAGCCTCAGCGCCCGGTTGTAGTTGAGGATCGCCCGACCGATTTCCTGCTCCTTGAAATAGGCATTTGCCAAGTTATAGTAGAGTTTGCCCGATTGCCTGCCGCTCGACAGAATCGTTTCGTAAAGCGAAATTGCCGTAGGAAAGTCGTTGTTGATGTAAGCCGTGTTGGCCTGATCCCACAACTTGTCGGGATCGGATGCGTAAGCTGCCGAGGCGGTTTGCTCCGATTGCGGGTGTTGAGCCAGCGAATCGGTTCGGGCGGCAGTCTGCCCCGGAACTGCCGCGCTCAACAGCGTAGCGAGGAGAAAGAGAATATATCGTTTCATGGCTTTTAGCGTTTGATGATCGATTCGATGCGGGAAATCAGTTCGAGGCCGTCCCGATATACGTCGCTCATACGGGCCGAAGCCACCGGCGAATATTGGGCTTCGTCGCAGCGGGTGATGAGTTCCGAGAAGAGCTGGGTGTCTTCCGGCGCAGCCCCGCGCTTGTGGAGCTCTTCGCGGACGTTTTCCTTGGTGAGATTGGCTACCGGGATATTGAATTTATCGCTCATATACCCCCATAAAGCCTTCAGCATCTCTTCGTAGAAGGCGTGCTGGTTGTGCTCTTCCATATAGTTCTTGGCTATTCTGAAACGCTGAATGGCCACTTTGTTGGCCCGCCGGCCCCGGATCAAAGCCGCATTCTGGCTGTCGCGGATCTGCTTGCGCAGCGCGATGTAAGTTCCGGCGAAAAGGACGAGAATCGCAGCCAGCAGTCCGATATAGAGTCCGCTCAGGAAGAATGGCTCGTGCATCGGCTGGAGGTGTGCCTTGCCCAGGCGGATGAAACGGATGTCCTGTCCCAGCATCTGAACGTCCTCCTTGGAGAGTCCTTTGACCATGTAGCTCTCTCCGCCGTTGGCATCCGGTGTGATTTGCAGCGGGAAGCTTTGCGAGGAGAGGGTCACATATTCCCGGCGGTCGGGATTGAAGTAGGTGAAAAGAATCGAATCGATACGGTACGTCCCTTCGGCGCGCGCGATGAACGGATATTCGAATTGCCGGTAGCCGGAGGTTCCCGCAGTCGCCGTTTGGATGGATTCGGTGGTTTTGACGTTGTATTGCTCGAACGAGGCGGGCAGCGTCAGCTTGGGTGCCTGCACGAACGTGAGGTTGCCCGTACCGGAGATCTTCACCGTATAGGTCGCCGCAGAATTGGCTGCCAGCCGGTCAGGCGGCAGCACCGCATCCATCGCAAAACTGCCTACGGCGCCGCTGAAGCTGGCAGGAGCGCCCGCCGGCAGCGGTTTGACCGTGACGTTTATCCGCGGGCTCTGCACCTTGCGGGGTACGTTCACGAAATCGTGCCCGCCCCCGAAGAAGGGATCGAGGCTGCGCCGGCTCTGGATGACGACCTGCGCCACGGCGGTGATCTCGGCAGGCTCGATGACGAGCGTACCGGCCTGCTGCGGATAGAGCAGGTACTCCTTGGCAACGAGCGTCTCGTAGACTTTTCCGTTGAAGGTTTCGCGTTCGCGGCGGGCGTTCTCCGTATTGAGTTCCTGCGCCCAGAAGCCGTTGAACGAAGGGAATTTCACATCGTTATACCCCACTATAGGAACCCGCTCGTAGAGTTTGAAGGTCACGCGCAGCGGCTCGCCTTTGAAAACCGAAGTCCGCGACACGATGGCCCGCAACAGGATGTCGTCCTTGGCGACCCGGCTCTGCGCCGCACTCTCGGAGGAGGCTTCCTCGCGGCGCTGCGGCTGCCCGCCGGCGGCGGAACCGCCGCCTCCCGGCGCCTTGCCCTCATCCACCACCTCGATCGCCAGCGGCTTGGTACGGTAGGTAGTCCCCTCGACCGTCACCTCGGCCGCACCGACGGTGACGTTCCCAGCGCCCTGCGGCACGAGCACATAGGTGATCGTGTAATTGACCACGCGCGTCATCGAATTGTTCACGATCTGGATCGACTGTCCCTGCGCTTCGGCCGGGCCGGCGATCACGTCGAACCCTTCGAACGAAGGAGCTTTGAACGAGCCCGGCTCGGGCTGCGCGTTCAGTGCGAACTCCACGCGGAACGGCTCGCCGACAGCGACCGTCAGCGGAGAATTAGCCTCAAAAGTGACCTTCTCGGCAGCCGATGCCGAGAAGATCGCCAGCACGAAGAGTGCCGTCAGGGATATTTTCGCAATGAAATCTCTCATTGAGCTCTACAATAAAACCTTCTTTCAGATTTTACAACGTAAACTTTTGCCCGTTAGTATATCCGCGGGCCGGTTTTTAATGCTTGAAATCGGCAAAAAAATCGTTGCCTTTGTCATCGACGATGATGAACGCCGGGAAATCCTCGACGTAGATCTTGCGGACGGCCTCCATACCCAGCTCGGGGAAGTCCACGACCTCGACCGATTTGATGGAGTTCTTGGCCAGGATCGCCGCCGGGCCGCCGATCGAACCGAGGTAGAAACCGCCGTACTTCTTGCAGGCGTCGGTCACCTGCTGCGTGCGGTTGCCCTTTGCCACCATCACCAGCGAACCGCCCAGCGACTGGAACAGGTCGACGTAGGGATCCATACGCCCGGCCGTCGTGGGGCCGAACGATCCCGAGGCCATGCCGTCCGGGGTCTTGGCAGGCCCGGCATAGTATACCGGATGTTTCTTGAAATATTCGGGCATCGGCTTGCCCTCGTCGATCATCTGCTTGATGCGCGCATGGGCGATGTCGCGGGCCACGATGAGCGTGCCTTTCAGGTTCAGACGCGTCTTGATCGGGTATTTCGAAAGGATTTCACGCACCTTGTCCATGCCTTCGTCGAGGTCGATGTCCACGGCGGGCGACATGTTGGGCGCCTCCTTGGGCAGGAAACGCGCGGGGTTCTTCTCCAGTTGCTCGAGGAAGATGCCCTCCGGCGTGATCTTGGCCTTGATGTTACGGTCTGCCGAACAGCTCACGCCGATGGCCACGGGGCATGAAGCCGCATGGCGCGGGGCACGGATCACGCGCACGTCGTGCACGAGGTATTTGCCGCCGAACTGGGCGCCGACACCGCTCTGCTGGCAGATCTTGAGCACCTTCTCCTCCCACTCCAGGTCGCGGAAGCAGCGGCCGCCCTCGTTACCCGAGGTGGGCAGCTCGTCGAGATAGCCGGCCGAAGCCTTCTTCACGGTCGAGAGGCACATCTCGGCCGACGTACCGCCGATGCAAATGGCCAGGTGGTAGGGCGGGCAGGCCGACGTACCGAGGTCGAAGATATGGGTCTTGATGAAATCGGTCAGCGATTTCTCGTTCAGCAGCGCCTTGGTCTGCTGGTAGAGGAAGGTCTTGTTGGCCGAACCGCCGCCCTTGGTAATGAAGAGGAATTCATACTCCATGCCGGGGTGGCCGCCGTAAATGTCGATCTGCGCCGGGAGGTTCGTACCGGAATTCTTCTCCTCGGTCATCGTGAAAGGCACGACCTGCGAATAGCGCAGGTTGCGGTCTTTGTAGGTCTCGTACACGCCTTTGGCAATGTATTTCGCATCGTCGGCGCCCGTATAGACGTCCTCGCCCTTGTGGCCGATGCAGATGGCCGTGCCGGTGTCCTGGCACGTGGGGAGTTCGCCCTCGGCCGCAACGACCTGGTTGAGCAGCATGGTGTAAGCCACGAACTTGTCGTTGTCGGTGGCCTCGGGATCGTCGAGGATGTTGCGCAACTTCTGCAGGTGGGCGGCACGCAGGTAGAACGACACGTCGCTGTAAGCGGCTTTGGACAAGAGTTCGAGGCCAGCGGGGTCGACCTTGAGGATCTTGCGGCCGTCGCATTCGACGACTTTCACGTAATCCTTCGTCAACAGACGGTACTGGGTTTTGTCTTCCCCGACGGGGAACGGCTCCTGATAAATGAAATCAGCCATAATCGTGATATGTTTTGTGTTTGTTAATGTCCGTTTGTCCCGTGCCCGGCATGCCGCGCGGCGCTTTTCCGCAGGCAGCCCCTGCAGCCGGAAGGCATCCTGCGCCACCCTGCCGCCCGCAATCAACCGCATGCAGGCCGCACCGGGCATACCCTGCCCGCACACCGGGGCTTAAGGCCATGCAAAAATACAAAAAACTATCCGGATTGCACAACAATTTCCCGCCGACTGTTATTATTTTCACAAAAAGAGAATAAAATAGCCGGATCGGACGCAATTAATTAGAATTTTTATTAAATTTGTGCGGTTTTTCGAGACAAACAATTCACTGCATAAATTAAATTATTATGGTATCGTACAAAGAATTGGGACTTGTGAACACCCGTGAGATGTTCGCAAAAGCCATCAAGGGCGGTTATGCCATCCCGGCATTCAACTTCAACAACATGGAGCAGATGCAGGCCATCATCTCGGCTTGCGTGGAGGCTTCGTCGCCGGTCATCCTCCAGGTTTCGTCGGGCGCACGCAAATACGCCAACCAGACGCTGCTGCGCTACATGGCACAGGGCGCCGTCGAGTATGCCAAGGAGCTGGGCAAAAACATTCCCATCTGCCTGCACCTCGACCACGGCAACTCGTTCGAACTGTGTAAGAGCTGCATCGACATGGGCTTTTCGTCGGTGATGATCGACGGTTCGCACCTGCCCTACGACGAAAACGTAGCCCTCACCAAGCAGGTCGTAGACTACGCACACCAGTTCGACGTAACGGTCGAGGGTGAGCTGGGCGTGCTGGCCGGCGTGGAGGACGAGGTTTCGGCCGAGCACCACACCTATACCGACCCCGCTGACGTGATCGACTTCGTTTCAAAGACCGGCGTAGACTCGCTGGCCATCTCAATCGGCACGTCGCACGGCGCCAACAAGTTCAAGCCCGAGCAGTGCACCCGCAACGCCGAGGGCATCCTCGTTCCGCCCGAACTGCGTTTCGACATCTTGGCCGAGATCGAGAAGAAGCTTCCCGGCTTCCCCATCGTGCTGCACGGATCGTCGTCCGTACCGCAGGAGTACGTGAAGATCATCAACACGCACGGCGGTGCGCTCAAGGATGCCGTAGGTATTCCTGAGGAGCAGCTTCGCCGCGCCGCCAAGAGCGCAGTCTGCAAGATCAACATCGACTCGGACGGCCGTCTGGCCATGACCGCAGCCATCCGCAAGATCTTCGTAGACCAGCCCGCAGAGTTCGACCCCCGCAAATACCTGGGCCCGGCCCGCGACGAGCTGAAGAAGCTCTACATGCACAAATGCGAAAGCGTCCTGGGTTCGGCCGGACAGGCTTAATCCGGAGTTCCCGACAGAAAAATCCCGGGCCATCGCGGCTCGGGATTTTCTTTTATACCCGCAAGCCCGGTGCCCCCGGATCGGCACAGCCCGACAGACCAGCACAGCCGCCGTCCCGCAGATCGGCATAGCCCAGCACCTCGCAGTTCGGCACATCCGGCACCCCCGGATCGGCACTGCCGCCCCCGCAGACCGGCAAGGCCGGCACCCCGCAATATACCCCGCCGCCGCGCCAGGCTCCGCCCAGGGCCACCGGCCGGGCCGGAAGGCCGCCTACACGCTGAACCGTTCGGCCTGCTGCCGGGTATTACGCCCCAGCACATCCGACAAAGCCGCCCCGGTCAGGCACGCCTCGATCCATGCCGTAAAATCGAAGTATTTGAGTAACGGCCGCTCGTATTTATCGGCCGCAACTGCCTGCACCGTACCGTACAGCCGTTCCCACAGGCGGCCCCTCTCCCGCCGGCTCCCGGGCAGCGGAAAGAGGCGTACAAACCTGAAAACAAGTTTTTCGACCGAGCTGTTTCCGATACCGGTACTGCGGCGTATGGATTTGATTTCGTTTTCGGCGAAATCGAACCGCCCGCATTCGGCCTGCAGGAGCAAATTCACCAGCCGCGCAATACGGAAAGCCGGGAAATTATAGAACACGAGCCCGGTCGCCTGGATCCGGGTCATGGCCTTGCGGGCTTCGCCACCCCGGTCGCACACCAGATGCAGCACGACCAGATTGAGTTGCAACAACAGTTGGACATCGAGTTTTTGCTGCGACAGTTTGCGGAACAGGGTCTCCTCATGTTGCTTATAAAGTTCCTGCGCATCGGCGAAAGCCCCGCAATTGATGAGCCGGAACGAATCGTACAGATAGATAAAGGCCAGCACTTTGCGGACAAACTCCTGGGGGTAGTCGCTTTCCGTAAGCCGGTGCAGCTTGGCGATAAAAAAGGGCATCTCATCGTAAAGCCCCGCCGAAAGCAGGCTGTCCAATACCCCCAGCACGGCATCGAGGTAGTGCAACGGAGGGTTGAGCATCCGGCCCGGATTGTGGTCGAACAATTCGAGCAGTTGCTGATAGATGCGGATGGCAGCCTTGTAATTGCCCGACTGCAGGAAATAGGTCGACTGGAACAGCTGGTGGAGTTTATCCACCTCGAACCCGTTGTACGTGTTATTGGCGATCAGGTGCAGCTCGCTCAGCACCAGATCGTTCAGGCTCTGGCACTCCTGTTCGGAACGCACCTTGCTGCGGTAAAGCGCCCGGTACTTGAGGATATCGTAAAGCTGCATGTGCTGGTTGGCGCTGCGCAGATGCTTGAACGTCTCGTTCACTTTCATCTGTTTTTCGACCAGCTGCTTTTCGCTCATCCCCTGATAATCCCCGGCACTCAGGTAACGCAATTCCGTCTGCCGGATCAGCATGAGCAAAGCCGTCATCTCATACTGCCCGGCCAGTTTTTTCGCCCGGCTCAGCTCTTCGGTCGCGGCCTGCAGCAAGCCGCAGCGGAAAAGGATCTCCGCCTCGGCCATGCGGTTGGAAATGCGGGCCTGGATGTCATACCGGCTCCGTAAATGCAGCAGGCAGTCGACAACTACCTTATACAGGTGCTTGACGGCAATGTCGAAGCTGCTCTCCCCGGCATCGACGCCAAAACGCCGGGTAACCTCCTCGACCGAAGAGCACTCCTCCATCAGGGCGAACAAAGTCAGATAGACCTTATCGCCCTCCTGCAGGTTGCTGTAAAGTTTGAAATAGCGTTTTTCCGCCTTCGTCATCGAATGGATAAGTACAAGCAGCGAAATAGCTTTGTTCATGGCCTTGCGGGTTAGTTACACAAAGATAGGAATTATTTGCCGGAGATGAAATCCCGGAAATTCCTGATGGAAGATCCGGGTTATAAAGGAATATTCCCGGACAATTTCGCACACATCCGGATAATCCCAAATTAGGTCATTTCACAGCCAAATACACGCAAAACCGGTATTGTCGCTCTATCGGGCAACTTCCCGAGGTATTTTTTACAGCCACAGGCCCTTATAAACATTAAGTTCGGATAAAATCATTTGAAAACAACCGGATAAAACATATAATAACACCCATAGTAATATAGCCACATCTATAATATTCAATATTTTAAATCCAACAATGCAATACATATTATTTTTAATAAATCACTTTGGGTTTATCCTAATTAAAGTAAAAATACACCTCATTATTAGAACTTTTAAACTTATATTTGTATAACAAACGGCCGGACAAATACGCCAAACGATCCGCAAACAAGGCGACGAACCTATATATTCAATAATTTAATTAACCCAAAATACGCATAACCATGTAACCCAATGCCGGGGCAAAGCCCTCCCACCACCAGTTTAACCAACCAAACCTGTAAAACTATGACCCTAATTCTACGAAAAAACATGCTGCGCACCTGTTGTCTGGCCGCGCTGCTCGGTACGCTGCCGGCCGTCATGCATGCAGCCGGTACCCCAGATTACGACACCTTGCAACAAAACGACACCCGCCGGATCTCCGGCCGGGTAACCGACGACACAGGCAAGCCCCTGATGGGCGTAACGGTCGTTGAGAAAGGTACGACCAACGGCGTCAGCACCACTGCCGACGGCAGCTATACGCTGCGTCTGCAAAATGCGGAAAATGCCGTCCTCGAATTCTCATTCATCGGCTACCGGAACACGGAACTTCCGGCAGGAACGAAAACAACGCTCGATGTGCAACTCACCGAGTCAGTCACGACGATGGACAACGTAGTGGTGATCGGGTACGGTACCACCACGAAAAAAGAGCTGACCGGCTCGGTCTCCTCCCTCAAGAGCGATGATTTCAAACAAGGGAACATCACCAATCCGCTGCAACTGCTCCAGGGACAGGTTGCAGGCCTGAATATCGTACGCGCCGACGGCGGAGACCCCAACGGCGACTTCGAAATCCAGTTGCGGGGCATGACCACAATGGCCGGCGGCGCTTCACCGCTGGTCGTCATCGACGGCGTCGTGGGCGGCGACCTGTCGAACGTCAGTCCCGACGACATCGCCTCGATCGACGTGCTGAAAGACGGTTCGGCCGCTGCGATCTACGGCACACGAGGTACGAACGGTGTGATTCTGGTGACGACGAAAAAAGCCCATGCGGGGGAGAACCGTATCGAATTCTCGGCTTATGTCGCCATGCAAAGCGTGGACAAAAAACCCGACGTGATGTCGGCGAGCGAATACCGCAACACGATCCGGCAATATTTCCCCGACAAAGCGTCGTCGTACGATTTCGGCGGATCGACAGACTGGTTCGACGCCGTCACGCGCAAACACCCTGTAAGCCAAAATTATAACGTATCCTCATCGGGCGGCTCCGCAAAACTCAACTACCGCGCCAGCGTCTCCTACACCAACGACATCGGGCTGGTAAAAAAAACCGGGAACGAGAAACTCCGCGGACGTCTGAACGTGAGCCAGTCGCTCATCCGGGATCGGCTGAAAGTGGATTATAATTTTGCGTACACCACCGGAAAAGGCTCCTATGCCGACAAGTTCATCATGCGGCAGGCCGTATTGCGCAACCCGACCGAACCCATTTACGAAACCAGCGGCAACAACCCCCAGTACGGCAAATACTTCTTCTCGCCGGGAATCGACTACCACAACCCCGTGGCGATGCTCGAACAACGTGACGACGAAGGCATCCGCAAAGAGTTCTCGGGCAGCGTCAATGCTTCGCTGCGCATCATAGACGGCCTGAAAATCAGTGCCATGGGCGCCATCATCGAGCGGTCGGAACGCTATGGGCACTATTACGGCCGCTATTACCCGGTAAATATCGGCAACAACGGGACGGCGGAAACTTACAACGACCACTACAAGAACAAGATGCTCGAAGCGACGATCGATTATTCGGGCACGTTCGGCGACCACAAACTGCAAGCCATCGCCGGTTACTCGTTCAGCGAGGAAAGTTCGGAAAGCTACGACCAGATGAACTACAAGTTCGATACTGACATCTTCGGGTTCCACAACATCGGCAGCGGCGGGGCGCTCAAGGAAGGGCTCGCCTCGATGGGCAGCAGCAAGGAAGACAACCGGCTCATCGCCTTCTTCGGCCGCGTGATGTATAATTACAAGGAAAAATACCTCTTCTCGGCATCGGTGCGCTATGAAGGTTCATCGCGTTTCGGCGACAACCACAAATGGGGAACCTTCCCGGCCGTGAGCCTCGGCTGGCGCATATCGCGCGAACCGTGGCTGAAGGACGCCAAATGGCTCAACGAGCTCAAGCTGCGCGCCGGCTTCGGCATCACGGGCAACCAGGAAATCGGCAACTACCGTTCGTTGTCGATCCTGCGCAAGGGTTCGTCAAATTTCTATTACAACAAAAAGTGGATCAGCACCTATGAACCCGGCAGCAATCCCAACCCCGACCTGCGCTGGGAGAAGAAAAAAGAGTTCAACGTCGGGCTCGACATGAGCGTGCTCGACAACCGGCTCAACGTCACGGTCGACTACTACAACCGCCGCACCAAGGATCTGCTCTACACCTATACCGTACCCGTACCGCCCAACCTCTACCCTTCGAAATTCGCCAACGTCGGCACGATCGACAACAAAGGTATCGAAGTGACGGTCAACGCCACGCCGATTTCACGCAAGAATTTCAGCTGGAACCTCGCGGCGACGATAAGCCACAACAAGAATAACCTGGTCAAATTCTCCAACGAGGATTACGAAATGGTGCAAATCCAGACCGGCTACTTCCCCGATGACCTGAAAATGTATACCATGCGCATCGTCGAAGGCGGTTCGCTGGGCAACTTCTGGGGCCCGAAATTTTTGGGATTCAACGATAACGGCGGCGCCATCTACGAAGACTTAGACGGTGTAGAGGGCATTACCGAAGCGGACTACCAGGTTATCGGCAACGCATATCCCGACGTACTGCTGTCGCTGCAGAATACCTTCAGCTACAAACAGTGGAGCCTGAGCTTCCTGCTGCGCAGTTCCATCGGCAACGACGTCCTGAACCAGAGCCGTGTCTATTACGAAGGGTTCGGTTACTTCGGCACCCGCAATATTCTGCGCTCGACACTCGACCATGCCAACTACAAGGACGGCGCATACTATTCGTCGCGGTTCGTGGAGGACGGCTCCTACCTCAAGCTCGACAACATAACGCTGAGCTACGACTTCAAACTCAAATCGAAGGTCATCTCCAAGCTGCGCTGCTATGTCACGGCACAAAACCTCTTTACCATCACCGGCTACAAGGGAATCGACCCCGAAGTCAGCATTTCGGGGCTGCAACCCGGCATCGACTGGTATGACTTCTATCCCCGCACGCGTACATTCGTTCTCGGAGCCGCCATCGCATTCTAAATCATCCGACCAACAAACGAACCTATTATGAAAAAGATAGTATCAATCCTGTCCACGATATTCCTGCTAAGTGCAACACTGAGTTCCTGCACCGACCTGGAAGAGAATCCCTACTCCTCGATCCCGTCCGACGAATTCTTCAACAACGAAGAAGAATTCCTGATGAGCGCCGGGCGTATTTACGCTTATCTGGTACGCTATACCTGCTACCGCTGTATCTGGGGCACGATTTCCGTATCGACGGACGAGGCGGTCAGTCCCCTGCGCGAAGGAAACCAGTGGGTCGACGACGGCGTATGGCGCGACATGCACGCACACACGTGGAATTCGCAGATGCAGGATCTGCAAACGATCTGGGAGTTCCTTTTCGGCGGCATTTCGCTCTGCAACCAGATACTCTATGAGTTCGACCAGTCGTCGGTCGATTTCGAGGCCAAACCCAGCCTGGTAGCCGAGGTGCTGGTCATGCGCGCATGGTTCTATCTGAATGCCATGGATCTGTTCGGCAATGTTCCCTTCACCACCGACTTCTCGGACACGAGCCTGCCCAGGCAGGTGGATCGCAAGTTCCTCTTCTCGTTCATCGAACAGCAGATCAAGGATAACGTCGGCCTGTTGCAGGACGTGCCTACCGCCTCGAACTACGGCCGCGTAACCAAGGCGATGGCTTACACCACGCTCGCCAAACTGTACATCAATGCGCAGGAGTGGATCGGCGAGGCCAAATGGGACGAAACCATCGCTGCCTGCGACCAGGTGATCGGCTTCGGGCAACTGGAGATAGAACCCGACTACTTTTCGAACTTCAAGGTGGACAACACCTCGTCGAAGGAGAATATATTCGTCATCCTCTATGACAAAGTTTATACGTCGCAAAACTGGTGGCACGTCTTCCGGTTCCACCAGCTGACGCTCAACAGCCTCTCGCAACAGACCTACGGCATCCTCGACTTTTGCTGGAACGGCTTCGCCGCAACCGAGTCTTTCTATAACAAGTACGATCCGAAAGACATCCGGCGCAGGCAATGGCTCGCGGGCCCCCAGTACGACATGTCGGGCAATCCGCTCCTGATGCAAAACGGGCAGCAGCTCGACTACACGCCGCATATCACCTCGCTGTTCGACTTCTCGAACCCGGCAAAATCGAACGAAGGCGTCCGCTCGGCCAAATACGAATATGCGAACGGGCTGCAGGGCGAATGCATGGACAACGACTATGTGGTCTACCGTTATGCCGACGTGCTGATGATGAAGGGCGAGGCGCTCGTGCGCCAGGGACATGCCGACCTGGCAGTCCCCCTCTTCAACGAGGTGCGCCATCGTACGGGGCTCGACGATTACAAGGCTTCGGATCTGACACTCGACGAGATTTACGACGAACGGGGCCGGGAATTTGCATGGGAAGGATTACGTCGCCAGGATATGATCCGGTTCGGCAAGTGGGGCGAAGCACGCGACCTGAAACCGGCCGTCAGCCCGGCATACACGAAACTTTACCCTCTGTCTCTTATACACATCTCCGAGCCCACG
>ENA-UABQ01000429-UABQ01000429.1-human-gut-metagenome-genome-assembly--contig:-NODE-429-length-12582-cov-7.124132_pt1 | contig 12582 bp, 6 predicted proteins | sample MGYA00243869_ERZ654205 | MGnify/ENA primary metagenome ERZ654205 (study PRJEB26926, sample SAMN06165207) | human gut metagenome | biome: ENVO:00009003; feature: ENVO:2100002; material: ENVO:00002003...
CATGCCTAGTCTCGTGGGCTCGGAGATGTGTATAAGAGACAGCTCTTAACAGTATTAACTACATTCTCTACTGTGAATCCGAAATGCTCGAATAACTGGTTAGCCGGACCTGAAGCTCCGAAGCCCTTCATGCAGATAACCTTTCCATCAAGTCCTACATATCTGTACCAGCCGAAGTCTGAAAGTGCCTCAACTGCAACTCTCTTTCTTACACTCTTAGGAAGGACTGATTCCTTGTATTCCTCTGACTGCTTCTCGAATACGTCCATAGATGGCATACTTACTACTCTTACATCTATTCCTGCATTCTTAAGCTCTGCCTTTGCTGATACAGCAAGGTTTACTTCTGAACCACTTGCAATAATAATTCCATCTGGAGTCTCTTTATCTGAATCCTCAAGAATATATGCTCCCTTAAGTGCTTCCTTTGATGAGCAAGCCATCTGTGGAAGATTCTGTCTTGTAAGAACTAATGCTGTTGGCTCATCCTTAGATTCAATAGCATATTCCCATGCAAGTGCTGTCTCTGTTCTGTCACATGGTCTGAATACTGTGAAGTTAGGCATTGAGCGGAATGCTGCAAGCTGCTCAATTGGCTCATGTGTAGGTCCATCCTCACCAACTCCAATGCTGTCATGTGTGAATACATATACAACTGGTAACTTCATAAGTGATGTAAGTCTTGCCATTGGCTTTGTGTAATCACTGAATACGAAGAATGTTGCAACGAATGGTCTTAATCCACCATGAAGTGCAAGTCCGTTACCAATTGCTGCCATAGCCTGCTCTCTTACACCAAAGTGAAGGTTAGTTCCTGCGTAATTCTCCTTAGAGAAATCTCCTGCATCCTTCATATTAGTCTTATTAGATGGTGCTAAATCTGCTGAACCACCGATAAGGTTAGGCATTACATTCTTAATCATGTTAAGAATTGTTCCGCTTGAACTTCTTGTTGCTTCTGCCTTCTCTGGCTTTGCAAGGTATTCCTCAGAATTGAACAAATCGGACATATCACATCCATTGTAGTACTTATCCCAGAGTTCCTTCATCTCAGGGAACTTCTCACAATACTCTGCAAAAAGCTTATTCCATTCTTCTTCTGGCTCAGCCATTCTTGCTGCTATCTCTTTATAATGGTCATATACTTCCTGTGGTACTTCAAAATCACCCTTACATGGCCAGTTAAGATTTTCCTTAAGTGCTGCAACATTATCAATACCAAGAGGCTCACCGTGTGCACTTGCCTTACCCTGCTTTGCAGGACAGCCGAATCCTATCAGTGTGTTAACCTTGATAAGTGATGGTCTTTCTTTATCTGCCTTGGCTTCTTCAATAGCCTTGCCGATAGCTTCAATATCATTGCCATCAGCAACTTCGATTGTCTGGAAGCCAAATGCTTCAAATCTCTTCATTACATTTTCTGTAAATGCAATATCTGTGCTTCCTTCAATTGATATATTGTTAGAATCATAGAATACAATAAGCTTTGAAAGACCTAATGTTCCTGCAAGTGAGAAACACTCTGATGAAATACCTTCCATCATACATCCGTCTCCACCAAGTACATATGTGTAATGGTCAACTACATTGTATCCGTCTTTATTGAATACTGACGCAAGATGTGCTTCTGCCATAGCCATACCAACTGCCATAGCCATACCCTGTCCAAGAGGTCCTGTTGTAGCCTCAACACCAACTGTGTGACCATATTCCGGATGACCTGGTGTCTTAGAACCCATCTGTCTGAAATTCTTCACATCATCTAAAGAAAGATTGCCAATTCCAAGTAAATGGAACAATGAATAAAGAAGCATTGAACCATGTCCGCCAGAAAGAACGAATCTGTCTCTGTTCTCCCATTCTGGATCAGCCGGGTTGTAATTCATATGGTTAGTCCATAATTCATAAGCTGTTGGTGCAGTTCCAAGTGGAAGTCCAGGATGTCCTGAATTAGCCTTCTGGATTGCATCTGCTGACAATACCCTGATTGCATTAATTGACATTTCATCGATGTTAGTCATATTTTCCTCCCTGTGTAAGCACATCTGTGCATAATATTATAAGTTATCTGTCTTTAAAATCTGCCTCTGTCAAGAATATAACATCACCATTCTCGCTTCTCTTCTTCTTAAGTCCACCAAAGAATCTTCTTGATGCTCTTCTTTCAGAGTTGACAATTGCCTGATTGATAATTTCCTTGATATCATCAAGTTTAATATTATCATTCACGTTATGGAGTTTGTCAATCTTAAGATACAGTTCCAGTAATGCATCATCATCAACCTCATACTGTCTCTTTCTTGCGAATCTCTTCGCCATCTCAACAAGCTCATTAACTGTGTACTGCTTAAGAACAATTCTGTGATTGAATGTCTTGGTAAGCTCAGGATTAAAATTGATAAGAACATTCATGTCTGTATCCGAATCTTCAAATATGACAATCATTCTTCCTGTATCCTGTTCAAGACAGTTAAGCAGTTCATTAATTCTCTTAGGCTGGATTGTTCCTGCGCCTTCAACGATAAGAGCTGTTCCCTTAAGTCTTCCCATTGCCTTGGCAATACCTCTCTGGTTAATACTCTCTCCTGATGTCTTAGCAATCTTCTTTGGCTGGTCTGGATATAAAGTATTAATAGCTCTTATTATAGTTCTTGCAAGGTCTGTCTTATCAGAACTTGAATTACCAGAAATAAGAATATTTCCTGATGCTGATGAATTCATCTGCATTTCATCGTCAATTGTATCGAAAAGATCAGCTAACTGTTCCTCAAGTCCTGGCATATCTCTGTACTTTCTGAATATCTTTGCCAGCTCTCCTGTAAGCTTCTTCTCTATCTGCTCAGTTTCTTCAATCTCTTCTTCCATAGTCAATGGCTGTTCTTCTTCCTGTCTGGTGAATGGAATTACTGTTTCTTCCGGCTCAACACCTGCAGCTACCTCATCTAGTACAACAGCCTCCTCACCTTCTTCTTTATTGTCTTTATTATCAATATCTTCATTCATAATTGAATTGATATCTGAAATCATTGATTCTGACACAGTTGGTATCTGTGCTGTAACTAAAGGAATATCTTCATTCTCTATAGCAGTTGCTGCCTGCTCTAGTCTCGCTGCAGCCTTACCTGTTCTTATTGCAAGATCCATTCTCGCTGAATCAACTGCCATCTGTGCAAGAGCTGCTCTCTTTGCTTCTTCCTTATCAATCTCCTTACCATCAGCCAGTGCTTCTGCTTTCTTCTGCTCTACAAGCTTTTCATAAGCTGCACTTTTCTCGTCTTTCTCATCAAGATAACGCTCAAGCTCTGACTTTGAGAATTCCTTAGTATCCTGCTTGCCATACTTTTCTTCTCTTACAGACTGCATCCACTCTGTTATATCCATCTGGCCTTCAATCTGGTCATCATCTTCCTGAGCTTCTGTATCATCATTAACAACCTGTTCAGTTACAGGAGCCGGAGTCTTAACCTCCTTTGCAGGCTGTTCTTCCTTATTCTTAGAAGCTGGTACAAATGTCTTAACATCGTCATCTTCTTCATCATCACCGAACAAGTCACTCATCTTGGCAGCAAGCTCTTCCTGAAGATTTCTTGTATCATATAAGTTGTTATATTCAGGTACAGGGACATTAATATCTATATTCTCTGCTTCCTTATTGATTCTTTCCTCAGCTTCTTTTCTCTGCTCAGCTTCGTCTTCTTTATTGATCTGCTCATAGTTATCAGCTAACTTCTGCTTTGCATTCTCAATAAGCTCCTTAAGTGAGACATTTGCCTTATTAATCTCGCTTGAGAAATTCTTCTCTCCATCTTTGCTAAGTGTCTCAGAAACCTCTGGCTTCTCCACCTGAGGAGTCTCTATCTTAGACATAACAACAGAGCTGTCCTTAGTATCATCAGCATCTTCATCCTTATTCAGAGCTTTCATTAAAAATGCTTTGATATCATCATTCTGGTCATTCTGTACAAGGTCTATTGAAAGAGGTCCTTCCTCCTGTTCCTTAGCAAACTCAGGAACATTCAGACTTACCTCTGGCACTGGCTGTTTACCAGTTGATTTCTGTTCTTTCTCATCTTCTTCACGGAAAACATCTTCAACTTCATCTCTCTTAAGATTAGCAAGTTCCTTCTGCTTTGCAAAAAGCTCTTCCTTAGTTGCCTCTATATCTTCCTTTCTTTTTCTTACATCTTCTAAGATACCTTTCTGTGTCTTAGTAAGAACAACACCAAGCTTTTCCTTTAACTGTACTGCTTTCTCAACGTATATACCATCCTGAAACCACAGAACGATATTATCACATGTCTTAATACATTCTTCTTTTCTTCCAGTCTTATAATACAGCTTTGCAAGCTCATACATATACTTCTCATCAATCTCATGCTCCCTGTAATCCTCTAAGATTCCTACAAGTTCATTATCTGATGCATTCTGTGCCTTTCTAAGGTCATAATACAGGATAAATCTGCTCACATCATGCTGTGAAGATTTGCTGTATTCTTCATAAAGCTCGTTAGCATTATCAAAATCTCCAACTTTAATAAAGAATTCAGTAAGCTTATAAACCAGCTTTCTTCCGCCAAGGTTTCTGTTATAAGCAAGAATTGCCATGTCTCTTGCTTCTTCATAGTCCCCGACTGCTTCCTGTACATTAATGGCTGTGGCAAGTGCCTGCCAGTCTTTAATCTTAGTCCAGTTAATATCCTTAGCTATGGCTGCCGCTTCTGTGTATTCCTTTTTCGCTGCCAGCTTCTTAATCTGGTCTATCTTAATTCCTAATTCGTATTTATTCATGATTATATATTCCTCATTCCAATGCTTACTTGATGAATGTTGTGAATAATTTATTTATCGCATTTTACAACTCATTAAAGTTTAGCACAGCCTAAGTTCATTGTAAACCAAGTTCACAGAATTGTTACAAATATGTTACAAAAAATCAAATGTAGCCTGTTCGTAATCCATTCTCGTGTATTCCAATTCTGATTCCTTCGTGCTGCTGTAATAATCAACAACCACAGTCTGCTGCCTTGAATCTACCAGCTTCTGACCTAGTATGTAATTAACATCGAATCTTCCTGTAATAGCAGGAGTTGCACCTCTTGCCGGAACAATAAGCTGGACATGATTAGTTGCAAGCAGCTTGAATATTGGCTCCCATATGTATATATCCTTTGCCGCACCGAATGGGTTATCTATGAATATTGTCTTACCCTCAACACCTTCATTACCTGAAGAATTCATATTAGATATGTAGTTGATAATCGCAATAAGGAACTGGATATATATACCCTGTGACTGTCCTGTTGAGCCAACCGCTTCCTCATATCTTAAATAACGGCTCTGGTCCTTGATCCTCTCTCTCTTATACAGATTAATTCTGATTGAATTCATATCTGTGACAATAACTGAGAAAAGTCTCTTCCATGACAGTCTGTTTCTTATATACTTGAGTCTTTCCGCAGGCTCTTTAAAACTTTCCGCCATAAAAACAGTTTCATCAATATATTCAGACATCTTTTCCTTATATAATTCTTCCTTTATATAAGGAATCTGCAAACTGATTATTGCAATCTGTTCTCCGTCAAGATTGATATTAGACAACTGTGGCAGACGGTCAAGCTCAGTCTTAATATTACTGCATGTCTGGATACAACGATTTTCAAAGTTATCCTTAATCATCTGCATATCCTCTATACCCTTGGCAATGCGGTCTTTTTCTAACTGTATAAATGTGTTCGTCTCATTTAACGATTCAATCATACTTCTGGTCTTAGCCACATTTTCAGGAACATTAAGTGATATCCTTACTTCATCAGCAAGCTCGACTGCATTAAATCCGTTAAGCAGGTCAATAAGCTTAGATTTATTCTTATTAAATTCATCAACCTTCTTATACTCTAATCTGGTAATTGAAGCATATTCTTTATGAACAGCCTCATATTCTGTAAGATTAGCTGTAATTCCTTGTGCATCCTCAGGACGGAATTCTTCTGGAACATGCATGCCCGCATCAGACACGATTCTTTCAAGGTCTTTTCTGCATACAAGAATATCTTTTAATGAATCAGACATCTGTCTGCGTGTCTTTTCCTGAACCTTGGTGTTATCCTCTAACTTCTTAATAAGTACCTTGTGCTGTGTAATGAATTCATCCGGGTCATCGCATGGGAATTCATTAAAGCTTCCATAATTATTCTCAATCTGGTTAATACCATGTGCGATACTTCCCTCAAGTCTGTTAAGAAGTGCTTCCTGTGACTCAAGCTCTTCCCTTACAGAATCACTGCTCTTCACAAGATTATTAAGAGCATCCTTGGCATTCCTTAACTGCTGTGAACCTGCTGCCATAATCTCACCGGCTTCATACTTTGCCTTAATATCGTCAAATGTATAACCTCTGTACTCTATTGCATCACGACATTTGTTCATAGATGCAGACAGATGGTTCATCAGCGCCTGCTTATCTGCAAAGTCACTGTTCTTCTGTGAAAGTGCTGTCTTTAATCCGGTGAATCTGCTCTCTATTTCATCCTTATCAAGACGGTATGTATCGTCATCGATTTCTATTGAAACATTTTCATCATAATAAGGTGCGTACTGCTCCTCCCATGACTTAATGATTTCATCATATGCCTTTCTTGTACTGTCCTCGAAATCTCTCGCGGTATCATACTCAGAATTAGCAGAAGCTGCTGCCTCCTCGCACTCATATATGCGGTTTCTTGCACTGTCCACATCAGCCTTCAGTCCCTTTAAGCGCTCATACTTTTTATCTATAGAAGTATTCATCTCCATAATACGCGAGAGCAGGCTGCATGCTGTTTCCTTCTCTTCTATATCATCTCTTGTCTGTGCGAGGTTCCTTGAAAGCTGCTCTTTAACCTCATTTAACACACTTCTCTTCTTCTCAGCCTCAATAATTGCAGCCTCGCTGTCAGCAATCTTTAATCTGATTGCTTCTGCCTCGGACGCATCCACCTTTCCAGACGCAGCATTATATACAAGTGCAAATGTATAATCATTCCACACAAGCTCCATTCTGTCGGCCAGCTTTCCTGCCTGCGCCTTATGCGACTCAAGCTCCTCCTGTGCAAGCTTAATCTGTGTCTCAAGCTTTGCCTCATCACGCAGGAACGACATATCCTTTAATGCGAATACAATCAGGTCTTTGTTAATCTCTAACTTAGTATCAATAAGCACCTGCTCGCTTATAACAGGATAAGCAGCCGCCCCCTTGCCAAAATCCTTAAGCATCTCATCTGCTTTGATTCTCTCGAAATCGTTCTTTATTATAAATGCGTACTCAATGAAAGGTGTTCTCTTTAACACATCTCTTTTCTGTCCTGCATTCAGGGCTGCAAACCACTCATGTCCCTCAACAACATCTGAACCGTACTGGCTCTCAAGGTATTCCTTAAGCCTGTCTCTCTCAGGACTCTTACAGATATATGTTCCCTTTCTTGCATTGTCAATAAAGTTCTCAAGTTCCTGTGCTGCCTTACACTCTTCTGTAAAATCACTGCGCATCTTCTGGTAAGTCTCAAGAATAACCGAAAGCATTGCCTCGTCATTATCTGCACTGTATATTTCACGGATTTTGCCCATGCGCTCGTTATCAGCATTACCAGCTTCATCAGCCTTTTCTAGCTTTTCTGACTGCTCTGTGAATATATCAATAAGTGCTTTATTGGCAGATATTGTCTCATTAAGTGACATTAACTGCTGCTGCACATCATTGAATTTTTCGGACATTCTTGTCTCTTCATTCTTTAACAGTTCTTTATCCCTGAATGACTTATCATATTCTTCAGACGCATTTTCACATACGACAGTTCCTGCCTCTGATAAAGATGCTCCAAGCTGTGCCTGTAATTCCTGTATCTCATTCTCAAGATTATCCGAAAGACTGCCAAGACCTGCCGCCTCTTTGTCAGCATTTCTAAGATTATCCTTAGCCTCTGATAATCTGACTTCCAGAGCCGTAACACGGTTAGCTGCTATATCAAGCTTTTCCTTAAGTCTTCTGGTCTCTGTCTCATAGAATTTTCTGTAACCTGCAGCAAGTATCTTTAACTCTGCTGTTATATCCGTATCTTCTCTTAATCTGTTATCTATCGCAATCTGAAGTCCTTTATAGGACTTCTCATATTCTGCATAATCTTTATAATCACCCGCAGACTCCATCAAAGAAAGCTTTCCTCTTGCCTCTTCAATTGCAGCGTTCTTGAGTTCAAGTGCCTTTCTTGTCTCATTAACAAGGCTCTCAACTCCTGCCATCGAATTCTTTTCAGACATAACCTCTGCAACTGCTATAGCTTCCTTCTCGTGTGCAAGCTCATCATACATCTTAGTGATAAGGTCATCCTGACTCTTAAGTTCCTTATCCTTCTTATCACTTTCCCGCATAGCAACAAGAAGCAGGTCATATAGCTGCTTCTCTATTTCTTCTTTTCTGTTGTAAAATGCTTCATATGTCGACAGATATTCTTTAAAACTGTCGATAGCTGCAATCTGGCTGTCATATGCTCCAAGCTGTGAGTGTTTCTTTGAAAGCTCCACTAACTTGTCCTTAATATCCATAAGAGTCTGAGCCATCATGCCCTCATCATTATCAACTGACAGCTTGTTATTGAAGGATTTCTGGATAATCTCCTCTATAAGCAGATCCTCAACAACCTTACGGCTTGTCTTATAATTTGACTCGAAATATGTTCTTACATGTCCCTCTGTCTTGTTAATTCCACGCACAATTTCCCATGCACTCTCATATATTCCGTAGTTGCTTATGAAGCTCTGGTAATCACCTTTTCTGTCAAATATCTTAACAACATATTTGTACCCGCCCTTCTCAAGGTCACGAAGATAAGCCTTAAGTCCGTTATATGTAATTCTCTCTCCATTACTTACAAGTGGAAGATTCTTAATATCGTTATCGCCAAACTCCCTGTAGAATATGCAGTAATTAAAGTATTCAACTCTTGCTGTCGGTGCAGCTGTCTGTTCCTGTCCATCCTGATTCTCATCATCTGTGCCTCTTCCCTTTCTTGCACAGAAACCAGTTGTCATGAACCGGAAACCATCCTTCTGATAACATGGATCTAACTTCCACTCAACCAAAGAATGAATACATGTATTACCGCTTCCCTGTCTGAAAAGCTTCTCAATAGGCTGCTTGTCATCAAGTGTGCAGTTAGGAAGCATATTCTGCATAAGAAGCAGCATAAGCAGACTCTTACCACCGCCATTGGCAAGGTCATATATAGTATTCTGGCAGTTGAAGCGCATCACGAAATCGTCGTACACCTGTGTACCGAAATTATATTTAACATTATTAACTCTGATTCTGTTAATCTGTGGCATCGCGTCCTCCATTCATAAGTTCGGCAAATCGTCCTCTGTAATCATCAAAATAATTCTCTATAAGACTTCTGAATCTGTCTGTCGGATAATATCTGTCCTGACTCTCAACTAAAAGTTCCTGCGCAACGCAGAAATTAAGCACAAGCTTTACCATACCCGACTTTGAATTTCTTGCTGCTCTCGCTCCTGTCTGATCCTCTACTGTTGTCACCGGAAGCTCGTCCCATGTAAGTGCTATCTGCTTAAAGCTGTTCTCCTCAACCTCATCAAGCACAAGCCCTGCGCTCTTATCGACAATACCACCTGTTGTCTTATCAACATTTTTAATGATGTCCTCAAGTCTTATGAACTCAGCATAAGTTGAACTCATTGTATCTGAATAAAACTCTGTTATTATGTTGTAAATTATGAAATACGCAAGATATAATTCTTTATTAACTCTTAATCCAAGTACATTTCTTAATTCCTCGTTGGAATATCCAAACACCCTGTTATTATCACCTGCACTCACATACAGACCATTGTTATATTCATATATGTTAAGATTAAGTTTCTTAAGTGACATATGAACGATGTCATACACTTCTGCATTATTATTGTATTCCTGATAAAGAGCTGCATTCTCGCCCCTCTCAGACACATTTTCCCCTGTGATAAGCTTGGAAACTATGTCCAGCGCCTTATCTAGATTTCTATTCTCCATGTGCTTCCTTTCGTACCAATTCAACATCTGCCATCATACAGTTATCCGACAATATAACCTGCCCGCCAAGCCCTTTTCTTATTGCAAATGTAAAGCTTTCCGTATCTTTAAAGCCTTCCCCTAAGTATGCATCAAGAAATGTATCTTCTCCCGCATTACCGCCAAGCTGGTACTCATCCTTCTGGCACAGATTAACAAAGAAAGAGAAGAAATCTGCATTTCTTAGAATCTGCTCACCATACGCCCTCTTCATTGCATCTGCAAACTGACCGAGTGTTATAATGTCCGATTTTTTCAAACACACAATGAGATTTTTCATAAGGAATACGTAATTATCCTTAATTCTCTTTTCTTCAATCTCATCTGCGAATTCGATATCTTCCGGTCTTTCATTGCTTATAAGTTCCTTCTCCTCATATCTTGGAGGCTTCACCATAAGCGCATCATCAATGCTTATCAGGTCAAATGTCTTTCTTATGTTCGGCTTTAGAAGCGGACTTAACATTGTGACTAATATATCTGCATTGTCCCTCTTAATCATATCTGAAAGTGCCGATGTGAAATCCATATGGCTTCTTAATCTGCCAAGCTTGGCGCGTCTTACTGCGTCATCGGTCATCTTCTGCATTTCTGTACAATCCTTTAACAGCTCGCTGTGCCTGTTCATTGCCTGCTTAAGCTGAGTCTCAAGACTGTATATTTCGTTCATCGTCCTGTAATAGCCTTCGCCTGTGCTGCCCGATGCATTAAGCTTCTCGATTGATTTTGCAATAAGGTCACGGTTCTTCTTAAAAAGCTTTTCTTCATCATCAAACCATTTCATTCCTGTCTTGACGAATTCCTCATAAGCCTCTATTCCTGCAAATACATCGCCCGACAGAATTGTCAGCACTTCATTCTTCTTTAACTTAAGACGGTTGACCTCTTCGTTGATTCTTTCAACTACTTCAACTCCGCCACGGAAGTTCTGTGAATTAATCATTTTTTCAAGAAGAAGCTGGGATACGCTTATCCTGCTCTCGTCCTTGATTTCCTTGGTATCAAGATAGAATTCAATAGCATCAGGGCTTATCGAATACCACACGGTATTGTCTCTTATCGAACTCTCGATTATCTTCATTCTTGATACTCTCTTTTTCCTGTCCACCGGGTCAAAATACGAGAATTCAAATGGCCTGCCATCATTCTTTATCTTGTCAAATATATAATCAGCAATCTCCTTGCTGTCCTGTTCATTCAAATCAAGCCCGAAATCTCTCTTAAGTATCAGCCTTAAGAAATCGAGATATTCGGGATATGTAACATCCTTTTCCTTAAAATTATTCTCCTCTATAAAGAAACGGAGAACCGCCATAACTATATAGCCCATATCAAGGATTTCGTATTTGCCATCCTTGAAATTAGAAAATGATGTGTCTATCAGTCTGAAGAAAGGATAATATTTCTTCAGATTAAGCATTCGTTCACGGTGATCCGATATGATATCACCTGTCATATTCTCTGCCATAGTATTCTTCATTTCTGCGCACGCATTTTACACATATTGTCTTAACGCCCGGTGCGCCAGGGCATTAAGCTTAAAGCTTGGTTCTTCACCAAATTTAAAGCTCGGTTCTTCCGTCTAATGCTCTTAAAAGTGTAACCTCATCGATATATTCAAGATCGCCGCCGACAGGAACTCCGCTTGCAATTCTTGTCACCTTAATTCCTGTTGGCTTTATCATTTTGCTTATGTACATTGCTGTTGTCTCACCCTCCAGATTGGAATTAGTTGCGATAATAACCTCGTCAACATCTCCCTGAAGCCTTACCATAAGCTCCTTTAACCTGATATCAGCCGGTCCGATTCCAAGCATCGGGCTTATTGCTCCATGAAGAACATGATATACGCCCTCGTACTTTCCTGTCTTTTCATATGCCGCCATATCTCTTGTATGTTCAACTACCATAATTGTCTTATGGTCTCTTTTCTGGTCGCGGCATATCGGACACAGTTCTTCATCTGTAAGTGTAAAACACTCCTTACAGTAGTGAATATGCTGCTTTGCATCAATCATTGTGTCTGCAAGGCTCTTAACCTCAGACTCAGGCATGTTTATAATGTGAAATGCCAGGCGCTGGGCGCTCTTCGCCCCAACCCCTGGTAATCTCGACAATTCTTCAATTAATCTGTTAATATGACCACTGTAGATGTCCATTAGAATAAGCCTCCGCCTAATCCTCCAAGTCCTCCAGTAATCTTAGCCATCTGTGCCTGTGACTCTTCTTCGCATTTTCTTAAAGCTTCATTAGTAGCTGCTACGATTAAATCCTCAAGCATCTCTACATCATCTGGATCAACTGCTTCAGGGTCAATCTTAACCTTAGATACTTCTCTCTTACCTGTAACAGTTACCTCAACTACTCCGCCGCCTGCTGTCGCACTGAATTCCTTATTCTCAAGCTCTGCCTGCTGCTCCTCCATCTGACGCTGCATTCTCTGTGCCTGCTTCATCAGATTATTCATATTACCAGGCATTCCT
>ENA-UABQ01000442-UABQ01000442.1-human-gut-metagenome-genome-assembly--contig:-NODE-442-length-12257-cov-6.668169_pt1 | contig 12257 bp, 9 predicted proteins | sample MGYA00243869_ERZ654205 | MGnify/ENA primary metagenome ERZ654205 (study PRJEB26926, sample SAMN06165207) | human gut metagenome | biome: ENVO:00009003; feature: ENVO:2100002; material: ENVO:00002003...
TACGAGATCATGCCTAGTCTCGTGGGCTCGGAGATGTGTATAAGAGACAGAATCTGGACAGACAGATGCAACAAGTGGTGGGGTAGCATTGTTGCTTACTATCGTTACATGTAATATCTATGGATGGTTCTGGGCATACAAGATGGGCGAGAAGATTGACGCAATAAAGACAAAGAATGGTCAGTCAGCAGGAAATTCAAGCATACTTTTCCTTCTGCTCCAGTTATGCGGACTTGGAATTGTATCATATGCTATTATGCAGGATACCATCAATAAAAATGCGTAATGAATCAAATTGCATACAAATATACATTGAAAAATGTATAGATGCAGTTGCGTACAGACAAAATGTATGAGAAAATAGTCCCGTAGACTGAGTTGTGTCTGCGGGGCTATTCTGTTATTTTTATTGCAGTTATGCAGTGGTTTACATATGAGTGGAATAATTGCAGTCATACACAAGTCCTACATAATTCAATTAAGGATTTAAGTTTAAGGAGGATTATCAATTATGATCAAACAGAGGAATATTGGAATATGTATTCTGCTTTCAATTGTGACATGCGGAATATATGGATTGTATTGGTTTGTTGTGCTGACAGACGATATCAATCAGGAGTCAGGAGAGACAGATGCAACAAGTGGTGGAATGTCGCTTTTGCTCACTATCGTTACATGTAACATCTATGGATGGTTCTGGGCATATAAGATGGGCGAGAAAGTTGATATCATAAAGAATAAGAACGGTGTACCATCAAGCAACTCAGGCATATTATACGTCCTTCTTCAGGTATTTGGACTTGGAATTATTGCATATGCGCTTATGCAGGACACTGCAAACAAATATGCAGAGGCTATACCTCAGATGAATACAGGATATGGTCAGCAGGGTTATAATCAGAACACATACAACCAGAATGCGTATGGTCAGCAGCAGGGATATGATCAGAATGCATACGGCCAGCAGGGATATGGTCAGAATACATACAATCAGCAGGGATATGGTCAGCAGCCATACAGCCAGCAGGGATATGATCAGAACGCATATAACCAGCAGGCATACGGACAGCAGCCATATGGTCAGCAGGGATATGACCAGAATGCATATAACCAGAATGCATATAACCAGCAGGCATACGGACAGCAGCCATACAGCCAGCAGGGATATGATCAGAATGCATACAATCAGCAGGGATATGGTCAGCAGGCCGGTTTAGACCAGAATACATTTGGCCAGCAGTCAGATCAGAATATTAACACATCAGCAGATGCTTCAGGCAGTGATAACAGCCAGCAGTAGTCGGCAGAGACAAAGAAATACAGAGCATGGATCAGATACAGAAATCAAGAAGAAATGCGATAATTAAAAGGGATGCCATCCTCGTGGGGATAGGCATCCTCTATTATATATTCATAAGAGTGACAGGACTTGCCATACCATGTATATTCAGAAAGATAACCGGATTTTTATGCCCAGGATGCGGGATAACACGGGCTATCCTTGCGGCCGTAAGGCTGGATCTTGCAAAGGCATTTGCTTATAATCAATTTATGTTTATAGCTCTTCCGGCGTTGGCATACATAATTGTAAAAAACGATTATGTATTCGTAAGATATGGAAACAGAAAATTATCGCGATTTGACAATATACTTATATTTATATGTATTGCCGGGGCGGTGATGTTTGCCGTTCTCAGGAATGTGATGCGCTTTTGAGAGAGAGACGATGACAAGTTTATTGGCAGTGTTATAGAATGACCATCGTAACAGACTTATTTAATATCCCATCTTCTTGACAATAAATAATAAAAAGGCATATAATTTACAATTACCGAGGAGTTTTTCGGTAAAGTTGCACAAGCATTTCATTTGTGCTTGTAGTATTTTTCAGGGAGGGTTTTGAAATGGCAAAAAAACCGTATTATATTACAACCGCCATTGCATATGCATCAGGTAAACCTCATATAGGCAACACCTACGAGATCGTGTTGGCTGACAGCATTGCAAGGTACAAGAGATTCGCAGGTTATGATGTAAGATTCATGACAGGAACAGATGAGCATGGACAGAAGATCGAGAACAAGGCTTTTGAGAACATGCAGACCCCAAAGGAATTCGTTGATGAGACATCAGGTGAGATCAAGAGAATATGGGATCTCATGAATACTTCATATGACAAGTTTATCCGTACAACAGATGATTACCATGAGAAGCAGGTACAGAAGATATTTAAGAAGCTGTACGATCAGGGTGATATATATAAGGGACATTATGTAGGAAAATACTGTACACCATGTGAGTCGTTCTTTACAGATGGACAGCTCATAGATGGCAAGTGCCCGGACTGTGGAAGACCTGTTCAGGAGGCCAAGGAGGAGGCATACTTCTTCAAGATGAGCAAGTATCAGGACAAGCTCATGAAGCATATAGAGCAGCATCCTGAGTTTATACAGCCTGAGTCAAGACGTAACGAGATGGTTAACAACTTCCTTAAGCCGGGACTTCAGGACCTGTGTGTATCAAGAACATCATTCAAGTGGGGAATCCCAGTGGACTTTGATCCAAAGCACGTTGTATATGTGTGGGTTGACGCACTTTCAAACTACATAACTGGACTTGGATATGACGTAGATGGAAAGAGCGATGAGAAGTTTTATAAATACTGGCCGGCAGATCTTCACTTGATTGGCAAGGATATCCTGAGATTCCATACCATTTACTGGCCTATCATGCTGATGGCACTCGGACTTCCGCTTCCAAAGCAGGTATTCGGTCATCCTTGGCTCCTCCAGAGTGATGGCAAGATGAGTAAGTCGAAGGGCAACGTAATGTACGCTGACGATATGGTCAATATATTTGGCGTGGATGCTGTCAGATTCTTTGTTCTTCACGAGATGCCATTTGAGAATGATGGAGTTATCTCATGGGAGCTCATGGTTGAGAGACTCAACTCAGAGCTTGCAAATACACTTGGAAATCTGGTCAATAGAACCATATCGATGTCAAACAAGTATTTCGGTGGCATTGTGACAAATACCAACGTCACAGAGCCTGTCGATGAGGATCTTAAGAAGGTCGTTATGGACTGCAGATACAAGGTTGCAGAGTGCATGGATAAGCTCAAGGTTGCAGATGCGATCACAGAGATATTTGCACTGTTCAAGAGATGCAACAAGTACATAGATGAGACAATGCCTTGGGCACTCGCAAAGGAGGAGGACAAGAAGGACAGACTGAACACAGTTCTGTACAACCTTGTCGAGAGCATCGTTATAGGTGCAACACTCCTTGAGCCATATATGCCTGAGACAACTGAGAAGATCATGGCACAGCTCAATACCGAGAAGAGAAAGGTCACAGAGCTTGGAAAGTTTGGTCTGTACAAGTCAGGAACAAAGGTAACAGAGCAGCCTGAGATCCTATTCGCACGTCTTGACGTGAAGGAAGTTATGGCTAAGGTTGCCGAGTTCGCTCCAGTGGAGAAGGAGTCCATGTACGAGCAGGCCAAGAAGCAGAAGGAAGAGAAGGAGAATTCTGCTGAGACCAAGAAGATCAAGATAGCTGAGGCGAAGGTCCAGGCACTCAAGGCCAATCCTGATGTAGTTGACAAGCAGGAGATAAGCATTGAGGAGTTCCAGAAGATGCAGCTCATGATCGGCGAGATCGTTTCCTGTGAGGAGGTTCCAAACTCCAGAAAGCTTCTCTGTTCACAGGTAAGCTTTGGCAAGAACAATGTGAAGCAGATTGTGTCCGGAATCAAGGGTACATATTCCGCTGAGGATATGGTTGGCAAGAAGGTTGTGGCTATAGTAAACCTCAAGCCATGCAAGCTTGCCGGAGTCGTATCAGAGGGTATGCTTCTGTGCGCAGAGGATCCGGAGGGCAATCTGTCACTCCTGACCACCGAGAAGGACTTCCCAGGTGGATGCTTTATAAGCTAAGATATAAAATAGTGGATATAATGAGGGAAGCATCACAGGCTGGGCACACGGCCGGGATCCGTGGTGTTTCCCTGTTTTTATTTATAAAGCTGAAGTAAATTTTATGTTACAAAGATTATACGCAGAGGCCTTTCTGCATTGATTTATTAGATGTTTCATGATAGAATTTTGTTAGGTGCACGGACAGGAGGAGTGTGCCTTTGGAAAGATTTAGAAATCTTAGCGCCATGACCCCTGGGCTTTGGCTTTCAGGGATAACGAGGTTGAAGGTTATCGAATATTCGGCGGATGCCTTCACGCAGAGTCTGGATGCGCACATGATATCCAAATATGGGGGTAACTCCAAAACAAAGAATCATGACCAGACACCCATAGCTGTTATGTATGGTGGCTTCACCTTTTTTAAGTGCGCCATATTATAATATTATCAGTATACAGCGTGGTTATAAGCCGAAAGGAGATTAATTTAATATGTGTGGAATCATAGGATATGTAGGAAAGAAACCAGCCAAGGACATTCTTATTGACGGACTGGCAAAGCTCGAGTACAGGGGATATGACAGTGCGGGAATAGCACTGCTTAATGATGATGATACACTGACGATCAAGAAGAAAGCCGGTAGAGTGGAAGACCTCAGGGAGATGTGCAGCGACGACAGTCCTGTGTACAGATCAACCTGTGGAATAGGCCATACGAGATGGGCTACTCACGGCGGAGTTACGGATGTGAATGCACATCCACATAAGTGCGGAGATGTGGCACTTATACATAATGGAATTATAGAGAACTATAACGACATTGTGAGAGAATACGGACTGGCCGACAGGCTGGTATCCGAGACGGACACAGAGGTAGTAGCAGCACTTCTGGACACACTGTACGATGGCAATCCCATCGAGACTATCAGAAAGGCTGTTAAGGCTATAGCCGGTTCATTTGCACTCTGCATTATGTTTGCAGACAGACCGGGCAAGATATACGCAGTGAGAAATGTAAGTCCGATGATCGCTTCATACACAGATGAGGGATCGATCATTGCATCAGACCTCACAGCGATAATATCATTTTCAAAGGAATACTTTGTTGTGCCGGAGTATCATATACTGACACTCTCAAGCACAGGCATCAGAGTAGAAGACATGAAGGGGAACATGGTAGAGCCGGAGATGCTCAAGATAACCTGGGACATAACGGCAGCTCAGAAGGGTGGATATCCGCACTTTATGCTGAAGGAGATCTATGAGCAGCCAGAGGCACTGAGAAACACGATAACTCCTCGTATAGTGAATGAGCTTCCTGATTTCACTGAGGACGGCATCGATGATGAGGTGTTTAAGAATCTTGAGAACATCACAGTGGTTGCATGCGGAACAGCTATGCACGCCGGAATAGTCGGCAAGGCCATGATTGAGAAGGAGTTAAAGATTCCTGTTAATGTTGAGATAGCATCAGAATTCAGATACAAGGAACCACTCATAAATGAAAAGACTCTCGTAATAGTTACATCACAGTCAGGAGAGACTATTGACACACTCGAGGCACTCAGACTTGCCAAGAGATGTGGATCAAAGGTTCTGTCCATAGTCAATGTAAAGGGATCGACCATCGCCAGAGAGAGCGATTACGTCCTTTATACACATGCCGGTCCTGAGATCGCAGTTGCAAGTACCAAGGCATATTCGGTACAGATGGCTGCAATGTATCTCATTGGATGCAGACTTGGCTATGTCAAGGGTATATACTCTGAGGACAGGGCAAAGGCATTCATCAGACAGCTTCAGGGCGTTATCCCGGTGATAGAGGAGACACTCAAGCAGGCAGATGAAGTAAAGACAGTTGCAAACTATATAAAGATGGCTCCGGATGCATTCTTCATAGGAAGAGGACTGGATTATACACTGTCACTGGAAGGTGCACTGAAGCTGAAAGAGATTTCTTATGTTCACGCTGAGGCTTATGCGGCAGGGGAGTTAAAACATGGAACGATAGCACTCATAACTGAGAACGTTCCGGTCATAGCTTTGGCTACACAGGAATCTGTATACGGAAAGATGATTTCCAATATACGCGAGGTTAAGGCAAGAGGCGCATACGTCATTCTTGTCAGCATGGATGAAGAGTACAATGATAAAGATGTATGTGACAAACACATATCCATACCAAAGCAGGATGGATTGTTCACGGTATTTTCGGCTGCTGTCATCCTGCAGCTTATAGCGTATTACACGTCCGATGCAAAGGGGTTGGACGTAGATAAGCCACGTAATCTGGCAAAGTCAGTTACAGTAGAATAATTGACTCCGGGACTTACATGAATATCGTGCGATAAATATCGGAGGGTTTTATATGAGTGATAAGATGTATTTGTGTGATGAGTACAAATTGTACTTTAAGATTGAAGACGATGTAGAGGTTCTTCACAATGAGGTAGAGCTGTACAATGCTCAGTTTGTGGGCAATAATGCGTTCTGCCATGAGGAATATATAGATGGTCAGAGAGCTCTGACATATTCTATTCCAGCCATGACTACCATGAATCAGTTCCTTGAGAAGAAGATACACAAGGATGAGCTGGTTGATCTGATATTCAGTATTGCAGATCAGCTCATGTATCTCAAGGCGAATGATCTGTCCATTGGAAAGGTTATACTGAATAAGGGATATATGTATATAGACTTCCAGAATATGGCTGTTCAGCTCATATTCCTGCCTATAGATAAGCCTATGGACAGATGTAATATGGAGAAGTTTATAAGGGATCTTATGGGCAATATGAAGTTTGCGAATAAGAAGGCATCCGATGCCGGATATGAGCTTATCAAATACTTTGATCACAATCCTACATTTTATCTGTCAGAATTTTATAAGTTTATAACAGACCTGAAGAATGACAATATAGCACATCCTGAGGATGAGCAGGAGCTTATGAAGTCAGCGGGAGTCAGCCCGGTCAATGTGGCTAAGGTAGAGGTTCCTGAGACTCCTCATGTTACAACTTCTTCATTCAAGCTTGCAAAGGAAGTTAAGGATTTCTCATCAAATGATATTGGATTTGATGACAACGATGACGGTTCGACAACAGTTCTCACAGCCAACAACCGTGGCAAGAGCGGCCCTGTCATCATAAGAACCAGAACAGGTGAGAGGATAAGGATCGACAAGCCGATATTCTGTATCGGTAAGTCTACACAGGGAGTTGACTATCAGGTAACTGACAACAATTCAGTCAGCCGCCGCCATGCTTACATTATCAATGTCAACGGCGTGTACTATCTGAGAGATAACAAGTCGACCAACCACACTTACCTTGGTGGCAAGATCATAAGCAGCGGAACGGATATGATGCTCATAGATGGTATCAGATTCAAGCTTGCGAACGAGGAGTTCACCTTCAAGGAGAAATAAAATAGTATATTATACTGGATAAGGAGACTTGTTTATTATTATAATGAGTCTCCTTATTTTATAATAAATCCCCTGCATGGGCGCACCGGAGTACATGTGGGTAAAGGGGTAATATAAATAGAATGTGAAAAAAGGGGGAGTATCAAAGATTATGAAAAGAAAAGGAAGCTTATCGGGAAGGACACTGTGTAAAAAAGCAGCAACAGTGGTAATGTGTGCAGTGCTGATGCTGACGGCAGGTATTCAGACGACAGGTATTCAGACTGTTAAGGCCAGTACCCTTGACCAGCAGATAGAAGAGGCTCAGAGTGAGCTGGAACAGGTGAAGAAAGATCAGAGTGAAGTGCAGGCTGTATATGATCAGGGCTCTATAGGCTTTGTAGACTGGATGCTTGCGAAAAGCAACCTGACAACAAAACAGAAATATGATCTGAATCGGGCTAAGACTGTCCTGCAGAATGCATGTGAGGAAGATTTCTCCAAGTGGGCTGGTGGAAATAATACAGGTCTTCCGGAATCGAGAAATAACAAGGTTGTTGTTACCGGAGATAAGAAAGACGCCATATCGCTTGAAAACACAAAGGCGACATTTGCGGTATTGAATAAAATTAATTCGTTAAGGGACACAGACGAAAACTATGTCGGGGCAATGAAGAGGAATGCGGCTAAGACTAATTTCTATTTCATGGCGGTGGCACAGTCAGGCGCGGACAGAGGTGCAGGACTCACAAATCATTCACTTCTTCAGGTGTCATGTGAGAATCTGGCGTTTGGATATACTGATCCGGCGGCAGGATGGAACAGTGAGAAGGCATCTTTTAACAAGATAAGGGATGAGCTGGGATATTCATCCATAACTTCGCAGAGTCAGCTTACAGCTGTTGAACAAAAGGCGGATTCGGAGGGAGTCACGGTTGGACATTATACCAATATGTTCTGGGCAGCAGATCAGGTGATGGGAGTCGGATTCACACTCTATGGCAGGTATGGCAATACTTCATGCTTCAATGCAAGCAAGCTTTCAAACTATACTAGCAAATATGAGGTGTACACAATAGCTGAATTTGAGAAGCTGTTTGATGAATATTATGAGACTGTAGATCCGGAGAAGTGGCAGAAAAAGGTGGATGCAGCGCAGGCCAAGCTGGATAAGCTGCTTGGACAGCGGTATGATGCATGCACGGAGCATGTGTATGGTGAAGGTGTGAAAAAAGAGGCCACATGTACAGAGACAGGTGGAACAGTATACACATGCGCTAAATGTGGCTACAAAAAGATAGAGGATGAGGTTCCGGCTCTTGGGCATAGCTTTACAGATGGCGTATGTACGAGATGTAAAGTAACAGGACCAAAGACGATGTACGTGTACTGGAGATTATCGGAAACTGCTTCATCAGCCACATATGATCAGGAGTTCGAAGTAGGAAAGGATATAGAGACATACATATCTTTCTCAACGGCATCAGATAGCAAATCCGATGACAAATTCGTGTTTGATATAGCAGACCCGTCTATTATTTCGTATACCCCTTCGTCTAACTATGCTGGAACATTCCATATGAACAAGATAGGAGAGACAACGGTGACTGTATATCCGGTCGTGAATCCGGATATGAAGAGGGTAATCACTGTGTCGGTAACAGATGTGGGTGGTCATGACTATGTAATAAGTCAGGCAGAACCGGGATCTGGAGAGACAGAAAAAATTTGTTCAAAGTGCGGGACGACAAAAACGGTGACAATCCCGACGGCAATAACACGTACTGTATGGTGGAGTGATAGTAATGGATATTACAAGCCTGCTGATGTGGAAGTAGGTGATGAGATCAATCTGGAAGTAGATTATGCACCAACGAAGGTCGACAACTCTGAGTTTATAGTTACATCATCGGATGAAGGTATTGTAAAAGTGAGTGATCCGGAATCTTCTTATAGAAGATATGATGCTAAGCTTACGGCGGTCGGAACAGGTGATGTAACCATAAGAATAGTTCATAAATATGACAGCTCAATTTGTCAGGAATACACGTTCAATGTGGCAGATCAGGGGGGACATGAGTATGTCATATCAGAGGCAGATGAGGGTGAAAGCCAGACAGTAGAGACGTGTTCAAAGTGCGGATATGAGAAGATCGTGTCACTTCCTACCAGTATCAGATATGTGTATTGGCAGGAGAAGGACAGCGATAACAGGACTACTTCACCAAGTGAGTATGAAATTGGAGCGGAACTGAGTATAAATATAATGGATTGGCCAACGAGAGCGGACATACATGAGTATGCGGTTACATCGTCGGATGAGACTGTTGTAAAGGTGAATGAAGTGTCTAGGACTGCGGCATCACTTTCGGCAATCGGCAACGGCATTGTAACGATTACGGTTGCCAGTAAATATAATCCGTGGGTGAAGGCTGAGTATGAACTTGATATAACAGAGATAGGCGGACATTCATACACTGCGGAAATAGTAAATGATGAAACTCTTGCACAGGCTGCGACCTGTACAACTGCTGCGAAATATTATTATTCCTGTGATAACTGTGGAAGAGTGAATCGCAAAAAGACATTTACACACGGGGATAGCCTGGGACATGATTACGCCCCAAAGTATGAGTGGTCAGCAAATGGCAACACTTGCAAGCTGGTTCTCACCTGTACCAGAGATTCGAGTCATGTGATCAGTGAACCGATGACTGTAACAAGCAAGATAACGCAGGCATCCTGCGAGAACGATGGTGCAAAGGTGTGTACAGCAAAATGCACGCTGAATGGCAAGAGTTATCAGAGTACCAAGAAGATAGCCATTGGTGCATTGGGACATAGATGGGATTCAGGCGTGGTTAAGAAAAAAGCTTTGTGTGCAGCAGAAGGTCTGATCAGATACACATGTGAGCGATGCCAAAAGACAAAGGATGAGAAGACAGAGCCACTCGGACATACCCAGGGAAAGGCTGTGTATGAGAATGTAAATCTGGCTACATGTCAGGCTGAAGGCAGCCGAGACAAGGTTATATACTGCACCGTGTGCAAGGCAGAACTCAGCAGGACTACTGAGATTCTTCCAAAGACAGACCATGATAGAACGCTTGTAGGAGAGAAGAAAGCTACCTGTATGGGCGGCGGATATACAGGAGATGTTGTCTGCAGCATGTGTGGTGAGATTTTTGAAACCGGTACAGCAACAGACCCAGTCGATCACAGCTACACAGCAAAGAAAACAACTGCACGATATCTGAAGAAGGCAGCAGATTATGATTCTCCGGCAGAGTATTACTATGCATGTGTATACTGTGGAGAAAAGGGTGAGACTAGCTATGCGTATGGCTCAAAGCTCACGCGTAAGAGCATATCGTCAGCAAAGGTTACACTTAACAAGACAGAATATACATATGATGGTAATTCGAAGAAGCCGGCTGTAACAGTAAAGCTTGGCGACAAAACGCTGGAGAAGGATACAGATTATACGGTTTCATACAATAAGAACAAAGCAGCCGGAACAGCAGAGGCTGTAATTATAGGCGCTGGCACATATCAGGGACAGAAGACGATCAATTTTACGATCAAAAAGGCGCCGAACAGCATAACGCTGAAAAAGCGCAGCTACAGAATAGAGATGTCAACCAGCTCGAAGAGAATATCTATTTCACAGAGCGTGAGCGCACGTGCCGGAAAGCTCAGCTACAGCTCGGATAAAAAAGCTGTAAAGGTAGACTCTGCTGGAACAATAACGATCGCAGCCCGGTATATAGGCAAGGCAAACATCACCGTATATGCTGGAGATTCGAATCATGTGAAGGTGAAGAAGATAATACCTGTTACTGTCAGCCCGAAGATACCAGGTATAAGCCAGATAAAGAGCCCATCGGCTGCGTCTGTAAGATTAAAGTGGGGAAAGATAAGCTGCGCAGATGGCTATCAGATCCAGTATTCAACAACATCAAACTTTAAAAAGGGTACATATGCATTCACGGTGTTAAGCGGTGGAAGCAAGACGACTGCGAGTCTTGGAGCAAAGCAGCGGATTAAAGGCGGAAAAACATATTATGTAAGGGTTAGAAGCTTTTCGAACAAGTTTGGCACAAGATGCTACTCAGCATGGAGCAAGACAAAGTCAGTCAGGGTGAGAAAGTAGCCGGAGATAACATATATATAAAGCTCAGCCTGTGTGATGGATTCAGTAGAAATCACACAGGCTGAGCTTTTCTTAATGTATATTCTTAAGACACATTCTTAATGCATATAGTTACTCGGCGGTCTCGCCACCCGAGGAGATATCGCCTTCGTCTGAACTGTCCTCGCTTGAGCTGTCAGAGCTGTCAGAGCCTGAGCTCTGCTGGGAACCCTCTATTGCAAGCATGGATGCATCAACCTGGGACAGCCCCGCCGGGTCAGCACAGTAATAGTCGCCGTCATCGGTTATCTTCACAGAGACCACAACAGGACTGCGGTAATCCATGTCTGCGGCTTTATTCTGAAGGATATCCGACACGCCCTGGGCAAATTCTTTCTCGTAATCTTCCTTTGTGGTGTTGTTGAAATCGCCGGCGCTGATCTTCTTGTTATAGTCGTCGATATATGCGAACACATCGTCAAATGCCTGATTGAGAATGTCCATAGGATACACGGTCACGTCCACATAGTAGTCGCTTCCGCTCTTATAGGCTCTTGACACCTCGTATTTGGCCTTGGAGTAGATGACCTTTGCGGTCTCGTCAAATATAGCATCCACCTCGTCTGTCTCTGCGTTGTTCAGTGAGTAATGATTGATGAGCTGGCCGGCCAGATAATCTATGCTGTCGCTGTACATGGCTGAGGCGTCCTCCTCGGAGCCGTCGTTGTCCTTCACGTATCCGTCAAAGCTCTGTCTCTTATACACATCTCCGAGCCCACGAGACTAGGCATGATCTCGT
>ENA-UABQ01000456-UABQ01000456.1-human-gut-metagenome-genome-assembly--contig:-NODE-456-length-11896-cov-8.415083_pt1 | contig 11896 bp, 8 predicted proteins | sample MGYA00243869_ERZ654205 | MGnify/ENA primary metagenome ERZ654205 (study PRJEB26926, sample SAMN06165207) | human gut metagenome | biome: ENVO:00009003; feature: ENVO:2100002; material: ENVO:00002003...
GAGATCATGCCTAGTCTCGTGGGCTCGGAGATGTGTATAAGAGACAGATATATTGGTCCCTATTATGAATTTTATAGTTTTGGTATATATGTTAAGGAAGTATGGACGAAGGTAACGAAGTGATTTGCAGCAGATATTCTTCATCTGATGTGTTTTAATATTGCTGAGATGCCCCCTAAAAGTATTTTATCCAACTTTTAGGGGGCATTGTATCTAATCTTTGGACTTTTTAGTATTCCTGACACCTTGAGAGGTATTGTCTTGTCGGACATCTCATAATCAGCCTGTTCAACGTGAACTATTCTTGAAGTATCAGGTTGATGATTCGAGTAAGGTAACGCTTGCCGCCTACGCTTATGACAATCTGGGCCGTCTACAGAGCAAGTCGTTGCACGGTTCTGCCGTGAACAAGCAGTCGTACACTTACAATGTCCGCGGCTGACTGACGGGTATCAGTGGAAGCAAGCTTACGCGGAATTTGTTTTACAACAGCCAAATACAATAACAGCATCAGCAGCATGACTTGGAAGGCAGGGAATGAAAGCACCGTCCGCGGCTACAAGTTCACCTACGACGGGCTGGACAGGCTGCTGAACGCGACCTACGGCGAAACAGCCGGCATCAACGCGAACACCGACCGTTTCAGTGAGAATGTAACCGCCTATGACAAGAACGGCAACATCAAGACCCTGCAACGCTACGGTCAAACCGGAGCTTCTACCTATGGTCTGATTGATAACCTGACTTTCACCCTCGGTGGTAATCAGTTGACCCGTGTAGATGATGCTGTAGCCACATCTGCTTACAACAACGGTTTCGAGTTCAAGGACGGCGTGAAGCAGGCGAATGAATACAACTACGATTCCAACGGGAATTTAACTAAAGATTTAAACAAGGGAATTACCAATATATCGTATAATTGTTTAAATTTGCCTAGTGTAGTAACTTTTAGTGATGGTAGCACGATTACCTATACTTATGCAGCCGACGGCACAAAGCTGAAAACTGTCCATAAGACAGGCAGCACTACCACCACGACGGACTATTGCGGAAACGTGGTCTATGAGAACGGTGTTCAGAAGCTGCTACTGACTGATGAGGGTTATGTTACTTTGAGCGACAACAAGTACCATTATTATTTGAAAGACCATCAGGGTAACAATCGGGTAGTCATCAACCAGAGCGGCACGGTAGAGGAGACGAACCATTACTATCCATTTGGAGGGGTGTTTGCAAGTGCAGGCAATGTGCAGCCTTACAAGTACAACGGGAAGGAGTATGATGGCAAGAAGGGGTTGAATTGGTATGATTATGGAGCACGTATGTATGATGCAGCATTGGGTAGGTTTATGACAGTTGATCCACTGGCAGAGAAGTATTATCCGATGAGTCCGTATGGGTATTGTTTGAATAATCCTATCAAATTTATTGATGCAGACGGGAGACTGCCAAGAATTTATATCGAAAGAAAAGGTTTTGGACATGCATTTGTAACAGTTGGCAATGGTGATAATACAATTGTGTATACCTATGGTAGATATGGAGAATTGGGAAAAGATAAAAGTTCGGCACGGAATACTTCGCCTACAGGAGAAGGAGTGCTTATTAAATTGACGGGTAGAGATGCTATTAGCTTTATTCAGGATCAAATGCTTGCTAATGAAGCAGTGGGATATGAGTTTACAAAAGGTTCAGATGAACTTGTTTCGAAACACTTTGATAAGCAATTAGATAATAGTAATAAAATACCTCAAAAAGGTAAGTATGCAGGTAAAGAAAATGCGAAAGTTATTGATGAATATAATTTATTTATTAACAACTGCGCTACCACTTCCATAAAAGGTATACAAGAGGGAGTAAAAAAAGATTTGGATTTGAAAGATTCTAAAGCCCCTGCTTCTTTAGGAGACCGTTTGAAAGTAATGTCTAAAGAGGATGAGCATAGTATCAGAAGAATTACTTATAATGAAATAAAGAAAGAGTTTAATTTGCATGGAGCTGGAACAAAATGGTAATTATGAAAAAGGTTATTTTAATGGTATTTCTGATATTCTCATTGTTGATGATTGTCTATGGGATAGGTTTTATTCTTAATTATTATTTAGTGATAAAATATTCCATAGAAGACTGTTTGCCCTTAGGTGGTAAAGGCACTTTCCCGGTAGTGAGTGACAGATTAGATGAAATACATGCTCTTGTCAATTATGCTGAAATAGTAGTTATATATGCAATTTATGCTTTATCATTGGCTGTATATTGGTTGCTTAACATTAATAAGAAATAATCTGTCTTAGTTGACTAATCTCTTTAATAACTATCCTAACATCAGATAGCTCATATCTTGCATGTTAGGATAGCTTTTTTTCTTTCTAATACTGATACGACGGCCTTAACCGTCTGACTGCTTTCACCCACGGCGCAGGCCGCTATACAGAAAAGGTGACCGGTTACGACAAAAACGGCAATATCCTGTCTTTGCAGTGCTACGGGCAGACCTCCGCATCAGTCTACGGCTTGATCACTCTTACGGGCAATCTGCTGAATCGTGTGGACGATACCGCTACGACTTCTGCTTACAACAACGGTTTCGAGTTCAAGGACGGCGTGAAGCAGGCGAATGAATACAACTACGATTCCAACGGGAATTTAACTAAAGATTTAAACAAGGGAATTACCAATATATCGTATAATTGTTTAAATTTGCCTAGTGTAGTAACTTTTAGTGATGGTAGCACGATTACCTATACTTATGCAGCCGACGGCACAAAGCTGAAAACTGTCCATAAGACAGGCAGCACTACCACCACGACGGACTATTGCGGAAACGTGGTCTATGAGAACGGTGTTCAGAAGTTGCTGCTGACTGATGAAGGCTATGTTACTTTGAGCGACGGCAAGTACCATTACTACTTGAAAGACCATCAGGGTAATAACCGGGTTGTGATTAACCAAAGCGGCACGGTAGAGGAAGCGAACCATTACTATCCCTTCGGTGGTGTGTTTGCAAGTACAGGCAATACCCAGCCTTATAAGTATAACGGCAAGGAGCTTGATGCGAAGAAGGGGTTGAACTGGTATGACTACGGGGTACGTATGTATGATGCGGCGCTGGGGAGGTTTGCAACGGTGGACCCTTCTGCTGAAAACTACTTCAATACAAGTCTCTATGCTTATTGTGGTAACAACCCTATCAGCAGAATAGACCCAACAGGAGCTGACTGGTATGAAGATAAGCAAGGGAATTTACGTTGGCAGGAAGGTAGTGAAGCTTTAAAAGGCTATACAAATATCGGTTCATCCGCCTCTATTGCGTTAGGTAATGACAACTATCTGAACTTCTATCAGAATGGAGGTATCTTAGCCAATCAGGCTGTTAATGCTTTTGACTTGATAGCCTCCAGCGGTAAACTTCAGAATCAGTTCTTAGGTAAAACCAGTCCTTTATCTGAAGACTCTAAGTCTGCCCTTTTCAATTCTCTGAACAGTCGTTCTATAGATGCTATTGCGCGACCTATAGGCGAAGCTGCCTTTGGCTTTGGTGCCGGAGAGTTTGGCGGTATGTTGTTGGGGAAGGCAATAGGATGGGCTGTAGGAAAGGTGGCAGGAAGAGGTACTCAAAATGCAATACAATCAACTGCTCACGGAGTGCAACGGATTGCTGGAACAACGGCAACGAGAGGAGGGGTACTTTCTGTGAATGAAGTAAGAGTAACAAAGTCTGTAGGAAAGGCTTTTACTCAGGCTGATGGAGCTACAGTTTATCTTCATGAAATTACTCCCGGTAGATTTAATGCTGTTGTAGAAGGGAGGAAAGGTATAATAACAACAATGGGAAATTGGTCTCAAAAATCTATTAATAGAATAGCGAAAAATTATGGATGGAATATTAAATAAAGAAATGGTTGTTTGCTGTTTCTGCGGGAAGAGTTTACCCTTAGAAGCGGCTGTAGTTTTGAAAGTTTGGGCAAATGAGAAGAGTGAGGAGTATCAAGTATTATATTCCCATAAATCTCATTTTGTTAGAGCATTAGATAAATCAGTAATACTACATCCAGATTTATTAGAGCCTGATGCTTTAGGTTAATTCGTCGTAACGAACTACTGTCTTCCTCTGATATAGGTTGATTAAAAACCAATCTATCTAATTACTATCCTAACATCAGATATTCCATATCTTGTATGTTAGGATAGTTTTTGTTATTCTATCAGCGAGACGTAGGATACCTATTGTGTGTATGACGACCACCGTAATCTCTGCACTTGGAAGAAGCTTCCGGATGCGCAGCTCGCGGAGTATGTGTATGACAACGGTGGACGGCTGACGCAACAGGGGGAGTGCACGAACAAGACGGTTTCTTCCGATCAGGTGGTGCATGTGCAGAACTGGGCGGTACGGGTTTCCCGACGAGCCAGTTCACGAACGACACTTCGGGCTACAGTAAAGGCTCCCTGACAGGAAGCGCGGTGACTGTATCCGGCAGCAGTACTAAAATTTACAAAGGCTATTACTATGACGTCAAGGGGCGTGTAACTAAAGTCGTACAGAACAATCTTTTGGGCGGTTATGACGTGACTAATACGGTCTATGCCTTTACGGGACAGCCCGCCACGGTGACGCATAGCCATACCGCAAGCGGCAAGTCCACACGTACGGAAGTCTATACCTATAGCTATGACCATGCAGACCGTGTAAGCAAGGTGGAGCATACTTTGGGAGGAACCAAAATAACTCTGGCAGACTATACGTACGATAGTTTCGGCCGTCTGAGTACCAAGTCCCTGCACGGCTCTGCGGCGAACAAGCTGACGTATGCCTATAACCTCCGCAGCTGGCTGACGGGCATCACAAGTACGCGCTTCACCCAGAACCTGTACTACAATACGGGTGTGGGTACCGCCCGCTACAACGGTAACATCAGCAGCATGACCTGGAAGTCCGGGAATGAAAGCACCGTCCGCGGCTACAAGTTCACCTACGACGGACTGGACCGGATGCTGAATGCCACCTATGGCGAAACAGCAGGTATCAGCACGAACGCGAACCGTTTCAGTGAGAACGTGACGGGCTACGACAAAAACGGTAACATCAAGGGATTGCAGCGTTACGGGCAACTCTCTTCAACCGCCTACGGCATGATAGACAACCTGACTCTCACCTTGAACGGCAATCAGTTGAACCGCGTGGATGATGCGGTAGCGGCTTCCACCTACAATGGCGGCTTCGAGTTCAAAAACGGTGCCAATGCCGCCGATGAGTACTCTTATGATGCCAACGGCAATTTAACTAAAGATTTAAACAAAGGTATTAGCGGCATTACATATAATTTCTTAAATTTGCCGAATGCAGTAACGTTCAGTGACGGAAGTACCATCACCTATACTTATGGAGCCGACGGCACAAAGCTGAGAACAGTCCATAAGATAGGCAGTACAACCACAACGACTGACTATTGCGGCAATGTGATCTATGAAAACGGAGTCCAGAAGCTGCTTCTTACCGAAGAGGGTTATATTACTTTGAGCGACAGCAAGTATCACTACTACTTGAAAGACCATCAGGGGAATAACCGGGTAGTCATCAGCCAGAGCGGCACGGTAGAAGAGACGAGCCATTACTATCCTTTCGGCGGGGTATTTGCAAGTGCAGGCAATGTTCAGCCTTACAAGTACAACGGTAAGGAGCTTGATACGAAGAAGGGTTTGAATTGGTATGATTATGGGGCGAGGCATTATGATGCGGTGTTGGGAAGGTTTATAACGGTTGATGCTTTATATGACAAACATTTTAAAGTATCTCCTTATGTCTATTGTGGAAATGAGCCTGTCGGTCGCATTGATCCGGATGGAAATGATTGGCGCGTGCAAACCCATTATAATCGTGAAACGGATAAGATAGAATATAAAATTACGGTAAGAGCGGCTTTGATAAATAATTCTAATAATAAGGAGCTTGATATAAAGACTTTGGCTGGACAAATAGTAGAGCAAGTGAATGCCGCATATACGATTTCAGGTGATGACTTTGTTTCGACTATGGATATGCAATTGAGAACTGTCAACTCGGTGGATGATATAAAGGACACTGAACACGTTTTGCAGATTGTTGATCAAGATATGTTGACAAAAACGGATAAAAGTGTAGTTATGGCTGAGACTTATAAAAATAGTCTGGATGTGAAAATAGGAACGAAAGCGGTTTCTAATATGTTGAACAATGATGATAACCGGACTTTTGCTCACGAACTTGGTCATTCAGGAGGATTGGGGCATACAATGAATGTGGAAAACTTGATGACACAGAAAAAAGTTATTCAAGATTTTGATGGAGATTATCTTAAAGCAACTCAGTTAAACCGTTCTCAGATACAAACAGTCCGAGATAATTATATCCATAACAAGTTGAATAGGCATATTCCTAACTGGAGGCAAAAACTTAAAAGAAGGCAGTAATATGAAGACACGTATATTTATTTTTATAATCATACTTGCCATGCTGGTGGCGTGCATTGGTCATTTGGACTCAGAGAATGATTTCATGATTCGAGTAGGTACTGGTTTTAAGGAGCGTACCGGTAAAGATTATATCCAATGTTGGGTGAATGACAGCCTTGTTTTTAATGGACTGTATGTGAACAAGACGGATGACCAAATATTGGACTACCATGAAGATTGGCTTGGAATGGAAATCACCCGTTTCGATAAAAGCGGATATGATAGTTTAAAAATAAAGATACGTGTCACATCTCTGGATACGGTATTATATTGTGGAAAAAGGGTCATAGATAGTACGTTCCGATACCGGATTGATAATATTCCCAATATTGTAATTTCATGTAGCTCCAACGGTGGTATTTTGTTGTGGGATACTTTACGTACACCTGATTATTTTTGGCTCGAATATTGATATATTAAGAATCTCTGATTCTATAATCTAAACAATTCCCTGCTTATGTTGGATGTAAGCAGGGAATTTCATATAGGAGCATGCTGACTTGGAGCGGTACGCTTTCCGTTACCGGTACGACGTGACATCCACGGTCTATACCTTTACGGACAAGCCTGCCACGGTGACGCATACGCACACGGCAAGCGGGAAGGACAGCCGGACGGAAGCATACACTTACAGCTATGACCATGCGGACAGGCTCTCCAAGGTGGAGCATACATTGGGAGGGGCGAAGGTGACGCTTGCTGCCTATGCTTATGATAACCTTGGTCGTCTGCAATCGAAGTCGCTGCACGGCTCCGACGCGGACAGGCAGGCTTACGCCTATAATGTACGCGGCTGGCTGACGGGCATCAGCGGAACGAAGTTCACGCAGAATCTGTATTATAACACCGGCAACGGGCCTGCCAAGTATAACGGCAGCATCAGCAGCATGACGTGGAAGGCAGGAACGGCAAGCACCGTCCGCGGCTACAAGTTCACTTATGACGGACTGAACCGGATGCTGAATGCTACTTATGGCGAGACAGCAGGCATCAGCACGAACGCCAACCGTTTCAGTGAGAATGTGACGGGGTATGACAAGAACGGCAATATCAAGAGTTTGCAACGTTACGGCCAGACTGGTGCCAGTGCTTACGGCCTGCTTGATAATCTGACTTTCACCCTGAACGGCAATCAGTTGAGCCGTGTGGAGGATGCCGTGAGTACCGCGGCATACGGTACAAACACTGCCTTTGTGAACGGTGCAAGCGCTGCAGGGGAGTATGCCTACGATGTCAATGGTAATTTAACGAAAGATTTGAATAAGGGAATTACCGATATTCAATATAATGTATTAAATTTGCCGAGTACGGTATCGTTCAGTGATGGTAGCACGATTACCTATACTTATGGTGCTGACGGCACGAAACTGAGAACAGTCCATAAGATAGGTAGTACAACCACAACGACTGACTATTGCGGTAATGTGATCTATGAAAACGGTACTCAGAAGTTGTTACTCACAGAAGAGGGTTACATCAACCTGACCGGTACCCAGCAGTATCATTACTACTTGAAAGATCATCAGGGTAACAACCGTGTAGTGATCAACCAGTCTGGTACTGTGGAGGAAACGAATCATTACTACCCTTTCGGTGGTGTGTTTGGCACTACAGGCAATACCCAGCCTTACAAGTATAACGGTAAGGAGCTTGATACGAAGAAGGGTTTGAACTGGTATGATTATGGGGCGAGACATTATGATGCTGCGTTGGGAAGGTTTACGACGAATGACCCGTTGGCAGAGAAATATTATTCGATGAGTCCGTATACTTATTGTGCCGATAATCCGGTAAAGTTCATAGACCCAAATGGTATGGAATATGCTCCTGGTGATCTGTTTAAGACTAAAAGAGCAGCAGCTAAAGATTGGGGTATGTATTATAATGGTGCATCTATTATACGTAAACGTGAAATGGGCTCTTCTATTTATGAAGTTAAGCAAAAGGGAAAGCTAAAGGGATATTCTTATAGTGCAGCCAATGAAGGAGAGCACAGCGTATCTATAAGCTTACCTCCTAACGGTGAGAGATTTGTAGGATCGATTCATTCGCATGGAGACGCGGACGCAGAGCATATAAATAATAAATTCTCAAAAGCTGATATAAAATATATTGAGAAAACAAAAGAAAATGGTTATTTGGCTACGCCGAGTGGCGATTTGTTAGAATATAATCCTTATAGTAAGAAAACATCAATAGTGACTAGTGATCTTCCTAGTGATCCCAAAGATCCTAAACGAAAGAATAATATTAATCCGAAAGATATTCCTGCTGAAAAGGGTAAACAAAGAATGAAAGAATTGCTACAAAAGCCAGATTTAAACATTCCTGTTAGCCAGAGAGAACATATTCATTGGGTATTTTAAAAAGATAGCAATATGTATAGGACTTATTTTTTTGCTTTAATGCTATTTGCGATGTCATGTACAAACAGTACATCGAAGGTCGGAGAAGATCAACAATCATCTCAACAGATTGAGTATGTAATGAATGATAGTCTCTCAACAGATTTTTATACTGATATGAAAAGCTATGTTCCTGCAGAGGGATTTATACCTACAGCGGATATTGCAGTAAAGATAGCGGAATGCGTACTATTGGAAATTTATGGAAAGGAAAGTATAGAGAAAGAAAAACCTTTTTCTGTTAACTTGGTAAATGGAATATGGGTAATAGAAGGGCATATTCCTAATGGAAATGATAGTGCGCTGACTTTCTGTGGACAATCTTATGTGGAAATAAGAAAAAGTAATGGTGAGATTATAAAGCTTTTGCATACTAAATAAAAAATATTACTCTAATATAAGTTGCCTTTTTTCAATGAGATTTATTTAATTACTATCCTAACATCAGATATGCTATATCTTGTATGTTAGGATAGTTTTTTAGGTCTATCAAATGATGTAGGTCATGCAGGACTACATCCGTACTCTCCGGATGCTTAACAGCACGGGCACTTCCTATCTGGATAACATTTCCTATATGTATTATTTGTACGACAGTCTGGGACGGCTGACCCTGCAGGGGGAGTATACGGGTAAGAATCCTTCTTCCAGTCCTACCGTGCTTGTGCAGAGCTACTATGACGGTTACGGCTTTGTGGGTGGTACCGGACTTCCTACGGGCCAGTTCACCAAAGATACTTCCGGCTACGGCAGGGGTTCTCTTACCGGCAGTGCCGTTACGGTTTTTGGCAGTAGCACTAAGATCTATAAGGCTTTCTATTATGACATCAAAGGGCGCATGACGAAAAGTGTGCAGAACAACTTGCTCAGTGGCTACGACATCACAAGTACGGTTTATACTTTCTCCGACAAGCCGTCTGGTGTGTCCCATACACATACTGCCAGCGGCAAGAGTACGCGCACGGAAGTATATACCTATACCTACGACCATGCGGACAGAATAAGCAAAGTGCGGCATAGTCTTGGCGGCACTTCAATCACTCTGTACGATGCCACTTATGACAACTTCGGTCGTTTGCTGACCAAGCAGTATCACGGAACGAGCATCAACAAACTGACATATGCCTACAACCTGCGTAGCTGGCTGACGGGCATCAGCGGTACATGCTTCACACAGAACCTGTACTACAACACGGGTGTGGGTACTGCGAAGTACAACGGCAGCATCAGCAGCATGACTTGGAAGTCCGGGAACGAAAGTACAGTCCGTGGTTACAAATTCACTTACGACGGTCTTGACAGAGTACTGAACGCTACCTATGGAGAGACAGCAAGTATCAGCACGAATGCGAACCGCTTCTCGGAGAACGTTACGGGTTATGACAAGAACGGTAACATCAAGAGTTTGCAACGTTACGGCCAGACTGGTGCCAGTGCCTACGGCCTGATAGACAACCTGACTTTTACCTTGAACGGCAATCAGTTGAGCCGTGTGGACGATGCCGTGATGGCTTCTGCTTACGGTGGAGGCTTCGAGTTCAAGGACGGCGTGAAGCAGGTCGGAGAGTACACCTACGATGCGAACGGCAATTTAACCAAAGATTTGAACAAGGGAATCACCGATATTCAATATAATTGTTTAAATTTGCCAAGTGCAGTAACGTTCAGCGACGGAAGTACGATTACCTATGTTTATGCAGCCGACGGCACAAAGCTAAGAACGGTTCATAAGATAGGTGGCGCTACCACCACAACGGACTATTGCGGGAATGTGGTCTATGAAAACGGAGCCCAGAAGCTTCTGATTACCGAAGAGGGCTATATTACTTTGAGCGACAACAAGTATTACTATTACTTGAAGGACCATCAGGGGAACAACCGTGTAGTCATAAACCAGAGCGGAGCGGTAGAGGAGACAAACCATTACTATCTGTTTGGAGGAGTATTCGCTTCATCAACAAGCACTCAGCCTTACAAGTACAATAGCAAGGAATATGACACGAAGAAAGGCTTGAACTGGTATGATTACGGGGCACGGCATTATGATGCAGTGTTGGGACGGTTTATGACGGTGGATCCGTTGGCAGAGAAGTATTATTCAGAAAGTTTGTATACTTATTGTTATAGTAATCCTATAAATTGTATAGACCCTAACGGGAAGGATGGTATTTATATTGCCTTCCCTGATTATAAAATATCAACTCCTATTGGTAAAATTGGGAATTTAGGTCATGCTGGAGTATTATTGATTGATAATAAAACAGGAGTGACTAAATATTATGAATATGGCAGATATGACAAAGAGGGTAAAGGAGTTGTCAGAACATTCGCTGTTCCAAATGTAAAAATAGGACAAGATAAAAAGCCTACATTGGAATCATTGAATAAAACTTTATCAATAATATCTGAACAAGCGGGACATGCCGGAAGAATAGAAGGAGCATATATTGAAAGTGATAAGTTTAAAGAAATGAAAAACTATGCAGAATCAAAAATAGCGGAGAATGCTAATTCAAAGAGGAAAGAGTATTCATTAAGGAATAATAATTGTGGAACTTTTGCGGCTGATGTTTTGAAACAAGACCCATCTGTAAAAGATAAGGCACCAGTAATTATAGATCCAAGGCCCAATAGTATAGTTAAAGAGTATCAAGATAATTTTAAGTCACTAAATTATGATCCTAAAAAGAGACAAGTTAAAATTGAATAGATATGGAAAGTCAAAGTATATCATTAGGAGATTTATTTTCAGTTGAATTATTTGTAGGATCAATAACGTTTGTTTTAGGAACGGTTTTGTTCTTCTTATTATTATTATTGAATTTGAGGCTTAATCTTAAAACGACATTATTATATTGTTGCCTGCAATTGATACTTGTTGTCTCTCTTTCTACTATTTTCTTTATATTTTGGCGTTTTAATTTTGATATAATGATAGGGTTTCTATATTTACCAGGTGTATTATCTGAGGTTTTTATTATGCTCTTATTCTATTTTAT
>ENA-UABQ01000467-UABQ01000467.1-human-gut-metagenome-genome-assembly--contig:-NODE-467-length-11746-cov-3.863656_pt1 | contig 11746 bp, 8 predicted proteins | sample MGYA00243869_ERZ654205 | MGnify/ENA primary metagenome ERZ654205 (study PRJEB26926, sample SAMN06165207) | human gut metagenome | biome: ENVO:00009003; feature: ENVO:2100002; material: ENVO:00002003...
TGGGCTCGGAGATGTGTATAAGAGACAGGAGTATGCCATTCCGCTTGAGCTCACCACGGTCAACGACGCGCTGGCCGTCGACGCGAACCGCAATGTGAAGATCATCAACCCCAAGCGCGCTTCGATCGGCATGGAGAAGGAACTGGCAACACCGTTCCACCCCACCGCTACGCACGAGGAGATTACCTTCGACGGCAACATCGTGCTCGACAATGCCATCACGACAATGGATCTGACGGTGAACTACGCGATCGACAACAGCCTCGTGGAGGCCTACAACCAGGCCAACGGGACGAACTACCTGGCCGCGCCCGAAGGGTTCGCCAGGCTGGACGCCGCCAGCTCGCAGATCGCAGCAGGCGAGACGACGGCCAAGTTCTCGGGCAAGATCAACTCCGACAAGCTGTTCACGGGCAGCAACCTCGATATCGTGGGCGACCTGCTCGTGCCGGTGCGCATCACCTCCGCGTCGCTGGACGGTATCACCGTCACCACCGAGGTCATGTATGTCCCCTTCTCGATGGACAAGGAACTGAAGGGCCCGTGGAAATTGCTCGAAGGCGAGGATAACTGCTATGCAAAAGACCCGAACAACGGCGGGGCCGCATGGATCATGCAGTATACAGCCGACAAACTGTTCGATGGGGAAATTACCGCCGGCCACGAATGGATATCCTGGTTCGCCACTCAAATCGAATTCCCGATAACGTTCGTCGTGGATATGGGACAGCGGCAGGTGTTCACGAAATTCCGGATCAGCGATTACTCGACCCACCAGGGTAATTACCGGGATTATGAGATCTACACGGCCGAAGAGTATAGCGGTGCAAGCACCCAGTGGAATCTGGTAGCCAGCGGTAAGCGTGATTTCAACTGGACAGGTGTGCCGACGCCCTATGACTATGCAGTCCAGAAAACGATCGCAGGCCGTTACCTGAAATTCGTGATTGTCAAACCCGAATACGCCCAAACCGGAGACTATCTGTATGGCCGCGGTAAACTGGCTGACGTACAGGGTCTGGGATTCTAACGACAGATGTTGAATAATTAATCCCGTTGTGAGTTCATTCTCTTTCACAACGGGATTAATTTTAATTTTACGAATTACGACTTACCGACTACGATGCTCAAATTCCTGAAAAATATCGTTCCGTTCGCAGCGGCCGCAGGATGCCTGCTTCTCGCGGGCGGTTGTTCCCGGACTATGTACCCGCAGGGGCAGCACCGCAGAGACCTGCAACCCCCCACGGATGCCGTGTTATGTTACGGCGGCAGCCACCACCGCACCCCTTTCCTGTGGGATAAGGAGCGGCTGGCACCCTATGTCACCTATGTCGATAAAGAGGGCACAGAGCACTGGCTCTTCGACGGGTTCATCTTCCTGGAATTCCAGGACACGAACCGCCCCGACGCAGAACTCTACGCCTTCGAGACGGGGCATCTGCGTGACACGGGCGAATCGGCCGGCAAAGCGCAATGGCAGGAGCTGATCGACTATTATTTCACGGACGGCAACGGGGTCGAGGCCCTCGAAGAGGCCGTGAAGGAGGCCGCCGCGCGGTTGGGCAAAGCCCCGCAGAAGCACAAGGTCATCATGGTACTCCCTGACCCGGTGATTCACCGGCACTATATCGACACGACGTCGAGTACGACCTATTGGGGTGCGCTGGATGGCCAGCAGCTGGATTTCAGCAGGAACGAAGACCGCATAGCCGCCTGCAAATGGTATATCGACCGGGTACGGGAGCGGTTCGCCCGGGGCAACTACGAACACGTCGAGCTGGCGGGATTCTACTGGCTGCGCGAGATCGTCACCCGGCCGGTGGACACGCAGTACAGCTACCACCTGACCCGCTCGGACATCATGCTCCCGCATATCGCCGACTACCTCCACAAGCTGGATTATACGTTCAGCTGGATACCCTACTACGGCTCGCGCGGGTACGACGTATGGCAGCAGTTCGGGTTCGACCAGGTCTACCTGCAACCCAACTATTACTGGAAGCCGCAGAACGACATGGATGAGGTTTGCAGACAGATCGACAGCCTGGGCATCGGCATGGAAATAGAGTTCGAACCCACGCTGCTCGACGCACGCGAAGGCAGCGGAACATTCCGTGCGCGGCTGCGCGATTACATCGACTACGCCAAACGACGCAACATCTACGGCAAACGGCCGTTCGCATATTACCATGGCACCAACGGGTTCTACGACCTCCACGCTTCGGACGACGAGGCCGACCGGGAGTTGTTCGACGAACTTTGCCAGTTCATCATAAACAATCCGTTACGGGCACAACGACCGACAACGGACAGGAAATAACCCATAAACGGATATATTGACCCCGGACGGAAGAGACTGCTCCGGGGTCGGATAAAAACGACAAGACATGACTCGCAGACTTTTTACAGTAGCAATTGCAGTGGTAACAGCCTTGGTTTTCACGCTCCCGACCGGCACCGCAGGCCCGAAGGACAAGCTGTACCCGTGGGAGAGGAAACACAAGAGTCCGGCGACCACGACCGATGCCGTATTATGCTACGGTGCCAGCCATCACCGCAATCCCTTCCTGTGGGACAAGGGGCGCTTCGCCCCCTATGTCACCTACGTCGACCCCGAAGGGAAGGAACAATGGCTATTCGACGGCTTCATCTTCCTGGAATCGCAGGATGTCGACCGCCCCGACAGCGGCGCCTACTCGTTTATGACGGGCGTGCTGCGCGACACGGGCGTATCGGCCGGCAAGGAACAGTGGCAGGAGCTGATCGACTACTATTTCACAAAGGGCAACTGTGTCGACGCCCTGGAACAGGCCGTCAAGGAGGCCACCGCACGGTTGGGCAAAGCGCCCTGCAAACGCCGCGTGATCATGATGATCCCCGATCCGATCATCCACCGACACTACATCGACACGACCACCACGACGACCTACTGGGGAGAACTCGGCGGGCGCCGGTTGGATTTCAACAGCAACGAAGACCGCGTAGCGGCCTGCAGATGGTACATCGACCAGGTGCGGGCACGGTTCGCCCAGGGCGATTACAAATACATCGACCTGGCCGGATTCTACTGGATCCGCGAGATCGCCGCCCAGCCGCACGACACGGAGTACAGCTACCATCTGACCCGTTCGGACATCCTGCTCCCCGAGATCGCGGACTACCTCCACCGGCTCAACTACACGTTCAGCTGGATCCCGTTCTACGACGCCCGCGGCCATGACGACTGGCGCAAATTCGGCTTCGACCAGGTCTACATGCAGCCTAACCACTACTGGAAGCCGGAAAACGACCTGGATTCCGCCTGCATGAAGATCAACCGTGCCGGGACGAGCATCGAGTTCGAATTCGAGGCTTCGATCCTCAGCGCGGATCCGCACAGCGACATATACCGGGCACGGATGCGCAAATACATGGAATACGCAAAGAAACACGGCATCTACGGCACCCGCCCGCTGGCCTATTACCAGGGGAGCAACGCCCTCTACGACCTCTCGGTTTCCACGGACGAAACGGACAGGGAGTTCTTCCACGAATTCTGCCGTTTCGTCGTAAACAACCCGGTACGGACGCAACACACCGGGAAGGGAAACAAATAAAAAAACCTGACATCCCATGACGAATTACCGAATCATTTTCACGCTTCTCTGCTGCCTGTCGTTCATCGGCTGCGGGGACGGGGACGACGAACCCTCCGGGGGCCCGAAACCGGCCCTGAGCATGACGATCGCATCGTCGGGCGCCAACTCGGTGACGCTGAACATGAAGCGCACGAACGCCACGTCCGTCAAAATCATATACAAGGCCACAGGGGTCATTACGTCCGAAACGGCGCAGAGCGTCGCCCAGAACGGCACGCAATACACCGGGACGACGGTCGAGATCGACGGCCTGGCGGCGCAGACGACCTACACGGTCTTCGCCGTGGCCTGCAACGACTCGGGCGAATACAGCCAGATGCAGTATGTCCGGTTCACCACCGACGCCCCCGGCCCGCAGATGTACCCGTGGGAACAAAGCCGCAACGGGATACTCTCCTATACGGACATGGTGCTGTGCTATGGCGGCAGCCACCACCGCACCCCGTACCGCTGGGACAAGGAGCGTTTCGCCCCGAGCGTGAGCTACGTGGACGAACAGGGCAAGGAACATTGGCTGTTCGACAGCTTCCTGTTCATCGAATTCCAGGACAGCAGCCGTCCCGACGGCGGTTATTACGCCTACATGGTTGGGCTGATGAAGGACTACGGGTTCTCGGCCGGAAAGACGCAATGGAAAGAGCTGATCGACTATTGGTTCGCCGGCGGCAGCGGCATGGATGCCCTCGAAGGAGCCGTGAAGGACACTTCGGCACGCCTGGGCGCACCCCCGTCCAAACGCAAGGTCATCATGGTACTTCCCGACCCGATCATCTACAAGGTTTACGACGGCAAGGGCAACGGCAAGGGCGACCCCGGCTCCACGGTTTACTGGGGCGAGCTGAACGGCCGCAAAATGGACTTTTCGACGGCCGAAGACCGCATCGCGGCCTACAAGTGGTATGTCGACGAGGTACGCAGGCGTTTCGACCTGGGCAACTACCAGTATATCGACCTGGCGGGGTTCTACATCATCTCCGAGGAACTCGTCACGCCGGGCGACGGCTGGAACCACGAACTGAAGAAATCGGACGAGATCATCCCTCCGCTTGCGGAATACCTGCATGCGATCAACCAATCCCTGAACTGGATCCCGTACAACCGCGCCGCAGGGTATAAGAAATGGCAGCAGCTGGGCGTAGACTACGCCTATATGCAGCCCAACTACTTCTGGGAGGGACAAAAATCGCTGTCGCAGTTCTTCTCCGACGTCAAGGCCAACGGCCTGGGCATGGAATTCGAATTCGACGAGGCGCTCCTCGAGGGCAAGGCCGACTGCGACACCTACAAGAAGCGTTTCCGCGAATACATGTCCGGAGCCAGGCTGAACAATGTCTACGGCACAAAGCCGCTGAGCTACTACCACGGCACCAACGCCTTATACGACCTGTCGAAATCGACGGCAGCCAAAGACAGGGAGTTCTACCACGAATTCTGCCGTTTCGTACTCGACAACCCGATGCGCAAATAACGATTAACGATCCGTAAACAGATGAAAAAACTCAAGACCTTCGCATTTTGCACCCTCTTAGCGGCATTGGCCGCAAACCATACGCCCGCCACAGCGGCGAACGGCCCCACGGGCGACGCGGCCCCGGCAACCCGCGATTCCGAACCGAAAATGTACGCCTGGGAACAGGAACGCGACGCGATACCGTCCTATACCGACCTGGTGTTGTGCTACGGTGGCAGCCACCACCGCACCCCGTACCGCTGGGACAAGGAGCGTTTCACCCCGTTCGTGACCTATGTGGACGAAGAGGGCAGGGAGCACTGGCTCTTCGACGGGTTCCTCTTCCTCGAATTCCAGGACAGCAGCCGCCCCGACGGGGGTAAATACGCCTACATGGTAGGCGTGCTGCGGGGCCAGGGCATTTCGGCCGGCAAGCAGCAGTGGAAGGAGCTGATCGACTACTGGTTCGACGGTGACAACGGCGTAAATGCCCTCGAAGCGGCCGTAAAGGAGGCTTCACAGCGGCTGGGCACGCCCCCGGCCAAGCGCAAGGTCGTCATGGTAATGCCCGACCCGATCATCTACCGGAAGTACGACGACACGAACGAGTCGACGACCTACTGGGGGTCGCTCGGCGGGCGGCGGATGGATTTCGCCAAGGGAGCCGACCGCGTTGCGGCCTGCAAATGGTATATCGACCAGGTGCGCAGGCGCTTCGACGAAGGAAATTACCAGTATGTCGAACTGGCGGGGTTCTACCCCATCTCCGAGGAGATCGTGACGCCGGGCGACGGCTACTGCCACGAACTGAAAAAGTCGGAAGAGGTCATCCCCCAGGTTGCGGAATACCTGCATTCGATCAACCAGAGTTTCTGCTGGATACCCTACAACCGTGCCGCAGGCTACACCAAATGGAAGGAGATGGGCATCGACTACGCCTACATGCAGCCCAACCACTATTGGGACGACAAGGGCGCAAGGCCGCTGTCACGCTATTTCTCCGACATCAAGGCGCACGACCTGGCGATGGAATTCGAATTCGACGAGAACATCCTCGAGGGGGAGCAGAACTCCGACGTCTACAAAAAAAGGTTCCGCGAGTATATGGAAGGAGCGAAAAAACACGGCGTATACGGAAGCAAGCCGCTGAGCTATTACCACGGCACCAACCGTTTTTACGATCTGTGGGCATCGACGGCCGCAAAGGACAAAGAACTGTTCCATGAATTCTGCCGGTTCGTGATCGGCAACCCGCTGCGGCAACAGCCCGCCGCGTCCGGCAAACCCGCCGCCGAGCAGGGCTACCGGACGACCGGAATTCAGGATTTGGCTCTGATCTACCAGGGCGGCAGCCACCGGCTGGACTGGACGGTCGATGAATTCCGGCCCTATGTCGTACACCGGTTTGCCGACGGCTCGAAAGACTGGCTCTTCGACGGCTTCCTGTTCCTCGAGTTCAAGGACGGCTCGGGACGCAACTACACCGTGGGCTACGAGAAACTCAACGCCCGCAGGACAGAATGGGAGTGGCTGCTGGATCGGATTTTCGAGCAGGGCAAGTCGCTTTCGGCACTCGACCGGTGCATCGGACAGGAGATAAAAGAGCTCGGAAAGCCCGCCTTCAGGCATCAAATCGTACTGGGGCTTCCCGAAGCGATCCGCGGCCAGAAGGACTGGGGCGAGATTGACGGCCGGGAGATGGATTTCTCGAAAGAGGAGGATCAGATCGCCGCGACCAAATGGTACATCGGGGAGCTGGTCGAACGTTTCAAGGCCGCCAAATACAAGCACCTGGAACTCTCGGGCTTCTACTGGGTCGCTGAGGACACCCACCACTGCGCGGAGCTCACCATTCCGCTGAGCGAATACATCCACTCCGAAGGCAAGCTTTTCTACTGGATTCCCTACTGGCAGGCCAAAGGCCATGAGGAGTGGAAACGCCTGGGCTTCGACGTGGCCTACCAGCAGCCCAACCACTTCTTCAACCACTCGATCCCCGACAGCCGCCTCGACGAGGCCTGTGCCACGGCCCGCCGCCACGGGATGGCCATGGAGTTCGAATTCGACGAGAAGGCCACGGCGGCGATCCCCAACTCGTCGCACGACCGGATGGCGGCCTATATCAACCACTTCGAAAAGAACGACGTCTTCAACTCTTCGGCCGTCGCCTACTACTGCGGAAACCGCGGCGTACTGACCCTCGACGAGTCGGACAACCCGAAAGACAAGGCCCTGATGGATCGCCTGGCCCGGATCATCCAGGCACGCCGCTACCTGAAATACGGCATCCCGATGAAGAACAAGACCCGCGTGGTCGCACACCGGGGCTTCTGGCACACCGACGGCTCGGCACAGAATTCGATCGCCTCGCTCCTCAAGGCCGACCAGCTGGGCGTGTACGGCGTGGAATTTGACGTATGGATGGCCTCGGACGGCGTTCCGGTGCTCAACCACGACGGCTGGCACGACGGATACGAGGTACAGAGCACCCCTTCGACCGTGCTGACGACGCTCAAGCTCGAAAACGGGGAGCCGATGCCCACGCTGGCGCAATACCTCGAGGCCGCTAAGGATACGAAGGTACACCTCGTTCTGGAACTCAAGCCCCACGCCACCCCCGAGGCGGAAACCGCAGCGGCCGAGGCCGTGGTGAAGATGGTCGGCCGGTACGGGCTTTCGAAACGCGTGACCTACATCTCGTTCTCACTCCACATAATGAAAGAGCTGGCACGGCTGGCCCCCGCAAAGACGCAGCTGATGTACCTGGGAGGCGGCACGTTGCCCAAAGACCTGAAGGCGATGGGGCTGACGGGCTGCGATTTCAACTACGGCGTATACCTGAACAACCCGACGTGGCTCAACGACATCAAGGCGTTGAAGATGGCCTCGAACGTCTGGACGGTAAACAACCCGGCCGACATGATGTGGGCCATCGAAAACCGGGTCGACTTCATCACCACAGACCGTCCCGACCTCTTCCTGAAGCTCACCCGCAAGTAAGCGGGCCGGGCATCGGATACCCCGGTATACAGGCGATGCATCCGGGACGCGCCCGGATGCATCGCTTCCCTATAAAAACGCAACGATGAAACATTTGAGAATCATGACCTGCCTGCTGTTGCTGGGCAGCATGGCGCCCGCAACGGCGCTCTGTACCGGCAAGGATGCCCCCAAGCGCAGCAAGGAAAAAGGATGCAACCGCCCCTATTCCGAAGCGATGTATGTCAAACGCCAGGGCGGCGACCTCTATATTTCGGCCAAGCTGGACGGGCGGACGGATATCACCTATTGGTTCAGGCGGTGCATGTTCAACGAGCTCTACACGTTCTACCGCGTAGGCATCACGCGCAACAGGGCAGCGCTTCCCTCCACGCAGCCCGAGGCCGAACCCGCCGTCCTGCTCAACTCGACGTACAGCGACAACATCGGGCCTTTCGCCATCCCCGGATGCGGGTGGTGCGGGGGCAACCACAAATACAGGGAACGCACGGCGCGCACGGCACGCAGCGAGGGTTACACCCTGCTGGCCGACGGCAACCGCATCGAGGGCGACACGACGCTATGGGCAAATCGGGTGACGGTCGAGGCCGAAAACGTAATCCTCGACCCGACACGCCCTTACCGGAACGCCGCGGGCGGAGAAGAACTGCGCGACACCCTGTGCCGGGAATCGGTGACATACACTGTCCGCCGCAACAACATCGAGGTCGCGGCCTCACACCGGTTCTGCAACGCCGCGCCCGTGACCATCGCCATCTATTACGGGATGCAGTCGATGTTCGAAGGCGAGACGCACGTACTCACCCCGGGCGGGGCCTACACGGACTGGACGGAAGTGGCGAAGGCATCGACGTTCACCAAACAGGAGCACCCCCTTTTCCGGCGCTACGTCGAAAAGAACAGACAGGGGTACCAATCGACCTGGCTGCTGCCCGACGGGCTGGGAGACCACGCGCTGCTGGACGGGCAGGACGACATCTTCATCTATGCGCCCTACGGCAAGAGCTACCATAAGCTCATCGGGAACAAACGGATCAAGAACGGTGACAAGACCTGCTGGCGGGGTGTCTACACCTGGTTCGAGACGCCTATCGCCGACGATGCCGACCTGTTGTGCTACGAAGGCAGCGCCGGGGGACATACGGCCGTTTTCATCGACTGCAAGCGGGCTTGCAAGAGGACGCTGGCACTGCCCGGATACCTCGACCTGCGGCATTTCGGAACGGCCGAACAGAACGGCGGCATCCGCATTTCGGCCGCCGGGCGGAATAAACTGAAGATAAAGGCCGGCGCACCGGGCAGCTGTGTATTGCTGCTCCGGGAATAAGGTAACGGGGCCTAAATAACGGAAGGCCGCTGCGATCTGCCTGCAAGAATAAGAGGGCCGGGGAAATAAGCATTCCCCGGTCCTCTTATAATTCTGCCCCTGCCGGCTATTAACGCCGCCGATACCGTTTCGGATTCTTCAGCACCGCGTCGACGACGGGCGGCAGAATCTGCTCCATCACGTCGTACCCCGCGGCCGTGGGATGGACTTCGTCGTAGGTATAGGCCGCTACCATGCCTCCGTCCGCTTCGGACATCGCCGCGTGGTAATCCACATAGGGGACATTCTCCCTGCGGGCGTACTCGCGGATCATGGCGTTCAGCTCGATGATCAGGGGCGCGGGTTCCAACTCCTTGCGCCAGCCGAATTCACGCGCGGGCAACAACGAACACAGCACGGGGGCGATGCCGTTGGCACGCGCCAGCTCGACCATCGACACGAGGTTGCCCAGGATATGCGGCAGCGATATGTAACCGGTATTTTGCGCTATGTCGTTCGTCCCGCCGCAGATGACGACCACCTGCGGGTGCAAGTCCAGCACGTCGGCCCGGAAGCGCACGAGCATCTGCGAGGTGGTCTGCCCGCTGATGCCGCGGCTCACATAACCGCGGGCGGCGAAAAAGTCAGGATGCGTCTTGATCCACAGTTCGGTGATCGAGTTGCCCATGAGGACGACCTTCGGATTGCGCACCTGGCCGTTGGCCTGCTCGAAGCGGCCGAAGTTCGCCCAGTCCTGGGTTTGCGCAGCGGCGCAGAGCAAACCCGCAAGGGCAAGGACGGTAAAAAACAGTTTTTTCATCGTTTCAGTAGCTATTGAATGACCTCCATCGGCATCTCCCACCCCATGATCGTCGAGATGTAGGGGATGACCGCAGCGGCGAACTTCCGGTGTCCGCGGTGGTTGGGATGGTACCCGGCCCCCAGGTCGCCGTCCTGGTTGGTGATGCCCGTAAAATGCATGACGCAATGCAGGTCGCCGTCCTCCAGGCCGGCCATGACGGACTGCATATAGGGATAGAACGCCTCCGCACCGTCGGGGATGACGTAAAGGATCGGCACGGAGCCGTAATGTTCGCGCAGGGCGCCGTAAAGCTCGCGGAAAGCCTTGCCGAAGGCGGCCTCGGAGGGTGTAATGCCCGTGCTGCAATCGTTCGTGCCCAGTTTTATCACCACGATGTCGGGCTTGTAGCCCCGGAAATCCCACCGCGGCGAGTCGGTCATGTCGAACGTCCGCAGGATGCGCTGGCGCATGGTGACGTCCGACGTCTGCTTCACGTCGCCCCAGTTACGGACAACGCCCTGTCCCGAATGGGCCGTGAGCACGTAATCGGCATCGAAACAGCGCGCCACGATGCAGCCCCATGCCAGGTCGCAGTTCTCGGTCTCGGGGGTGAAAGGCTCCGAGGCGGTTTTCCCCTCGGTACCGTAGCCGCACGTGTGCGAGTCGCCGATGAACTCGATCAGCCGCGACGGGGCGGGCGGCAGGTCGAGCAAGGCACCGTCGGCCTCGATGCCGTAGAGCGTCGTGCGCCCCTGCTCGGCTTCGGTGCGTTTCTGCACCGTCACGGTATGCGGCCCCGGCGCAAGCCCTTCGGCGAGGGGCACGCACGACGAGGCTCCCTCGACGGTCGCCTTACCGTACAGGCGCCCGTCGACGAATACGTTGTAGTAGTTACGCCCGGTATCCGCAGCACGCATCGCACAGCGACTGCCGTCGAAACGGAACGTGAAATGACAACCGCTCCAGTCGAACGACAGGCTGCCGTCGCCGTTTTCGGCGGCGCGGCCGGTAAAGCGGATCTTGTCCGAACGGGCTTCATAGAAGCGCATGTCGCCGCCGGCCATGCAGGCCCCCGACGCCGCGCACAATGCCAGCGCGAAAAACAGACGTTTCATCCGGACAGCTTATTTGACGTAGGGCCTGATCTTCTCGATCCACACGGCATAACCCGCCGCCTTGAGGTGGATGCCGTCGAACGTGTACTCTTCGGGCAGTTCCCCGTTGCGCTGCATAGCGCTCCAGATGTCGATGAAGGTCAGCCCGCGGCGTTCGGCCATCGCACGCAGCAGTGCGTTGAACTCGGCGAAACGGGCATTCTTGCCCTTCATGAAGGCTTCGTTATGCGCCTCGTTGAGCGGCAGCAGGCTCTGGATATAGACCCTCGTGCGGGGTGTCTCCCGGGCAATGATGTCCAGCAGGCGTTCGTATTGCTGCAGGAGTTTCTCGTTCGAAATCTTCGAGAAAAGCAGGTCGTTGGCGCCGCCCATGATGAAGATAGCCTGTCTCTTATACACATCTCCGAGCCCACGAGACTAGGCATGATCTCG
>ENA-UABQ01000483-UABQ01000483.1-human-gut-metagenome-genome-assembly--contig:-NODE-483-length-11413-cov-4.510213_pt1 | contig 11413 bp, 10 predicted proteins | sample MGYA00243869_ERZ654205 | MGnify/ENA primary metagenome ERZ654205 (study PRJEB26926, sample SAMN06165207) | human gut metagenome | biome: ENVO:00009003; feature: ENVO:2100002; material: ENVO:00002003...
CGAGATCATGCCTAGTCTCGTGGGCTCGGAGATGTGTATAAGAGACAGGTGCCATTTCCGGCAAGACGGATGAACGCCCCGATTTTCAGCGTATGATAAAAGACGCATCGAAGCGCCAATTTGAACGCATACTCGTTTGGAAGCTCGACCGTTTCGCTCGCAACCGCTATGACAGCGCCACCTACAAGCACAAGCTTAAACAGTACGGTGTCAAGGTCATTTCGGCTATGGAAAACGTGGGCGAGGGCGACGAAAGTGTGCTGCTCGAAGCACTGCTTGAAGCATCGGCGGAATACTATTCGCTTGACTTGAAGAAGAAAATCGCCCGCGGAATGCGCGAAAGTGCCTTGCGCGGCAAATTCGTCGGCGGAACACTGCCGTGGTGGTGCCGCGTCGATGATGAACAGAAGCTGACCGTCATCGACGAGCGCGCCGCCATCGTTAGGGAAGCCTTCATTCGCTACGACAGCGGCGAAGGGTCAAAGTCTATCGTCAGCGACTTTGCCAAGCGCGGCCTGCGAAGCAATCGCGGCGTACCTGTCACGTTAAGCTGGCTCTTGTCCATCCTGAAAAACCGAAAAACAATTGGCGAATACACCTATAACGGCATCGAGATTCCGGGCGGACTGCCTGCCGTCGTGGACAAACCGCTATTTGGCCGCGTACAGGATCGCATTGCTCGCAATCGACGCACAGGAGGCGGAGAAGCCCGCGCAAAAACGGAGTATTTACTGCAAGGCAAGCTGTTCTGCGGTCTGTGCGGCAGCCCCATAACAGCTGAATGCGGGCAGAATCACAAAGGTGTCGTTTACAATTACTATGCCTGCTCCCTGAAAAAGAAAAAGCACCAATGCAAGAAAGCAAATGAGCGAAAAGACTTTCTTGAATGGTACGTTGTCGAGCAGACGCTTGATTATGTGCTGACCCCTGCGCGAACGGAGTACATTGCAAGCGCCATTGTAGCCGAATACGAGCGGGAATTTGATAAATCAGGCATCCGAGTGCTTGAGCAGAAGATTGCCCTGACCGAGGGCGAAATTCAGAAAACGATGGACTTGTGCATTCAAGCGACAACCGATGCAATGCGCGACCGCTTCATGAAGCGCTGCGAAGAACTCGACGCAAAAAAGGCTGACATGGAAATCGACCTTTCAAAACTGCGCGTCGCCGCGTCCATCGTCTACACAAAGGACGAAGTCTGCGCGTGGCTGCGCCAATTCTGCACAGGGGATTGCTTTGACCCAGCGTTCCGCCGCCGCATCATTGATGTGTTCATCAATACCGTGTATCTGTACGATGAGAAACTGATTATCTATTACAATCTTCGTGACAGCCGCCAAGTATCTTATATTGAAGCCATCGGCGCAAGCAGCGAAATTGAAAACCTTCGACCTGTTCCAGACAATAAAAAAACAGCGGTCGAATGTTCGACCGCTGATAAAAATGGTGGAGCATAGCGGATTCGAACTCCTTGACCTTGCGGGGCGCTCGTTTGAGTGCCGCCATGAAGTCCTTTGTCTGCTCTTGCAGCTTTTCATATTTCCGTTTCCATACGCTGACATCGCGCTTGAGCGTTTCCACTTTATTCTTCAAATCTCCGATCAGCCCGCGAGAAGCGACTCCCTCCTTGGCAAGTTTCTTGAGAAACTGCGCGTCCTGCGGCGTCATGGAGATATTGCCGGAGATGGTCTTTTTCCCAATGCTGTCGATTTCGTGGAAGGAAGCTGCCGCGCCCTTTTGCTCCCTGATCTTCTCGTTGTATTTTTCAAGCGTCTGCTTCCTCCTGTCAATCGTATCCTCAATCGATTCCAACCGCGCCTGCTCCTGCTGCACTTTGAACTGCGTCACGGTCAGGTGTTCCTCCGAGCTGCCGCGTTCGCCGCGCTCCACATCGTCATACCCTGCCTTTCGCATGGCGGCGAAGAAATCATCTTGCAGAACGGAATAGGATTTTCGGAGCACAGTTTTCCCGTTTGCGTTCAGCAGCGGCTTCCCATGCTCGTCCAGTGCGGGCTTGGAATCCCACTTTTTGCTCATACTGACCTGCTGTATCGTTTCCTTGACCGTTCCCACCAGCGATTTATCCTTGCAGCGTTTCGTCCATAGAATCTGTTTTTCCACGATGGGGATATAGACAACATGAAGGTGATAGTGGTACACGTCCTGCCCCAGCGCGTCGGACATGGCGCGGTTGCGCTCGTCGGCGTGCATGACCGCAGAGAGAATGTACTGCTCGCCGCCTACAATTTCTATTGCGGATTTGTATGCGTCGGTGTAGAATTGTTTTGCGAAGTCATAGCCGCCGTGATTATGAAAATAGGCGGTGTTTACGTCAAAGACCAGCTCGCCGTAGAGAAAGGCGTCCTCTTTCAGTCCACGGGTGGAGATCACGCCGTCCTCTTTCAGCTTTTGAAACATCTCGGCATAGCTTCCAGCCGGTTTCTTGAAATGGACGTTGAGTTGTGTCCTCTCCGGTACAATATCCTGATTGGCATAGGATTCCTTTTCCCGTTCGTTGTGCTGTTGCACGTTGCCGATTTTGGCAGCGGTCAGCCTCATATTTCTTGCGTTGGTACGGTGAATACCGTCGCCTCTTGCCATAGGCAGTTTACCTCCTGATTTCAGATTGTGCAGGACGATTAGCTTCGGGGGAGGCACTTCTGCGGAAGTGTAATAACCCATTATGATACTTTCATCCTGCGGCTGCAAAGTATCGTGGGCTCTCCGAGGGGGAACGGGGAATGCGGCTTCTGCGGAAGCCTCTGCCGTGGCTTGCAAGTAGTACCCACTTTGCAAAATCCACGGCGTGACCGCCAGCCTTTCAGCAATCGAATTTGCTTCAACGCTGCCGCCCACAGGCAGAGAGAATTTTGAAAATCCTCTCCGCCATCCATCTCAAAATCTGCGGGTTTTTCGATGGAGACGGGGATGCGAGGGGCTGTGTCAGCCAATGCTTTACCTTGTCTGCCAGCAACAGGAGCGTGGCACGCTCCTGTCACAGTTCCCAAGGAGGAGTAGTCCATCGGTAGCTCTGCGGCACTCCACGCCGTTCAAGATACTCCTGCCGCGCCTGCTCCCGTTCTTCTTCGTTGGGAGCGGTTTTGTACCGGGAATAGAGTTGCCGGTTCAGCATGGCGTCGAGCTTTTGCTCCAAGCCCTGCCGGATTTCTTCTTCAAAATCATCCTCGCCCCGCAGATGGTAGATGGCGAGGTCGATGAACAGATCATAGGGGATTTGTACGCTTTTCATTTTCCTATCCTTTCCTATCCGCGACGGTCGCAACGATTGCGACGGTTGCTTTGATGGCATCATTTCCACCGTCGCGACCGTCGCAGCCGTCGCGCTGTCCTCATTCGATTACTTCGTACTCAACATTGTCGATTACCATATAGGTGAGCTTCACCTGCCGCCCGGAGTGTTTTGCTCTGTTCTCATACCTCACATGGTACTCGTCCAGCAGCCTGCCGGATTTAACGTTCAGGTATTTGGTGAGGGCATTTGCCGCCATGCCTGTATTCACCGCTTCCGCAAGCTCGGTCGGACTGCCTGTCCATTCTCTGCTTTCGGAGGAAACAAGCTGGGAAACCGTATCCAATACCGGGTCGGGCGGCTCCTGATACGGCTCGTTCTCTGTCCGTTCAAGGCTCCATATCTGCGTGTCGGCATCTTTTTTCAGATATAGAATCTGATCCTGTTGATCTCGCCCCACCGCATCGACCGTGGCCTCCAATGCTGTCCGTTTCTTCTTCTGCATCAGGAGTGCTCCGTCTGCACAACCGAGAAGTCCTGTTGTGCCGGAGATCGTTTCAAAGCTGTCCCCGGCTGGCTGCTTTCTTGTGTGATGGACGGTAACGATGCAAATGCTGTGTCTGTCCGCAAAACGCTTGAGCCTGCCGATGATCTCATAGTCGCTGGCGTAGCTGTAAGCCTCGCCTCCGGCTTCCCGAATCTTCTGCATGGTGTCAATGATAACCAGCTTCGTGTCGGGGTGTTCCTTTATGAAATTCTCAAGCTGCTCGTCAAGACCGTTTCCGATTTTGTTTGCTGCCGTTGCAAAATGCAGGCTGGCGGTATCCGCCACGCCGTACATCATAAACATCCGGCTCTGGATTCTCTGGAAATCATCCTCCAGTGCAAGGTATAGAACCGTACCCTGATGGACTTCATAGCCCCACAGCCTTTGCCCTGTGCTGACATGGTAGGCAAGCTGCGCTACCAGAAATGATTTTCCGATTTTGGGCGCTCCTGCGAGGATATATGCCCCGGAGTAGAGCAGACCGTCTATGACGGGCGGTCTGCTCTTGTAGGCGGTCTGATACAGCTCTGTCATGGAAACCGTATGAAGATAATGCGGGTCGTTCATGCGCCGGATTCTCTCACGCATTTCCTCAATATTTTCCTCCGAAGGATTGCTTTCGCAGGTTTCATGTGGTATCCTCTGTTTAGTTGAATTGTGAGGCGGCTGCCCTCCATCTGCGCCAACAGATGGAATGAGGGCGGTCGTTTTCTCATTTTCCGTCATTGCGCTCACCTCCGGGAATCTGGAAGCCGTAGAACTTCTGCTTGAAATACTGGGCGGGGCATTTTCCGACTACGGTCAGATAGCCCTGGGATTTCAGCTTTCTGTTCATTTCCCGGACAATCTGATATGCCTTGCTACGGCTGATGCCCATGATCTCCGCCATCTCTGACGCTGTGATAAACTGTGCTCTCATAGTACCTCCTGTTTCAATGTGATTTTTCTCAGTCTGCGTATCTTTTGTTCACGCTCCTTTTCCCAGTCTCTCCGAAATACGCACCCTGAGTACATATTTTATTATACGCACACAAGATGCATCTGTCAAGCCTTTAGAAAATAAAAATATGTACTTGCAATTCGCTTTATTCTGTGGTATGATATGGACGAGGTGAATCAGACATGGACAATTTCGATTATCCCGCCATTGGGCAGAGAATCAAGCAGCTCCGAAAACGCAAAGGGCTGAACCAGACCGAGCTGGCACAAATGCTGAAAAAATCTCTCCGCACCGTACAGAAGTACGAAACCGGAGAGATTGAAGTGTCGATTGCCGTTGTCAATCAGATCGCAGATCTGCTGGACACGACCTCAACCTATATTCTTGGGTATGAATCCAGCACGACGCAGATCAGGACGCTTGCCGACGTAATGGACTTCCTCTTTAAGCTGGAAACGGTAGAGGGCATCGACTTCAAGATCAATGTGCAGAAGCCGCCCCGCAGCAAGCAATGGGAGTGCTCGGTTTCCTTTGATGGAAAGAGCACGGCGGAGTTCAATGCGGATATGTGCCTCTTTCTTGAACAGTGGGAGGACGAGCGCAGCGAGCTTCGCGCCTATAACTCCACGCAAGCGGCATACAAGCGGTGGAAGGAGCAGACTTTGGCATATTACGCCGCGAACGCAGTCAAATGCACAGAGCCGGAGGAGCTTGACCGCGATGAGCGAATCGCAAAGCGGACGGAGTTTCTGGAAAAGGAATACGGTAAAAGCGAGAGTAACGAGTGAATAACCTGATCAAAGCCTGATTCTTGAGGGAAGGAGGTAAAAATGTCAGTAACAAAAGACGGCGACACCGGTCGCTGGATGTCCCAGATCCGCGTGACGGACTGGACAGGCAAGACCATCCACAAGAAGAAGCGTGGCTTTGCCACCAAGAAGGAAGCCCTGCAATGGGAACGTGACTTTATCAGCCAATCCACGGGCAGCCTCGGCATGACCTTCGGTGACTTCATCTCTCTGTATGTCAAGGATATGGAGCACCGCCTCAAGCCATCCACCGTTGCCAGCAAGAAATGGCTGATCGACCTGAAGGTAACGCCTTTCTTCAAGAAAATTCCGCTGAACGAGATCAAGCCCACTCACGTGCGCCAATGGCAGAACTCCCTGACCAGCTACCGGGATGAAAACGGCAAGCCTTACGCCCAGACCTATCTCAAGTGCATCAACAACCAGCTCACGGCGATTTTCAACTACGCAGTCAAATACTATGGGCTGAAAGAAAATCCCTGCCACAAGGCGGGGAGCATGGGCAAGAAGAAAGCCGATGAAATGCTGTTCTGGACAAAGGACGAGTTCCAGACATTTATCGAGAGCATGAAAGACCGTCCCGCCAGCTACACGGTATTCATGACCATGTACTACACGGGGATTCGGGAGGGAGAGCTGCTGGCACTCACACCGTCGGACATCGACTTCGAGAAGAAGACCCTGACGGTGAACAAGAGCTATCAGCGCCTCGGCAAAGAGGATATTATCACCACTCCGAAAACGCCCAAGAGCAACCGCACCATCCCCATTCCCGACGGTCTTTGCACCTGTTTACAGGAGTATATGTCCCATTGCTACGGGCTGCAAAAGGATGATCGGCTGTTTCCCTACACCAAGAGCTTTCTGTATCACGAAATGGAGTATGGCTGCAAGGCATCGGGGGTAAAGCGCATCCGGGTGCATGACATTCGACACAGCCACGCCAGCCTGCTGGTGGAGATGGGCTTCTCTCCGCTGCTAATCGCGGAGCGGCTCGGACATGAAAAGGTACAGACAACGATGGACACGTACAGTCACCTGTACCCCAACAAGCAGGTGGAGGTAGCCAGACAGCTTGACGGCATTATGCCGTGAGCCTCTGGCTACAAAAATCGCTGCAAATGTAGCCAATTTGTAGCCGCTAAAAAAGAAAAATCCTGAAAAACGCTGTATTACCAACGTTTTTCAGGATTCAGAAAACACTAAATATTTATTCCCACTCAATACTCGCCGGCGGCTTGGTTGTCACGTCCAGCACGACGCGGTTCACATGCGGCACCTCATTGACAATCCTTGCGGAGATCGTGCGCACGACGTCGTACGGGATGCGCGCCCAGTCGGCGGTCATGAAGTCGTCCGTCGTGACCGCGCGGATGGCGACGGTGTAGTCGTACGTCCGCTCGTCGCCCATGACGCCCACGGAGCGGATGCCCGTCAGGACGGTGAAATACTGGTGGATATCGGCGTCCAGACCGGCCTTGGCGATTTCCTCGCGCAGCACCGCGTCGCTCTCGCGGACAATCTCCACCTTTTCCGGGGTCAGGTCGCCGATGACACGAATCGCCAGGCCGGGGCCGGGGAACGGCTGACGCCAGACAAGATCGTGCGGGAGACCCAGCGTTTCGCCCAGCGCGCGCACTTCGTCCTTGAACAGCATCCGCAGCGGCTCAATCAGCTGCGTGAAGCCGAGTTCCTTGGGCAGACCGCCGACGTTGTGGTGGCTCTTGATGACCGCCGCGCCCGTCGCCTGACCACTCTCGATAACGTCCGGGTAAATCGTGCCCTGCGCGAAGTAGTCCAGCTTGCCGAGCTTTTCGGATTCCGCCTTGAATACTTTCAGGAAGTCACGACCGATAATCTTGCGCTTCGTTTCGGGGTCGGAAACGCCCTTCAAGTCCTCATAGAAGATTTTGCTGGCGTCGGACGCAACCAGGCGCACGGGGAAAGTGTGCGTGAACACATTCACCACCTGCTCGGTTTCGCCCTTGCGCATGAAGCCGTGGTCAACGTAGACGCAGGTCAGGCGGTCGCCGATGGCCTTATAAATCAGCGCCGCCGCGACGGAGGAGTCCACGCCGCCGGAAAGTCCCAGCAGCACCGTGCCCTTGTCGCCCACGATTTCGCGGATGTTGGCAATCGCCGTCTGCGCGTAGGTTTCCATCGACCAGTCGCCCACGCAGCCGCAGATATTCAGGAAGTTTTCGATGACCGCGCGCCCCTCGTCGGAGTGGGTCACTTCCGGATGGAACTGCACGCCGTAGATGCGCTTGTCGTCGTTCGCCATCGCCGCAACGGGGCAGTTCGTGCTGTGCGCAATCGGGTGGAAACCAGCCGGGCACTTCTTCACCTGATAGGTATGGCTCAGCCAGCAGGAGGAAGCATCCGACATGCCGGAGAGCAGGCTCGTCTTATCGTCCATCGTCACGGTGATTCGGCCATACTCGCGCTGTGCCGCCTTTTCCACCGTGCCGCCCAGCAAATACGCCGTCAGCTGCATTCCGTAGCAGATGCCCAGCACCGGCACGCCCAGCTGATACACGCCCTCGTCGCAGCGGGGTGCATCCTGTTCCAGCACGCTCGCCGGGCCGCCGGAGAGAATCACGCCCACGGGGTTCTGCGCGCGAATCGTCTCCAGACTCGCGTCATAGGGCAGGACGCAGGAATACACATGGCATTCGCGTACGCGCCGCGCAATCAGCTGCGTGTACTGTCCGCCGAAATTCAGAATGACGATTTTCTGTGTTTCCGCCATTGATTGATTTCCTCCACTATTTCTTTCCCAGTTTCAAGCCGAAAAGCAGTATCGTTTTGATGCGATACTACCTTATATTGTGCCACATTTCCGCCGTGAAAGCAAGCCCCTGCACGGCTTTTTTTCCTGCTTTCCGGTTGGTTTACATGTTAGCTATGCGCCGTTTCCTTTCATTGTTCCTTTCGGTGAAAATTTCGCCATATTTATCAGCTTTTTTCTCCTTTTGCCGCTTGACAAGGACATTTTTCCGGGTTATAATACCCATATACCTAACTGTTAAGCTAACAGGAAGAGAGGAATGCTTCATGTTTCGTCAGGATTGTTCGCACCATCTGCTTACGACCATTCTGCCTTTCTGGGAGAACCTGACCGACTGGGAGCGCGGCGGCTGGTTCGGCTATGTGAATCATGACCTGTCCGTAGAGCGCGGGGCGCACAAGGGCTGCATCCTCAACAGCCGCATTCTGTGGACATTTTCGACGGCGGCGCGCGTGACGGGCGATAAGTCCCTGCTGCGCTATGCGCGCCATGCGTTCGCATTCCTGCCGCATTTTGAGGATAGTGAGCGCGGCGGCGTGTACTGGTCTGTGACGGCGGACGGTGAGCCGCTGGACAAGACGAAGCACACCTACTGTCAGGCGTTCGCGATTTACGGCTTGGCGGCGTACATGCGCGCCATCGGCGAAAGCGACCCGGATTACGTCCCTGCGCGCGACAAGGCGATGGCGCTTTTCCGCCTGATTGAGACGAAGTGCAGCGACGCGGGCGGCTACGGCGAAGCCTACGAGCCGGATTTCACCCCCGTCGGCAACGAGAAGCTGTCTGACAACCCGAAGCTGATGGAGCGCCACGAGACGGCGTCCCGCACGATGAACACGCTGCTGCACGTTTTGGAGGGCTATGCGGAATTATACCGCGCCATGCCGGACGAAGCTGTGCGCCGCGCTGGAGAAGTCTGCTTAGAGCGCTTCCTGAACGTGATGTACAATCCGGGCAAGCGCCGCTTGGAGGTCTTCTACGACCGCAATTATCGCTCTTTGCTGGACATGCAGTCCTTCGGGCACGACATTGAGGCCTCGTGGCTGATTTGGGACGCGGCAGAGACGCTGCTGCCCGAATCAAACCGCGCGCCGTATCTGCACATGTGCCTGACGCTGACGGAAGCCGTCCGCGAACGCGCATTCACCGACCACGGCTTAGAGAACGAAGTCGTCGAGGGCAAAGTTGACCACACGCGTGTCTGGTGGGTACAGGCGGAGACGGTGCTGGGCTTCCTGAATGCCTACGAGCTGACCGGCGCATCCACTTGGCTGAAGCAGGCGGAAGCGCAGTTTGCCTACATCTGCCGCGCCTTTGTTGACCCGCGTCCGAACAGCGAGTGGTTCTGGTCGCTGACCGAATCAGGCTTCCCGACGGACAAGCCGATTGTGGAGGAGTGGAAGTGTCCGTACCACAACAGCCGCATGTGCCTGCGGGTGATGGAGCATCTGGCGTAATGTTCCATCGGCTATCGCGCTGATGCTTGCATTCATGCTGTTTTTACCTTTCTGAATGTGCTTTCGCCTTGCGCAGGGATTTCGCTCCTGCGGGAGCGACAAGGGGGCTTTGCGGTCGCCCCCTTGACCCCTTCGCCTGTACTCCCCCATGTTTCTTGAGTTTTATCGAAACTGCTTTTCGTTAGTGTACTTTCCATTTTCCAAAATACGGCATAAATCAACCGCAAATAACCACAGAAGTTCCTTTACCCAAGGATTCCCTTCCAAGCGAAATCCTTCCCCCACCTTGTAAGGGGCGCGCCTGCTCCAACGCAAATCGTCCCGAACCCTGACGCGCCAATCGAACGCGCGGGATTCTCCGTGCAAATGCGCACAGCCGCTTCCGGTGTCTGCCCGTAGCGCAGCAGCAGGTTCTGGAACGCCTGCCGCATCAGCAGCACCGAGCCCGCCAGCGTGCCGTCGTGCAAACGCGCCTCGTGTCCGCGCACCGTGACCGCCTGCCCGCCTAAGGCGTATTCGCCGTCCGGCAAGCCCGCTGCTTCCATGCTATCCGTAATCGCAACGGCTTTGTCCGCCCCCTTGCAGCGTAGAAGTACCTTCACCGCGTCGTCGTGCAGGTGAACACCGTCGCCGATGAACTCCGCGAACAGGCGGTCATCCGTCAATGCCGCGCCGGGAACGCCGGGTGCACGGTGCGTGAACGGCGTCTGTGCGTTGTAGGTGTGGGTGACGCGGGTCGCGCCCCAGTCCGCCGCCTGATGCACCTGTTCGTCGGTCGCTGCCGTGTGACCAATGGAAACGTGGATACCGTTCTCCGCCGCCTTGCGGATGAATGCTTCCGCGCCGGGCAGCTCCGGCGCCATCGTGATGACGCGCACTGCCTGAATGTCGCCGCCTGTCAGATCAAGGAACGCCTCCCAGCTCGGATGCAGAAAAAATGCCTTCCGCTGCGCCCCTGCCTTCTCCGGCGATAGGAACGGCGCTTCCATATGCACCCCCAGCACCCGTGCTGCGCGCTGCTCCGGCGTATCCATCACACGGCGGATGGCGGCAATCACCCGGCGCGTATCCTCCACGCTGGCGGACATGGTCGTCGGCAGGAACGCCGCAACGCCCTCCTGATACAACTCCCGTGCCATCTGGCGAATCGCATCCTCGCCCTGCATCGTGTCATGCCCGCGGAAGGCGTGGATGTGCGCGTCAACGAACCCCGGCAGGACAAAATCCCCCTGCAGGTCTATCACAGCTTCGCCAGCCAACGGCGCTAAGTCCTCGCCCATCGCTGTCACGCGCCCGGTCTCCACCCTGACACACAGATTTTCCCCAAAATGGCCATCCGCAAAGAACAGCCCATTCCGCAGCAGCACCGTCAACGCACCTCGCATTCATTTTCTCATGAAACTCTCATGCAATTATCATACCACAAAGAAGGGTTTTTTTCAATCGGCGCAGAATTCCTTATAGGTTGAAACCATGCGATTTTCGGATGAAAATGCGCCAAGACGCAGGCAGCGGGCGCAGGTGAATCCGAAAATTGCAAAAATGCGGGTATCCGCCGAATTTGTTGCGGTTTCTTCTTCATTTGTTCACATTAGGCTCAAATTCGGGGTGTATACTAT
>ENA-UABQ01000493-UABQ01000493.1-human-gut-metagenome-genome-assembly--contig:-NODE-493-length-11280-cov-4.147171_pt1 | contig 11280 bp, 27 predicted proteins | sample MGYA00243869_ERZ654205 | MGnify/ENA primary metagenome ERZ654205 (study PRJEB26926, sample SAMN06165207) | human gut metagenome | biome: ENVO:00009003; feature: ENVO:2100002; material: ENVO:00002003...
GTCGGCAGCGTCAGATGTGTATAAGAGACAGGTTCTGCATCGGTAGTACTTGTACACTTGTTTTACAGTCTCCGGCTGCATGTTTCTCCCACACTCCCGGCAGCGGAGAATCCCGGTAAACAAATATATCCGGTCCGCACTGGCGTTCCGCTGGCTTCGCTGTTCCAGGATTCTCCCGGCAAGGTTAAAGGTTTCTTGATCGACAAGCGCTGGCAATACGTTTTCCACACCGAACGCCTCACCTAAGTACAATCGATTCGACAACGCATCCTTGTATTTGTTGTACGAGCGTTTGATCCCCCACTCCGTTGCCATATACCGCCTTAATGCAAGGATGCTTTGCAGCCGTATAAAGGCTGGGAACATATCTCGCGCCGCATCTGCGGTTTCTTCATCTATGGCGTAGTGCCGGTCTTTCACGCAGATACCGATGGGTGTTCTCCATGTGGTAGGCTGGCCCTTCAATCGCTTGCCTTCGTTAATGGCCTTGATTCGCTCGCTGGTGCGGTCAGCTTCGTCCTGCGCTACCGACAGCATGATATTCACCTTTAGCCGCCCGGATGCCGTGCGAGTTTCGTAATCTTCCCGCGTGGCCTGCCATGTGACGTGGCAGCGGTCTAATTCTTCCTGCACGGCGTAGTATCCGGCTACGCTGCGGAACCAACGGTCCAGCTTGACAAATAAAATTGTGTCGATCTTCCCATCCTTGCAATCTTCCAATAAACGCAGAAGTGCTGGTCGCCGCTTATATGGTTTTCTTGCGGATATTCCAGCATCCTCGTATACGCCGACAACCTCCATACCGTTGTCTGCGGCATACGCCAACAAGGATTCCCGCTGATCTCCCAATGACAGGCCGTGCCGCGCCTGTTCTTCCGTCGAGACGCGGATATATAGTGCGGCTCTCATACTATCCCCTCCAAAATCCGTAATTGGCGCAGCGAATATCTACCCACACGCACCAGACGGAGAGACCGACGATCAATAGCGACAAACCGAGCATGATCCACCTGTATAGTTTTACGGAATGACGTAGGTTATTCAGTTCCGCCTCCATCAGGCCGATGGTCTTCCGCTTATTTTCAAGGCGGTGTTCCAGCCCATCTTTTTCCGCCTGCAAGGTTTCTTCCGTGGCGGTACAGTGATCGCCAATACCAAAAAATGCGTCCAAAGACACCCCCAGTGCCGCACAGATACCAGCTGTGGTATAAAGGGCCGGGGATTTGGACGCATGGGCGAAGAAATTATTAACGGTGGAGAGGGGGACGCCGGAAGCATCGGCAATGTCCTGGGCCGTCATGTTGAGGGCGGCTCTTTTTTCGCGGCATAAGTCTTGGATCGTCAAAAAATCGGCCTCCTGTATTAAATTTATAAGATATGGGCAGCGATAGTACACAATTTCGTTTGGCAGTATACTGCCGGTTTCCCACATTTGGTTATTGCGTTGCCCAATCAATTTTTGCTATGGTTGCATCACGGCAAGCCAATCCCCCCAAGGCTTGCCCTCCGGCCCCGCCGTTTGTTGCAGAGGGCGGCGGGGCCTTTAGTTACTTATTGCTTCTCAAGTTTTACGGTCTGCGTAACTCCCATGGCAGACACTTCGTAACTGATTACGCCGTCCTGATAGGTAAACGTCTTTGTGTCATCGCCGCTGGCGAGAATTGCCATATCGGTCTGATCTTTATCATTTTCCGATTCCCAGGTGTACGGCTCATCCGCCGTGGTAGGGGCATCGAAAGAACCGGCCCAATAGAGGGCTTTGGTTTCTCCGTTATCAGATACCCAATACACCTCAATGGCATCTCCGGCAATAGTAGCGGCCTGCCATGCGTCATCTGCATTGCTGTTTGTCTGCTTCCACTCTCCAACGAGATCGGGTGGAGTTACCGGCTCGTTTTCTGGCTCGGCCTGATTCGTTTCCCCGCAGGCGGTTAACATGCCGAGCGCGAGAACTGAAGACAGCGCGATAAGCAAAAACTTTTTCATCTTAACTCTCCATTTTCTTATATTTTCGACTGCACAAAGTGCAATAATCGACATATAGCCCCGTTACTATAATTATTGGGAGGGACGCAAGATGTTGTATAATGACGCGAAATGTGATACAATAAACAGAGCAGATGTTGAAATACTGCGCGAAAAACTGGTATGCGCCGCGCTGGCGCTTCCGTATGAAGCAAAGCTTGAGCTTTTGAAACTTATTGAGGGGGAAGAGAAAAATGAAAGAGGCCGCTAAGTTATGGTACATCGACTCCAAAATGGTTGACGCGGTAAATCGGTGCATGGACGCCATTTCGGCCTGCGGGCTTTCCGCGGACAGCGCGGAATATCTCCCCTTTTGCTTAGATCGTGCGATCAAGGCAAGCAATCAGATTTCCGCGCAAAGCATCCCGTTTCGCGCAACGCCCGTAAAGGTCAATGAGGAAAACGGGGGCTGTGATGTCACGCCTTTGGCGCTATTATTTGTTCAATAGCCGCTGATGCAATCCCTTTTGAGATTGTTTCAATCACTGTTAAAGACACGGAGCCAAATGACCGCAGCAATTTTGATGTTTTTTCCCATTGCGTTTTTCCTTCGATTGCCGCGATAAATTCATGCCCCTTTGGCGTGACATAGTAAATAGACGGCAGACTGTTGTGATGGAAGTTTGTAATGGGATCAAAATGGAAATCTGTTGCCAGATACCCACTCTCCGAAAGCTGAATGATGTGATAAATCAAAGCCCCTGTATCGTATTTGTTCAGTGGCGGGACGAGCCTCATTGAATCAATATATAAAACATGATAACTTGCGCAAGTATAATTGCCGACTTCTTCTGTTTTGATGTAAGTATTATCTTCGCAAAACAGCATTAAATCTCGGACGCAGTCAGGGTCGAGTTTCATGTCTTATCCCTCTTGCTTTCCAGATATTCAATATAGCGTGAAATCTCAGTTAATTCATCCGCAGATGCGGAGCGGATAAACTGCGCGATTTTATCGTCCACACCCTCGATCTTCGGATCGGGGGTTTCTTTTATGCTCTTATCTTCCGTTTTGCCCTGGAGCCATTCAACGGATACGTGGTATAGTGCCGAGACTTGGTAGATGTAATTCTTGTATGATTCCGAATTCCCGGCAATCCAATCAGAAACAATGTGACCGTCCTTAAATCCTATCGAACGTGCAAATTGAGACAATGCTCCGTGCTTAAAGTTTCCGTTTTCTTTTTTGGGGATTAAAGTCAACATTCTCTCTAACGTTATATCCATATTTAGCCCCCAAATTTTGTGCAATCATACAAAACGGTTTAATTAAACCGATTAGGTATTGCAAACGGTTTGAATGTGAGGTATCATATACCTAAGCCCACCGGAAAAGGGTACACGAAAACCAGCCCCCATAAAAGCGGCTCTTGCAATGTCTTTTGGCGATTTCATTGTAATACGCTTTCCGGGTCGTGTCAAGCGTGATTTCTCACATTCATGAGGTTTCGGCGGGTATTGACTGCGGCAGAGATAAAAAACCGCCCCGAAGTCTCTGCAACAAACTTCGGGGCGGTTGGAAGCGAACTCGTTTGCTAAATGGAATACCCCTCTGCAACAGAGTACGCCATTTGGCGCGTAGTTTAACTCCCATGCTTACCATACCACATATTTCTGCCGCAGTCAATGATTTCTCACACCGAAAGGAGGGCACATGACTTGGCATTGAAGGAACTTCGAGAACGTTCCAACCTGACCCGTGCACAGGTAGCAAAGAAACTGAATGTGGACTTGTCCTGTGTGACGCATTGGGAACTGGGAGACTGGCGACCGGCACGGAAGTACCACAAGAAGCTGGCGAGGATGTACGGCGTGACGGTGAACGAACTGTTCGAACCCAGCAGTGAGCAATAACAGGAGGAAAAAGGAATGAAGGAAATTAAGGTACGGATCACATTTACGGAACCCATTCTTGGGACAAGCCCTGCAAACCCAGACGTATATCGGGAGTTTATCGGTTCCAAATCCCCGGATGCGTTAAACATTGAGGACGAAGTTGCCGCGCTGGGCGCTGATGCCGTGGCGGAAAAGGCCATGACGGTGTTTCCCCGGACGGAGGACGGTACCCCGTTCCTGTATGACTATCAGATCAAAGGCTTTTTCAAAGACACCTGCGGCGGCCTCCGCAAGGTCAAGGGCACGGCCAGTGAGAAGATCAAGGCCTACAAGAAGGAGATTGATAAGCTGATCTTCCCGGAGCCCCGCGTGATCCCGCTGGAGTTTGACGGCCCCGTTGGTGAGTGCCAGCGCCCCCTGAGAGCGCAGACGGCCCAGGGCGAGCGCATCAGCCTTGCCATGAGTGAAGAGATCCCCGCAGGCGCTACCTGTGAGTTTCGGGTGACCTGCCTCTGCGACGATCACGAGAAAGCTGTCCGGGAATGGCTGGACTATGGCCGCTTTTCCGGCATCGGTCAGTGGCGCAACAGCGGCAAGGGCCGGTTCACCTGGGAGGAACTCCAGTAACGCAGCGGAAAAGCAGTGCCAAGCGTGGCAAAGCAACGGCATAGCATTGCATAGAGGCGCTATGGAAAGGCCACGGCTCGTTCCGCAAAGCAACGGGAGGGCTTAGAGGCGATAGGCGTCGCAAAGGAATAGACAGGTATTGAGCTGCAACGGCAATGCACAGATGCGCAAGGCAATGCAATGGAATGGTTCAGAACAGTACAGAATCGCAGCGGAATGGCGTAGCACAGCAATGCTCGACGTAGCAACGGAAATGCAGTGATTTGCTATGCAAAGGCAACGCACAGAGGAGCAACTCACCGCAAAGCCAAGGAAGAGAACCGCAGAGAACCGTAGAGAAACGCAAAGAAAAGCGTAGGAAATGCTTAGATGAGAATGGCGAGGGAATAGCGAAGTTACGTATCGCTAAGAGCAGCAAAGGAATGGAATAGATAAGCTCGGCAGTGCGGCGTCACAGATCTGCCATGGATAGCAGAGGAAATGTTTAATAACAGGAGGATAAAAAGGTGAAGCACATGAATGAGAACTGGGCAATTTGCCATGACAACGGTATCGTGGGACAGCGCGGCGCAAGCGATGGTTTCACTTCCGAGGCGCAGGCCGTAAAATTTGCGGCAGAGATGGCGTCGCATGGCGTTACCATCTACGAAATCTGGCGTGTGGAATAAAAAATGCCCCGTCCGGTGTTGCAGACCGGGCAGGGCGGCGGAACAAATCTTAGGCTCAGATATGTATCCTGTGGCTATTTTAGCACAGGGGAAAGGAAAAGGCAATGGCGAAGAAACGGAAAATCGAATACCGGATAATCTGGGTATCTCCGCCTGACCCGGTGAAGATTATGACGGAGTTCGGCAAGATCTGGTCGAGGGAGCACGGCCTTGAGTTTGATGGTGTTTACACCAAAGAGGGGGATATCAAGCAATGAGCTGGAACCTGTTTTTTATGATCCTGGGCGTGGCGTATGCGGCCACTTGGGTATTCAAGGTTGTAGATTTCATCGAAGGAGGGAATCCGCATGAGAAAGCATGACCGGCGCACCAGAGAGCAGCGGAAGGCGGACGCCTCCGCATGGATGGGCTTTATGAGTTTTCTGGCCCTGCTGCTGATCACCATTGCGTACATGGTGGTGAGCGCGCGATGAACAGAAAGAACCGGCATGAGCGCTATCCGCTGGATCTCTGCCAGGTATGCGGCATGGACAGCGGTGAGCGGGTGCAGTCCACGGACGCACCGTTTAAGCACTATGTACGGTGTTCCACCTGCGGCGCTATCACAGCGGGTTACGCCCAGCAATCCAACGCCACGAAGGCGTGGAAGAGAGGGGATGCGTGGAAATGAAGATCTATCCGGTGTGCGCGAGATGTTCCATCGTCATGAACCCCAATGCGTTTGACGATGTGGCTCCGGGTTTTTTGATCAACGGCGAGTGCTACTGCCCGGAGTGCGCGAAGGATTGGCTCAAGGATGAGGTTGACAGCGATCCGGAAGCCGTGGCGCGGGCCATGGGGATCGCGATCATCGACATCCCGGAGGGCTGATATGACGCAGTGCGAAAAGATTCTGGCTTATTTGGATAAGCACGGGAGCATTACCACGATGGAGGGTATGAGCAAACTGCGCATCGCCAACTTTACGGCGCGGATTTCCGACCTGCGGAAGGCTGGCGTTGAGCTGACGAAGGAAACGGTCATCAAGAAGAACAAAGACGGCGAGACAATCGCCTATGGAGTTTACAGGAGGGCAAATGGGCAATAGCTGTTTATTCTACACACGGGCGACCGTGGATATCAATTTCCCGGAGGGGCATGTGTGCTGCGCGCTGTGCCCTCTGCTGGAAACCTATTCCCGGCTCCAATGCCGGAGAACAGGCGAGTACCTGCTTGATTCAAGAGGTCGCGGGATGTATTGCCCGCTGAATTTGGAGGATGAACATGGAGAATCTGGGGATTTATGAGCGGGTTCGGCAGGTGCCGGAGGCCGCCAAGCGGTCCATTCAGGCGGGGCGGTTGAAGGGTAAGACCGATATTAACCCCATGTGGCGCATCAAGGCGCTGACGGAGCAGTTCGGCCCCTGCGGAATCGGCTGGAAGTATGTTATCACGGACAAGCGGTTGGAGCAGGGGGCCAACAACGAGGTTTCCGCATTTCTGGACATCGACCTGTTTGTCAAGGTAGACGGGGCGTGGTCGGAAGCGATCCCCGGCACCGGCGGCAGCGCCTTTGTAGCAAGCGAGCGGAACGGGCTGTATACTTCGGACGAATGCTTTAAGATGGCCCTCACGGACGCAATTTCCGTGGCCTGCAAGGCGCTGGGCTTTGGTGCGGATGTGTACTGGGATAAGGACAGCACCAAGTATGACCGAGGCGCAGAACCCCAGCAGCGGCCCCAGAAAGCGGCCATTCCGCCCCAGCAGAAGCCGGGGTACAGACTTCCCCCGCAGGGCGATGCCACCGTTATCTGTGAGCGCTGCGGCGGTCAGGTGATGGACTATTTCGACGGCAGGGCAATGGTGAAGGCGGCACGTCTGGCGGCGAGAGCGAAGGAACTGTACGGCCATGCACTGTGTGAGAAGTGCGTAGCCGAGGCCAAGGAGGCCAACGATGCAGCAGGTTAACGCTACATCGTTCCGTTGGACGATGGATGCCGCCGGTGACTGGCTGTGCATACAGACCAACAAGGCGCGACAGGTGCTTGACAGTTTGAAAGATGGTCAAGTCTATGACGTGGAGATCAAAGAACACCGGGAGAAGCGGAGCCTCGATGCGAATGCGTACTTCTGGGTTCTGGTTGATCGGCTGGCTGAAAAGCTGCGGATTCCCAAGACGGATATTTACCGACGGTATATCCGAGAAATCGGCGGGAACAACGAAACGGTGTGCGTGACAACGGAAGCAGCGGACAAGCTGCAGAGCGGTTGGGAGCATAACGGGCTTGGCTGGCAGACAGACACCATGCCCAGCAAGCTCCCCGGCTGCGTCAGGGTGGTTTTGTACTACGGTTCCAGCACCTACGATACCGCGCAAATGTCACGGTTGATCGACCTGATCGTACAAGATTGCAGGGAGCAAGGTATTGAGACCCTGCCTCCGGACAAGCTGGCGGGGATGATGGAGGAATGGGGATGCACAAAATGACAAAGGCAACGGCCATTCCGCAATCCGTGAAGGTTGTTGTATGGGCACGTGACAATCACCAGTGCGTGATCTGCGGGTCTCCCGCAGGCGCGCCTGTGGCCCATGTGGTACGGCGTTCGCAGGGCGGCAGAGGGATCGAGCAGAACATCGCAACCCTCTGCCCCCGCTGCCACCGCCTGTTTGACGAGGGGCCATTAAGAGACCGAGAGCGCATCTATGTGCGGCTGGTGGCGTATATGAAAGCATTTTACCCGGATTGGAACCGGGAGGACATGATTTACAGAAAGGGAGCTATTTCATGCTGAACAGAATTATTGTGATGGGCCGGATGACCCGTGACCCTGAATTGCGCCGCACCAACAGCGGCACGGCGGTGGCATCCTTCACCGTGGCGGTGGACCGGGATTTTAAGTCCCAATCCGGCGAGAAGGAAACGGATTTCATCGACGTGGTGGCATGGCGCAACACCGCAGAATTTGTGAGCAAGTATTTCTCTAAGGGCCGCATGGCCGTGGTGGAGGGCCGCCTGCAGATCCGTGACTGGACGGACAAGGACGGCAACAAGCGCCGCAGTGCCGAGATCGTGGCCGACAGCGTGTACTTTGGCGATTCCAAGCGGGACGGCGGGGATACGGCGCAGAGCGAACCGCAGGGCGGTTTCAGCGAGATCGAGGACGATGGGGATCTTCCCTTCTGAGGTGACGTATGGGGAAGTGCTACGTCAAGGCTTATTACGATTGGATCGAGCAGACGGCAGCGCTGGAAGACGCTGAGCGCGGACGCTTGTTTGTAGCGATTCTGGAATACGCCCGGTCTGGTACTTTCCCGGAATTGTCCGGACGGGAAGCGGTGCTGTTTCCCGTTTTCCGGGCAATCATCGACCGGGACAACCAGAAAGCGGAAGTAAATTCTAAAAACGGGTCGCTTGGTGGACGTGGTAATAAAGCGAATGAAAGCGAACAAAAGCGAAATGAAGCGACCGAAAGCGAACAAAAGGCTACTAAAGACATAAGACAAAAGACAGAAGACAAAAGACAAAAGACAGAGGACAAGAGTGTTATACGCGCGAAGCGCTTCACACCCCCCACGCTCGCAGAGGTTCAGTCCTATGTGGCTGAACGCCATTCGCCGGTAGACCCGCAGGGGTTTATTGATTATTACGCCTCAAAGGGCTGGATGGTTGGCAAGACCCCCATGAAAGACTGGAAAGCGGCTTGCCGAAATGCGGAGAACTGGGAGCGGTGGCAGCGGAAGGGCACGACCAAATGCGAGGACGCTTGGGGGTATGTGTGATGATGCGGCTTGTGATTGACATTTACGATGGCGAGGACACGCAGGGTACGAAGGAGGCAGTGGCCATGCTGTTGGAGCCTATGGGCCGCGTCCGCGTGGTGCAGATCATTGTTGACGGAAAGGAAGAAAAGCGATGAAGGTTACATTCACGGTCCCCGGCATCCCGGTGGGCAAGGGCCGTCCCCGGTTTATGAAAAACGGCCACACCTACACCCCGCAGAAAACGCGGGACTACGAGGACAAGGTGGTCCAGTGCTGGAAGTGCCAGAGCGGAGGAAAGGGCTTTGCGGGTGGCATCCCGCTCAGGGCCACCGTCACGGCGTTTTTCACGGTGCCGAGAAGCACGTCAAGGAAAAAGGCCGCTGCGCTGGACGGGACGCCCCACATCAAGCGCCCTGACGCTGACAACGTGGCGAAGGCCATTCTGGACGCGCTGAACGGCCACGCCTACAACGATGACAGCGCAATCGCAGCTTTGACGGTGTGGAAGTATCAGACAACCGGCGCCTCCCGTGTGGAGATCATTATTGAGGAGGAAAAATGATGGAAGCCGTTGAGTTTTTGGAACAACTGAAAAAACGCAGTAAAAGCAACCCGGATTATTACGGTGAAGAACTTAATATCGCACATATTGAACCAATATCACTCGTTAGTCAAGTCGAGCAGTGGGCCGCAGAGCACCCCGTAAAAACCCGCCAGAGCGAGATCTTGAAGATGTTCCCTGGAGCAGCTATTGGTGAAATGGATGGCTGTCTGACTTCAAACCCGTGCAACTTTTACCCGAAGATGCGAGAAGAGTGCTCCGGGCGCATCTGTTCCGATTGCCGTCGCGAGTTCTGGCTTGCGGAGGTGGAGGAATGACCCGTGAAGAGATTTTAGCCGCTGCCAAGCAGTGCGTGTGCGGAGACCGGGATCAGGATTATGGCAGCCCGGAAACGTCTTTTAACATGATTGCGGCGCTGTGGGAGCCGTACCTGCGGCAGAAATGCGTCAACCCGGACGGCGACGTCTGCATCACCGGCGCTGACGTGGGGGCTATGATGTGCTTGTTTAAGCTGGCCCGCATCGCCACCGGCCACGGCAAAGCAGATAACTGGATTGACCTCGCCGGTTATGCCGCCTGCGGCGGGGAATTGGAGGACGTATGAAAGTGTTGATAGCTTGCGAGGAATCTCAAGAAGTCTGTAAGGCGTTCCGCGCATTGGGACATGAGGCATATTCCTGTGACATTCAGGAGCCGTCCGGCGGGCATCCTGAGTGGCATATCCAGGGCGATGCGCTCAAGGCCATCGAGGGGGGGCAAGTGACCACAATGGACGGGGAGCCGCATGACGTTGACCAGTGGGACCTGCTGATCGCGCACCCGCCGTGCACATACCTGACAAACGCCGGGGCAAGGCACATTTGGAAAGGCGGTCAGCTCCAGCCTGATCGAGTGCAAAAGGGTATCTTAGCACGAGATTTGTTTATGCGTTTCTGGGATGCGGATATTCTGAGGGTGGTTATTGAAAATCCAGTTCCATCCAAGATTTTCTGTCTACCTGAGTATTCTCAAATTGTTCAGCCGTTCCAGTTTGGACACGCCGTAACCAAGAAAACCTGTCTTTGGGAAAGAGGGGTACTCCCCTTGAAGCCAACAAACATCGTAGAGCCGGTTAAGGGACGAAAGATGGTTCTGAGAAACGGAACTGTCCGCTACTCCTGTTGGGAAATGGATTGCGGCGGAAGTAAGGAGGAACGGGCAAAAGCCCGAAGCAAGACCTTCCCCGGCATCGCCAGAGCCATGGCGGAGCAATGGGGCGGAGATATAAGGGAGGAACCATGAGCGACTTGGAGCAGACCGCCATAGAGCGGCTGAAAGCGGCATCGGATATGAGCCTGCGGCTTTTTGAAAAACCGTTAGTGATCACCTACTCCGGCGGGAAGGACAGCGACGTGATGCTACATCTGGCGGAGAAAAGCGGCATTCCGTTTGAAGCCCTGCACTCCCTCACCACGGCGGATGCGCCGGAGACGGTGCGCCATGTGTACGATACGTTCCGGCGGCTGGAAGAAAAGGGCGTGAAGTGCGACGTGGACAAGCACGTCCAGCCGGACGGAAGCCGCGTGACCATGTGGAACCTGATTCAAAAGAAGCTGATGCCGCCCACACGCCTGATGCGGTACTGTTGTGGCGTCCTTAAAGAGGGGGGAGGCAAGGATCGGTTTATCGCTACGGGCGTTCGCTGGGCGGAATCCACGGCCAGGAAACGCCGCGGCGGCTTAGAGGTATTAACGTCTAAGCCACAAAGCAAATTGATCCTATCAAACGATAATGACTGTCTCTTATACACATCTCCGAGCCCACGAGACTAGGCATGATCTC
>ENA-UABQ01000497-UABQ01000497.1-human-gut-metagenome-genome-assembly--contig:-NODE-497-length-11270-cov-2.989033_pt1 | contig 11270 bp, 8 predicted proteins | sample MGYA00243869_ERZ654205 | MGnify/ENA primary metagenome ERZ654205 (study PRJEB26926, sample SAMN06165207) | human gut metagenome | biome: ENVO:00009003; feature: ENVO:2100002; material: ENVO:00002003...
CAAGGATGCCAAGGAGATCATCCGCGGCGTGGACTACCAGACCCTGCTATTCTTCATCGGACTGTTTGTGGTGGTAGGCGGCCTGGAGCAGACCGGCGTGCTGGAGCTGCTGGGCTAAATTATTCCGTAACAGCAAAGCGCCCGCCCTATGGTTCGAGCAGAACCACGGGGCGGGCGCTTATTTTATATGGAGTTCAGAAGAAAAATGCGGGATTCAGCTTACAGCTGGGGGCCTGCGGAGACCAGAGCCTTGCCGTGCTCGTTGCCCTCGTACTTAGCGAAGTTCTTCACGAAGCGGCCAGCCAGATCCTTTGCCTTCTCTTCCCACTGAGCGGCATCTGCGTAGGTGTCGCGGGGGTCGAGGATAGCGGGGTCAACACCGGGCAGAGCAGTGGGGACCTCGAAATCGAAGTAGGGGATCTTCTTGGTGGGAGCCTCGTTGATAGCACCGCTCAGGATCGCGTCGATGATGCCGCGGGTATCCTTGATGGTGATGCGCTTGCCAGTGCCGTTCCAGCCGGTGTTGACGAGGTACGCCTTCGCGCCGTTCGCCTTCATCTTCTTGACCAGCTCTTCGCCGTACTTGGTCGGGTGCAGTTCGAGGAACGCCTGACCGAAGCAAGCAGAGAAGGTGGGGGTCGGCTCGGTGATGCCGCGTTCCGTGCCAGCGAGCTTCGCGGTGAAGCCGGACAGGAAGTAGTACTGGGTCTGTTCGGGCGTCAGGATGGACACGGGCGGCAGCACGCCGAACGCATCAGCAGACAGGAAGATGACGTTCTTCGCGGCAGGCGCGGCGGACACCGGGCGCACGATGTTCTTGATGTGGTTGATCGGGTAGGACACGCGGGTATTCTCGGTCACGGACTTGTCGGCGAAGTCAATCTTGCCGTCCTTGTCGAGGGTGACGTTCTCCAGCAGCGCATCACGGGTGATGGCGTTGTAGATGTCCGGCTCGGAGTCCTTGTCGAGGTTGATGACCTTGGCGTAGCAGCCGCCTTCAAAGTTGAACACGCCGTTGTCGTCCCAGCCGTGCTCGTCGTCGCCGATCAGCAGACGCTTGGGGTCGGTGGACAGGGTGGTCTTGCCGGTGCCGGACAGACCGAAGAAGATGGCAGTATTCTTGCCTTCCTTATCGGTGTTGGCAGAGCAGTGCATGGACGCGATGCCCTTCAGCGGCAGGTAGTAGTTCATCATGGAGAACATACCCTTCTTCATCTCGCCGCCGTACCACGTGTTCAGGATGACCTGCTCACGGCTGGTGATGTTGAACGCCACGCAGGTTTCAGAATTCAGACCGAGTTCCTTGTAGTTCTCGACCTTCGCCTTGGACGCGTTGTAAACCACGAAGTCCGGGGTGAAGTTCTTCAGCTCTTCTTCAGAGGGCTGGATGAACATGTTCTTGACGAAATGCGCCTGCCACGCCACTTCCACGATGAAGCGGACAGCCATGCGGGTGTCCTTGTTCGCGCCGCAGAAGGCATCGACGACGTAGAGCTTCTTATTAGACAGCTCCTTAATCGCCAGATCCTTGACGGACGCCCACGTGGACTCGGTCATCGGATGGTTGTCGTTCTTGTAGCCCTCGCTCGTCCACCACACGGTGTCCTTGGAGTTCTCGTCCATGACGATATACTTGTCCTTGGGGCTGCGGCCGGTATAAATGCCGGTCATGACGTTCACAGCGCCCAGTTCGGACACCTGACCCTTTTCATAGCCCTCGTTGGTGGACTTGGTTTCTTCTTCGAACAGCAGATCGTAAGAAGGATTGTGCACAACCTCGGTCGTGCCGGTAATGCCATACTTGCTCAGATTCAGCTCTGCCATGTAGAACCTACCTCTTTCTTTAAATTGGTGGGACAATACACTGCGGATTCAGGAAAATTCCCGATTCTCCGCATCTATATCATACACCACTTGCGCGGTAAAATCAAGATGTACTTTGGCAAATTTTCTGCGAACAGCTTGACACTTGATGCTTTTTGTCTAAAAACACGATACAAAGTCACCCGAAGGGGTCAAGGGAGCGACCGCGGACTTCGTCCGTTTTCGCTGCCCCCTTGTTGCCTCCGCAGAGGCAAAACCTCTAAAATCACAACAAGGTCAGGGGTAAACCCGTGCGGATTCGCCCCTGACCCTTTGCCTATTAGACAGGCATCGTCTTGTCAGCCTTGTTCAGCATGGTGGAATCCACCTTCAGCTGCTGGGCAGCGCGATACTCGAAGAACTTCGGCGCAACCTTCGGGAACATGGCGTAGGACAGCACGTCTTCCTCGCACTGATACCATTCGCGCATTTCCTCACGCAGCTTGTCGAGTTCCGGCGGAATGTCGTCGGCGTAGCGATGGGTGATGACCTTCGTGTCGCCGATGCACTTCTTGCGCACGTCCTCGTTCACCTTGCCCGGCAGACGGCCGTAGTGGCCCGCCAGCAAGTCCTTGGATTCCTTCGGCACCATCTTGTAGCGCTCGCCGCCCAGCACGTTCATCACGGCCTGCGTGCCCACGATCTGGGAGGTCGGCGTGACCAGCGGCGGATAGCCGAAGTCCTTGCGGACGCGCGGCACTTCCGCCAGCACGTCGTAGTACTTGTCCATCTGGTTCGCCTGCTTGAGCTGACCAATCAGGTTGGACAGCATGCCGCCCGGCACCTGATACTGCAAGGTCTTGACGTCCACGCCCAGCACGCGCGCCGGGTCACGCCAGCCGTCCTTGGTCAGGCGATCCGCCACCGTGCGGAAGTGCGCCGCCAGCTGCGCCAGCAGGTCGAGGTCGAAGCCCGTGTCGTATTCCGTGCCCTTCAGGGTCGCAACGAGGGATTCGGTCGCCGGCTGAGACGTGCCGGAGCCCAGCGGGGACAGGCAGGTATCCACCACGTCCACACCCGCTTCGATGGCCTTGAGCAGCACCATGTCGCCCGTGCCGGTGGTGTTGTGCGTGTGCAGGACGATGGGCAGGTCGGTTTCCTTCTTCAGGCGCTTGACAAGGCTGTACGCCTTGTAGGGCAGCAGCAGGTTCGCCATGTCCTTGATGCAGATGACGTCCGCGCCCATCTTCTGGATGTCCACGGCGAGCTTGACGAAGTAATCCTCGTTGTGCACGGGGGATTCGGTGTACGACATGGCGATTTCCGCCGTGCCGCCGTACTTCTTCGTCGCCTTGACGGCGGTCTGCATGTTGCGCAGGTCGTTCAGCGCGTCGAAGCAGCGGATGATGTCAATGCCGTTTTCGACGGCCTTCTTGACAAAGAAATCCACCACGTCGTCCGCGTAGGGACGGTAGCCCAGCAGGTTCTGGCCGCGCAGCAGCATCTGCAGCTTGGTGTTGGGCAGCGCCTTGCGCAGCTTGCGCAGCCGCTCCCACGGGTCTTCGTTCAGGAAGCGCAGGCACGCGTCGTAGGTCGCGCCGCCCCAGCACTCCAGAGAGTAGTAGCCAACCTTGTCCAGCATTTCGCAGGCAGGCAGCATCTCATCGGTACGCATCCGGGTCGCGGCCTGAGACTGGTGGCCGTCGCGCAGGATGGTATCCGTAATTTGAACCTTTGCCATAGGACGAATTTCCTCCTTCAGTTCGGTCAGAGGCGGAGAAGCACTCCCCTGCCCCTGACCGGATACGTTTCCATCAGCTCAAGATTAACCGAACATGCTCAGCAGCACGCCTGCCGCGATGGCAGAGCCGATAACGCCAGCGACGTTCGGGCCCATGGCGTGCATCAGCAGGAAGTTCTGCCCATCCGCTTCCAGACCCACCTTGTTCGACACCCGCGCCGCCATCGGCACCGCCGACACCCCCGCGGAACCAATCAGCGGGTTGATTTTGTGCCTGCTGAACACATTCATCAGCTTCGCCATCAGCACCCCGGCGGCGGTCCCCACGCAGAAGGCGATCACCCCCAGCACCAGGATCCCCAGCGTCTGCGGCTGCAGGAACTTGTCCGCCACCAGCTTGGCCCCCACCGACAGTCCGAGGAAGATGGTCACTATGTTGATCAGCGCGTTCTGCACTGTATCGCTCAGCCGCTCCACCACCCCGCTCTCGCGCATCAGGTTGCCGAAGCAGAACATCCCCAGCAGCGGCGCGGCGTCCGGCAGCAGGAGCGCCACCAGCAGCAACAGCACCGCCGGGAAGAGGATCTTCTCCCGCTTACTTACCGTGCGCAGCTGCACCATGCGAATTTTCCGCTCCTTATCCGTGGTCAGCGCCTTCATGATCGGCGGCTGGATCAGCGGCACCAGCGCCATATAGGAGTACGCCGCCACCGCGATGGCCCCCAGCAGCTCCGGCGCCAGCTTGCCCGACAGGTAAATCGCCGTCGGACCGTCGGCGCCGCCGATGATGCCGATGGCCGCCGCCTGCGGCAGGGTGAAGCTGATGATGCCGAAGTAGTTCAGCGTCAGCGCCCCGAGCACGGTGGCGAAGATCCCGAACTGCGCCGCCGCCCCCAGCAGCAGGGTGCGCGGGTTGGCCAGCAGCGGGCCGAAATCGGTCATCGCCCCGACGCCCATAAAGATGACCAGCGGCGCGATGCCCGAGCCAATCGCCACCTTATAGAAGATGGCCAGCACCCCGGCGGAGTAGCCCATGTCCACCGCGAGGCTCTCCATCTGCCCCTGTACCGACGGCAGGGCCAGCGCCAGTGCCTCTTTGATGGCGTGGACGTCCGGCGCGCAGTGGAGCTTCGCGGCAATCACCGCCAGCTGCGCCGGGTCGTGGTGAGCCAGCAGACTCTCCAGGGCGGTGAGCGCCAGCCCGGCCTCCGGGATATTGGAGAGCAGGCCGCCGAAGCCAATCGGCAGCAGCAGTAACGGCTCGAACTTCTTCGCAATCGCCAGCCAGAGCAGCAGCAGGCTGACCAGCAGCATCACCGCCTGGCCGGCGCCGAGGTGCATCAGCCCCATGCCCTGAATCAGGGCGTTCAGACTTTCCATTTCCGCTCCTCGTCCTTACGCCAGAGTCATCAGGGTATCGCCGACCGCCACCGCGTCGCCGGCTTTCACCGCGATACCGCGCACGGTCCCGGCCTGCGCGGCACGGATTTCGGTTTCCATCTTCATGGCTTCCAGAATCAGCAGCACCTCGCCTTCGGCGACCGCCTGGCCCTCCGCGGTCAGCACCTTCCAGATAGTGCCCGCCAGCGGGGCGGTCACCGGGGTACCGGCGCCGGCCGGGGCGGCAGCGGCGGGTGCAGAGGCAGGAGCAGGAGCAGCCGCCGTCAGCTGGCTGACGTCGCCGCCGTCGCTGATCTTGACCACGAAGGCCTTACCTTCCACCTCCACGGTGTAGACGCCGGAGGCGGCAGGTTTTTCTGCTTTTGCCACTGGCTGCGCGGCTTCCGCCTGCGGTACCGGCTCAAAGGCCGCCGGGTTGTGGCGGTTTTCGAGGAACTTCAGGCCGGGCTGCGGGAACAGCGCCACGGTGAGCACGTCGTCGATGGCGTTTTCGGCAAGGGTGATGCCCTTCTCCTGCGCCTGGCGTTTCACATCCGCTTCCAGCTGCGCCAGCTCCGGCTTCAGCAGGTCGGCCGGGCGGCAGGTCACCGGGTCGGCGCCGTCGAGCACCCGCGCCTGCAGGGCGGCGTTCACCGGGGCCGGGGTGCGGCCGTACTCGCCCTTCAGGATACCGGCGGTCTCCTTCGCGATGGTTTTGTAGCGCTCGCCGCCCAGCACGTTGAGCACCGCCTGGGTGCCGACAATCTGCGAGGTCGGGGTCACCAGCGGGATGAAGCCGAGGTCCTCGCGCACGCGGGGGATTTCCGCCAGTACTTCATCCAGACGGTGGGCGGCGCTCTGCTGCTTCAGCTGGCCTTCAAGGTTGGTGAGCATCCCGCCCGGCACCTGGGCGACGAGGATACGGCTGTCGGTGCCCTTCAGCTGGCCTTCGAAGGCGTGGTATTTTTTGCGCACCTCGCGGAAGTAGGCCGCGATACTCTCCAGCCTGTGGATATTGAGCCCGGTGTCATATTGCGTGCCGGCGAGGGTGGCGACCAGCGCCTCGGTGGCCGGGTGGCCATAGGTGGCGCTCATCGAGGAGATGGCGGTATCCACGCCGTCGACCCCGGCTTCAATGGCCTTCAGCAGGGCCATCTCCGCCATCCCGGTGGTGGCGTGGCAGTGCAGGTGCAGGGTGACGTCATAGCGCTTCTTGATTTCGCTGACCAGCTCAAAGGCGGCATGCGGCGTCAGAATGCCGGACATGTCCTTGATGGCGACGGAGTCAACGCCGGTCTCCAGCAGCTGTTCGGTGAGGTCGAGCCAGGTCTGCAGGGTGTGGGCCGGGCTGGTGGTGTACGAAAGCGTACCCTGGGCGTGGGCGCCGTGCCGGCGGACCGCCTGCAGGGCGGCCTGCATGTTGCGCGGGTCGTTCATGGCATCAAAGACGCGGAAGACGTCCATGCCGTTTTTGACGGCGCGCTCCACGAAGCGCTCCACCACGTCATCGGCGTAGTGGCGGTAGCCGAGCAGGTTCTGGCCGCGGAGCAGCATCTGCAGCGGGGTCTTGGGCATCGCCTTTTTCAGCTCGCGCAGGCGGACCCACGGGTCCTCGCCGAGAAAGCGGATGCAGGCGTCAAAGGTGGCGCCGCCCCAGCACTCCAGCGAGCGGTAGCCGACGTCGTCCAGCTGAGCGGCGACGGGCAGCATATCGTCGAGACGCAGACGGGTGGCGAACAGGGACTGGTGGGCGTCGCGCAGGACGACATCGGTAATGGCAACGGTCATGAATTCCTCCGTGAATTAAGGGTGAAGACGGCGATGGTGGTGAATGGCGGCGACAATCGCCGGCTTCAGGCGGGCGAAATCGTCGGCGGGCGCGACGGCGGCCGGCGCCGGTTTGGGGGCGGCAGGCGGCTCGGGAAACAGGCGGTTGACGGCGAGGGACATTCCCCGGATGGCGAAAATGAGCAGCAGCAGGAACACCAGCACAAAGCCCATGCCGAGAAACATCAGGGTGAAGCCTTCGCCTAACAGGATGGCATTGTCAGTCATAAAATGGCCTTTGGGGGGAGCGCAATAATGGCTTACGGTAGCCCACGTCAGCAGAGTGGATTTCCCCGGACCGCCTGGTCAGAAGCCTCGGTTTAGCAGTCAGCTGCCGCTGCCATTACTGCGCGATATATTCAATCGGGGTTATTTAATAAAGCTCACGTGTTTGCAGATTTCATCGGCGACAATTTCTTTGCGCTGATTAAAGATCACTTTATTCTGCTCAAACAGGTTATTGCCGTGAGTATCGATCGATACAATTAACGGCCCGAACTCTTTCACCCGGCAAACCCATAACGTTTCTGGCATGCCTAAATCACGCCATTGCGCATCTTCAATCTCTTCCACACAGACCGCGGCGACTACCGCGCAGCCGGCAGGGAACACACAGTGCAAGGCTTTATGTTCCATACAGCCCTCTTCGGTTCCTTTGCCCATACCGCCTTTGCCGACGATTAATTTCACACCGGTCTTAGCAATAAATTCTTTTTCAAATTTTTCCATGCGCATACTGGTGGTTGGCCCAACGGAGACCATTTCAAATTTATCTTCCGTACCTTTAATCGGGCGCACAATGGGCCCGGCATGTAATATCGCGCCACCAGCAACGTTTACCGGTAATTCACGTCCGCCCTCAATTAAGCGACGATGAGCCACATCACGGCAGGTCACAATATGGCCGTTGAGATAAATAATATCGCCCGCTTTAATATCCGCTAAATCTTCATCTTTAATGGGCGTAGTGAGTATTTTTTTAGCCATCAGAATGCCACTCCTGTGTGAGACGTAATGGTGTAGTTCAGGTCTTTATCGAAAACGATATGCCCTTTACGGTGCGACCAGCAGCCGACGTTGACCGCCACGCCAATAGTGGAAGGGTGGCGTGCGGTATTTTCGATATTGACGCCCATCACGGAGGTATTGCCGGACATTCCCTGCGGGCCAAGGCCAATTTTGTTGATGCCGTCTTCGAGCATTTTTTCCAGCAATGCCGCACGTTCGTTGTCATTGTGCGAACCAATCGGACGCATCAACGCTTTCTTCGACAGCAGCGCCGCGGTTTCTACAGACGTCGCCACCCCAACGCCAACCAGCAGCGGCGGGCAGGCATTCAGGCCATAGCTGGTCATCACATCCAGCACGAAGCGAGTCACCCCTTCATAGCCAGCGCCCGGCATCAATACCATCGCTTTACCCGGCAGCGAGCAGCCGCCGCCAGCCATATAGGTGTAGATGCTGCACTGGTCGGAATTCGGAACGATCTCCCAGAATACCGTCGGCGTCCCTTTGCCGACGTTTTTGCCGGTGTTGTATTCATCAAAGGTCTCCACGCTGTTATGACGCAGCGGGGAGTCGATGGTAGCTTTGATTACCGATTCGCGCAGCAGCGCTTCCAGCTCGCCGATCAGCGGGAAGTTGGCGCCGCACTCCACTAGAAACTGGATCACGCCGGTGTCCTGGCAGGAAGGACGATCCAGTTCTTTCGCCAGACGTTGGTTTTCAATCATGGTGGTGAAGATCACGTCGGCCAGTTGACTGGTCTCTTTCTTATGCAGATCTTGCAGCTTTGCCGTGACGTCATCAGGCAATACTTTGCCGGTATATCCCACGAACCTGGCCATAATGTCGGTCATGCGGGATATCTGTTCACTTTTGCTCATAAAGGCTCCTTAGTCAGAACAGCGTCCGTAAATTACGGATGAAAAGGGAAAAGGATTGGCAGCAGGATCAGGCTGACAATGGTAGAAACGATAATTAGAGGAATGCCGGATTTGGCGTAATCGACGAACTTATAGCCCCCGGCCGACAGCACCATCATGTTGGCAGGCATACCGATCGGCGTCGCATAGGCGCAGGAGCTACCGATTACCGTCGCCATCAGTACCGCACGCGGATCGGCGCCCATACCGGCGGCAATCGACAAACTCACCGGCACCAGCAACGCGACGGTGGCGGTATTAGACATAAAGTTGGTCATCACCACGGAGAGGGCAAAGACCACTACCAGCAGCATAAACGGTGAGGAGTTATTACCCAGCAGGCCGATAACCTGATCGGCAACCAGCTTACCCGCACCGGTCATTTCCAGCGCTTTAGCCAGCGCCAGGGTGCCGCCGAAGATAAAAATAGTTTGCGAATCAATGGCTTTATAAGCCTGTTTTTCCGTCAACACGCCGGTGATGACCAGCACCAGGGCACCAATGCAGCCGGCTACCGTCAGACTAATACCGGTCTGTTTTTCGAAAATCATGCCGAGGATCGTGGCGATCAGCACCACCAGGGACAGGATCTGCTTCCAGCGCGGAACGTGGCTGTAATCCCGCTGTTCGCCAATGCTGCCCACCTCACTACTGTTCGAGTTATTAGGCAGAAACTTATAGCCGATGGTTAGGAAATAGAGGATGCCGCAGACCAGCATCGGCAGGCCCACTTTCGCATACTCAAAGAAACCGAAGCCGCTGCCGATATTCTGCAAGGCCGATTGCGCGATCAAGTTACCGGGGGCGCCAATCAGCGACAGGTTGCCGCCAAGCGCGGCAGCAAACACCAGCGGCATCAGCAGACGCGAACGGGTGAATCCCGATTTGGCGGCTACACCGATAACGACAGGGATCAAAACGGCTGCCGTACCGGTATTGGAGAGAAAACCGGACATTACGCCAACCACCACCATAATGATGAAGATCAGCTGCTTCTCCGTTTTGGCGAAGTGGGTGATCACGCCACCGACTTTGTTTGCCATCCCGGTTTCAAATAACGCCCCGCCAACGATGAACATGGCGACAAAAAGAATGACGTTGCTGTCGATAAAACCGGCAAACGCCTGCTTGAGATCCAATACACCGGTGAGCACTAACGCCACACAAACCACCATGGAAGTCACTGCCAGTGGCACTTTCTCCCAGACAAACATGATGATAGCGAACACCAGCAAACATAGGGTGATGGTAATAGGTTCCATACTTATAATTTTTCCTATCAATGATATATGATATTGTATCCAATATTGACGAAGGAGAAATTATTCCCATGCAAAAAGTAAGTCAATGCGTTTTTGCGGAATGATCGCGCAATGAGATCTGCATCAAGATCCTGTGCAGATCGTCACGAAAAGTAACTAATAGCGCAGATAAATGTAAGAAAAGCCAGCCTGTCGCTGGCGGAGGAGCCCTTCAGGTGGTGGTATCGGGCAGGTATCGAGTGAGCATATTTTCCATCGAGCGAATAATATGTTCATGCATTCGCTGGCGGGCCAGTGCTTCGTTATGTTGCTCAAGCGCTTGTAAAATCGCTTTATGTTCGCGAATTGAGATAACGGCATACTCTTCTTCGGTGACTTTATGTCCCATCGACAGACCGTTCCACATGTTGCAGAGTAGCATCTTCATTTTTTCATTGCCCGCCGCGCTCCAGATCTCCATATGGAAAGCCTGGTTCAGGTCGGAATATTCAGCAGAATTATTGTCTGCCAGCGCCTTCTCTGCGGCATAGTGAACCTGGGCGATGCGTGAAATATCGGTCCCTGGACGAGAAGCTTTCGCCACGGCTTCACTTTCCAGTACGGCGCGAATTTCATAATGTTCGCGGATGGTCTGCTCATTAATCCCCAGCACCACCGCGCCTTTATTCGGCCGCACTTGAATCAGACCGTCGGCGGCTAAAATTTGAAACGCTTCGCGTACCGGCATGCTGGAAACGCCAACCAGTCGGGCAATCCCTTCAAGGGTAATCTCCTGCCCTTCCACTAAATCCCGCGACAGGATCGCTTTACGCAACACCGCCGCCACCTGCTCCTTCGCGGAAAGAAGCTTAATTTTCCCTAATTTAGGCTTCTGCACTTTCCCAATCCTTCATATGTTGACGCATAATTTCCGCAAGCATAAGGAAATAACGCTGCGTTGTCTGGGCAATTTTTCCGCCTTCGCCATTGCCGATGGCGTTGGCCAGTTCGCTCAGTATCAGAGCCGATTCCTGGCCATTCTCTTTCAGATAAAGAATGACATAAGAAATATAACCGTCCAAAAATTGCTGATACGCCTTCGCCAGGTAGCGATTATCAAGATAGGAAATCAGCAGCTGATGGAACGCCAGTTCGCGCGTATTCTCTCCCGGACGCGCCAGCTCCTGCGCGCGTGCGCGCAGCACTTCCCCCTGATTCGCCGGCACAAGGGCAAAGAGTTCGGCGGCCATCACCGCAATAACGCGAAAAATATGGCTCACATCCTCCACGGCCAAGGTGGAGACCTGCATATGCCGGTTAGGGAAGCGCTGCAATCTCTTGAGCAGGAAGGGT
>ENA-UABQ01000506-UABQ01000506.1-human-gut-metagenome-genome-assembly--contig:-NODE-506-length-11157-cov-5.374707_pt1 | contig 11157 bp, 10 predicted proteins | sample MGYA00243869_ERZ654205 | MGnify/ENA primary metagenome ERZ654205 (study PRJEB26926, sample SAMN06165207) | human gut metagenome | biome: ENVO:00009003; feature: ENVO:2100002; material: ENVO:00002003...
TACGAGATCATGCCTAGTCTCGTGGGCTCGGAGATGTGTATAAGAGACAGACCATTAACAATGCAGCTTTCACTGATGCATTGTTTTCAATCTTAAAACATCTCATTTCATTTTTGGCTTTGCTCAACACTGCTAGTATTGTTACTAACGTAAATAATGTTATTGGATACGTTCCCACATAAGCTAGCGCATATGCATCAAAAAATATGGATAATATCCATATTTTCATAATGCCATTTCCCTGATTACCCATTAGTACCTACCTTTTTAAATAAGTTTTCATATTTATCCCCCACTGAACTCCATGTATAATTACGCTCAAAAATACAGTAAGCATCATCTATTCCCCTACCACTATTTAACATTTCTACACATAGATTGCTAAATTTTATTTCATCATCTGCTACAGGAATTGTTTTTCCGTCTTTATATAAAGTTCCTTCAACACCTATTGATGTCGAAACAATTGGTTTCTTGTAGCTAATCGCTTCCAAAAGCTTAATCTTTACACCTCCACCATATCGAAGCGGAAGAACAACAAGATCAGCATGTGTATAATACTCTTCTACACTCTCTACGCCACCGGTAACTGTAATGCTATCAGAAGCAAGTTTTTTTATAGCATCACTAGGATCTCTTCCTACAATGTAAAATTTTACATCAATCATTTTCTTTTTAATGTTAGGAAATACCTCTTTTGAGAACCATGTCACTGCATCAATATTAGGTTCTGCAGACATTTTTCCTACAAACAAGATGATTTTTCCATCTTGATTCTTATTAATTCCATCATCTTTTTTTCTACTATCTGCTCCAACCGGAATAAGCTCTAGTTTGTCCTTAAATCCCATCCACTTTGAATAGTATTCCTTGTCATCTGTAGACACAAATGTGACAAATGAAGGATTAATACATTTTACAATATGTTCTTCGTACTTCTTTAATCGACCTGCATCAAAACGATAAGCGAACTTCTTTATTTTGTTTGTAGCACTTTCCGAAATCTGACGATAAAATTTCCATTCAACATTATGTTCATTAAGTATTACTGGAGTTCCTTTCAAGTCTAATCCTACCAGATCTATTAACATATGCGGAAAATCGACATTGATAATATCTATTTTTTCTTCATCCAGACACTTTTGAATATCCCTTTTCATGTTTGGAATATTTCTGGATGCAACTGTGTAAGGATATCTCAAAGAATTAAATAATACTGGTATAGTTTTTTTTCTTCTATACGGACGAACTTGTTTGCAATATTTTTTTAACAACTGAATTCCTTGCTCATCGATATCTGAATCATATGGGAAAAAAAGATAAACTTCATGGCCACGATTAGTCATTTGCTCTAACCGCTTAAACACACCTATTCTGCCACCTGTATTAGCTGGTAATATACATTCTAAAGTCATCCATAAAATACGCATCTATTCACACTCCAATACCTCTGCAAATGCATTCTTTGCAACATTCCAGGTAAAATTCTTTTCTATAAACCGGCTAGCATTGATACCGATTCGAACCCGTTCCTCTTCATTTGTCAGTAGTTCAACAACAGCTTTCGCAAACTTATTATCCTCATTACATATAAGCCAATCTCTACCATCTACAGCATCAATATTTTCAGCTCCAATAGATGTTGTAACAACAGGCAACCCTAAAGACATCGCTTCTAGGTTTTTTGTTTTGATACCACTACCAAATGTCATAGGACACACAAAAGCTTTACATTTTTCAAGATACTCTTTAACGTCTGGGACTTGACCCGTAAATATTATATTTTCAGATGCCAGATTTTGTAGATTTTCTGAAACTCCACCTCCAATTACCAAGAATTTTACTGTAGGTTCACTCTTTAGAATATCTGGAAATATATCGCTAATAAAATGACGAACCGCATTTTCATTATGTGCAACACTCATGGCTCCTAAAAAGCCTATGACTTGTCCATCATTTCCCGTTTTTCTATATGCAAAAGTATCCGTATCTACTCCTATAGGGATAGCAAATGCTTTTTCTTCTCCTAGTTCTATATTGAAATCTTTTGCTTCTTGTGATGCAACAAATACCGTCTTTTCACATTCTCGTCCCATCTCCAATTCATATTTTTTCAAAAGTTCTATTTCTGTTTTTACAACATATTTTTTTATAGGGTGAAATAGCATTATCCTTTGTAGAATAGATGGAACTGTATTTAAAAAAGCACCATATGGGTTAATTCCATTCAGGTCATTATCTAATTGCCGTTGATATCTAAGAGAAATACGATCATCAAGATCAGCAATTCTAAACGCATCAATGTCTTTAATATAGTCTGTACTTCGTACCATATCGCCAATGACAATATCTGGTTTTTCTTCTTGCACTAATTTATCAACAGCATCTTTAGCAGATTTACTCCAAAATAGAGAAACCTGCATTGGCTTTTTCTTTCCTATTAAAGAATTCATTGTAATATTCTTTAGCTTCTCTTTACTAGTCGCTTTTGGCAGTATTTCAAGACGTTCAATAAAATCAGGCTTCAAATTGGGATCATCTCCACCTTCCAAGAATGCTGCAACTACTAACCGATACCCCAATTCTTCTGATAAAATGCGACAGTAATGATATAAAGAAGTTTTTCTTCCAGACGATGCTGGAAATGGAAGCCTTGGCATTACAAATAATATCGCCTGTTTTTTCTTTAAACTTTTCATTACTCTTCGTTTTCCTTTTTATTCTCCAAAAAAATAATCCTCAAGCATCAAACACCAACAATGATAAATTGGTAGGTGCAATTCTTGAATCATATATGTCTCCATATTTGGAGCCTTAACAGTTACATCTGCTATTGCAGATAACTTACTATCATTCTGACCAGTAAGACCAACTATTTTCATTCCCTTTGCTTTTGCAACAGTTGCCGCATAAAGTATATTCTTACTATTACCAGAAGTTGATATTCCAAGGAATACATCTCCTTCTTTTCCAAATCCATTCACTTGCTGTGCAAAACAAAGAAGCGGCTCACAATCATTCATATAAGCTGTAGAAAGTGCCATGTGTCCATCCAAAGCTATTGCCGGCAACGCCATTTGAAGATTCTCAGCAAGAACCTTTCCAAGTTCGGGCTCTGTCTCTATCAGTTTATTTGCATATTTATCATTTGTTTTACGAGGTAATTTGAATCCCTTCATTAACTCACCCACAATATGCTCCGAATCTGCCGCCGAACCACCATTTCCGGCAATAAGGAGTTTTCCCCCATTTTCATATGACTCCTGCATAACTAAATATGCATCAATAATGTTCTGTTCTACACTTTCAAGTATTGGATATCTCTTAATCAGAAGATTCACTTGTCTCTGTAATCTTATATTCATTTTTTCCATTTTTATAACCTACTATTCTGCCTGGTACAGCTACACATATCGCATATGGTGGGACATCTTTAGTTACAACCGCATTAGCGCCTATAACCGAGTAATCCCCTATTTTAATATTTCCCAATATAACTGCACCAGCACCAATAAAAACACCACATCCAATAATTGGACAACTTCCATCACAAATACCATTAGACCATTTAGATCCAATTGTTACATTTTGGCTTATCGTACAGTGTTCCCCGATAACTGCATTATCATGTACAACACACCCAAGACCTCTATGAAGAAAAAAAGCACTATTAGCTATTGTTGCTTTTGCAGATATTTCATTTGTTCCCAATATAAAGCTAATTCTTTAAAATATTTTTGCTAATCTGAGGTGTATCCCCCCCAGGTAAAATTATGCTGATTTTCTATAGAATTCCCAGTACCCCATTACAAAATATGCTCCACAATTTCCAACAGGCTATTTCCTGTTATACTTTGATTAAAATTTCCCTCACCAATAAGCGCTGTTTTGCATCCAGCAACTTCTCCTGCCTTAATATCATTTTCTCCGTCACCGGTCATCCAAGACTGTGAGAGATCAATATTAAAGTCTTCTGCTGCCTTAAGAAGCATTCCTGGCTTTGGCTTCCTGCAATCGCAATCAAACTTCAGTTCTGGAATTTCTCCTTCATAGCCTTTATGTGGGTGATGTGGACAGAAGTAAATCCCGTCAAGATAAACACCCTCTAAGCCAAGAAGAGTCTCCATCTTATTGTGAATTTCCTGTAGTTCTTCCCAGCCGACTTCCCCTCTGGCTATCACGGGCTGATTGGTAACTACAATAGCAAGGTATCCACTTCTATTGATTTTACCAATCGCCTCTGCCACACCTGGTAGAAGTTCAAATTCGTCAATATCTCTCAGAAATCCAACATATTTATTGATGGTTCCGTCACGATCTAAGAAAATAGCTTTTTGTTTTCTCTTTAAATTTTTTCCTGCTACTACTCCATCAGCAAAGTCCTTACAAACAGCCTCATAACGGTCAGGCGTTCCCATATCCTTTACATACTCTGGACTGTCATAACAGAACATCTTTCCAGTTCCAGCAAGAGGCTTCAAAAGCTGACGATCCAAGTCGACCTTTGCACCTTCTGGTCTAACTTCTAATATTTCTGGTGACACTACGTGAAGACCAGCATTCACCCTGTTCTGGTAATACTTAGGTCTTGCATCTTCTTTTGTAAGCCACTGTTCTACAGCGCCAGTCTTATCCGCGATAATCAAACCACTATCATACGGATGACTATTCGGATGAGTAAATAACGTAACCAGTCCCCCTTTTTCTTTATGGAACTTCACAATTCGATTGAAGTCTATATCAAAAATCGAATCAGCATTCAGCAAAAGGAAATCTTCAGTTAATTTATTCTTTAACTCAAAGAGAGCCCCGGCATTACCCAAGGGCTGCTCCTCTACAAAATATTCAATATGTACTCCAAAGTCTAATCCATCACCAAAGTAGTTCATGATGATGTGGCCAAGATGACTAACGGTGATAATAAGATCTTTGAAGCCCTGCTCCTTCAAGCATTGGATTTCTCTTTCCAGTACAGGAATCCCATCAATCTCAATCATCGGTTTTGGTATATCACTTGCCACAGAGGAAATTCTGGTTCCTTTTCCTCCGGCCATAATCACAACTTTCATGCTCATTTCTTCCCCTCTGATCAGTCTCTCTGAATCCACTCTTCCGGACTGTAGTGGATCACTCTTGTTCCACCATCTTCAAATTTAAACGGAATGTAGAGTAGATTGTGCACTGCTGCCTTCACTTTCTCTTGGTATTCTGGCTGAACATAAAACACAAGGAATCCACCGCCACCAGCACCAAGAAGCTTTCCACCGAGTGCACCAGCTTCAATCCCTTTCTGATAGAACTCATCAATACTGTTTGTTGAAATAGATCCGCCTGTCTGTTTTTTGAGTTTCCATGTGTGGTCAAGAAGTCGGCCAAAGTCATCTAAATCTCTTTTCTTGTTGGTAAGGACTTCTTCTGCCTCATCAACAAGAGCCAACATCTCTTTTAACTGTGCTTCTTTCTCTTTAGCAGATACATTGTTTGCTTTCTGAACATCAGAAGAGAAACGAGTGAATCCGGTAAAGAACATCATCAAGTTATTGTTCAGTCTCTTCTTTCTCTCTGGGCTGATAATAATAGGAAGAACCTCATAGCCATCAGCATTGAAGTTAATCCTGTTAAAGCCACCAAAAGATGCCGCAATCTGATCTTGCCAACCACCGGCTTCATCACATAGAATTCTCTCTAAATAGATAGCCTCATCTGCAAGCTTCTTCTTATCTGCATATTTTCCCTTTAACGCATAAAATGCGTTCAGCATACCAACAGCAAAAGAACTGCTAGTTCCTAACCCTGAACGAGCTGGAAGATCAGCTTCGTATGTCAAACGTAATTCATGCATGTCCAACATTTTCATTGCATTACGAATTGCCGGATGCTGGATAGCCTCTATATCTGTCACACGCTCTGTCTTTGAATAAGACAACTCTGTACTGTAATCAAAGAATCGAGGCAAATGACGTACATTCACATAGCAATACTTATCAAAAGTTGTGGAGATAACGGCTCCTCTGTTTTCTTTAAAGAAACTCTCCATATCGGTACCGCCGCCAAAAAATGACATGCGGAATGGTGTCTTTGTAATAATCATTTCAATTTCTCCTCTTTATCTTTTGGACAACCAGTCCATATCAAATATCCAGATTATTCTGGATAGCTCAGCTGATTCTCCTAACATCAAAAGCCCCCACTACACCCACGCAGCAGATACTCTTTATCTAACATTTCGCCCTTATCAACTTTTCTTTGTAGCCACAACTACATTTTTGATAAGTTCATATCAGCCCCTGTCCTTACTCCCAGTAATCCCAAGAATTGAAATACATTTCTCTTACAAACTAACTTTGCTAATCCTTCTTCTCCACAACCTCCAGTCCAACAGTCACCCCAACCTTATCCCCAAACATCTCCACATTCAGGGTTGCGGTTCTTTTGTGCCTGTTTATCTTGCAGATCATGGCTTCTTTACCTGCCAATGGTCCATCTGTGATAGTTACCTTGTCGCCCTCAATCATGCCGCAAGACATTGCTATTTCGTAATTGTCATTGACCATTTTCCTGAATAGCTCTTCCTTGCTTCTTTCAATTGGTACGAAGCTGTCCTTATCTCTTCCGAGCAGGCTTGTGAATGCCGGCACATTTTTCAGAGCCTCATATACCTGTTCCGGTGTATCAGTGTCTATGAATATGTATCCTGGAAACATTACCTTGCTCTCCTGATGCCACTTTCCATAGAATTTCTTAACCTTATTGAATCTGAGTACAAATATATCGTTATGTGTTGTTTTATCGACTATTTTAGAACAGTAGTTTTTTATAACACTTTCTTTACCAGTCTCTACCTGAACTGCATACCACATAATAACTTTCCTTTCCGGATTCATTAATCCTAAAAATTGGTAAGCTTCGCCATTCTGTCAGCAATGCTGGCAGATTAACTATCTACATATGACCACTATAAGAATAAACGTGACAAAGCAACGATTTATCCTGGTAAGCTTTTTTATCAATTATTCTTATGGCACTTTCCATGCCAGATGTTTTGCACCCATAACTATATATTAGTCTAGGGCAAAATACACCGTCCAATATTCTATCACCTTTGACTATATTCGTCAATGTTTTACATATTAATACTTTTCAATAATATTTTTCTTTCCTGATATATACTTCAACGCAATAGTCTTCTGTCCTTTATGCAATCCCAAGGTAGCATTATCATTATACTGTTTCTTATATGTGCTATAATCATATCCCATAACTCTCATTGGCATTGCATAGTGTATATGTTCCTGTCCTTCCATGCCTAGAATTACAAGCTCAACTCCATACTTAGCAACTTTCTTTCTCACCTTAACATTATCTCTTGAGGATGTTATGCTCTCTGCATATTTCTTATTTTCTAACACAAATGATTCTTCTGTATCTAAATCCTCAAGTTCATCTGCCTTTATCACTATATTTTATTTTATAATTATATATTTAATACACACCATTTTCCGCCTTTTCTCTCTCCCACTTTGCTTCATATTTATATCTGTCACACAATCTGTAATATATCTTTGCTGTCTTAGGATATATTGTACTAAGATAATCTGCATTTTCCTTATATCTGGCTGCAAGACTCTTTTCAGCTCTGCCATCAGACGGACTGTATATTCCCCTGCTGTTATATTTCTCAGCAACATAACCTGATATTAAAGCATCATCTGCATAGTCTTCCAGCACATTTCTTACTGCCTCACATGGATAATAACCATCCTCCCCAGCTGGTGAATATGATAACATCTTACCAATATAATAACTGCACAGACTTTTCTGGTCATTCTTTTCAAGCAGAATCATGAATTCTTCTATCCAGCTTCTTAGCTCTGATTCTATAACTTTTCCGTTTCTTTCTGCCGGACAGAACTTAATTTCTCCATACAGGCGGCACATTACATTGATGTATATGCTTTCTTCTTCTGTAAGCATTTTTTCAGAATTATCATTATCTTTTCTGTGTGTTATTGCTATCAGCTCTGCATAATTACCAGGGTCAGCTTTAACTATCTTCTGGAAACATTTCATATCACGCCACTTTAATGCTCCGAAAAATCTTATCTCAACAGTAGCCAGTTCATCACTTTTTACAACATCATCTATATATTTTTTTTGCATTTGTTTTAATATTTCTTTCAGATAATATGATACATCCGACACATTCCTTATATCGTCTATATCTTTTAATGATACAACATAATCGTATATCTGTTTCGGGCCAAAATATTTATCCGACATTGCTCTGTATAACAACTTAATATACACATCTACATTTCCATATTTCTTGCTTTCGCCAAGCGCCCAGATATATTTTGATGTCATATAGTAGTCTGCCTGCTGCCAGAACATTTTCTTTATATGTTCTGGTGCTTTATCTATCTGTGGTATATCATCCCCTGAACATTCCGCTTCTAATCTGTATATCCCAACAAGAAATTCATCGTCTACTTTTTTCTTTTTATATATTTCCATTATATACAGATATACATTTTCACCACTATAAGCCAGCTCTCTGCAGTAATCAAGAGCCATCGCTCTGTTCTTGCTCTGTGCATTATATAAATCATAGAATACTTCTTCATCAAAAACACCACTCCAATATCTGGCAAGACTCCTTCCAAGAGTTGTCCATTTTTCTTTCGAGCATATTGCAGCAAGCTTTGCCACACTTAAGTTATTCTTCTTAAAATGTGTCACTTCATCTGCTATTATTGCCTGCACCTGTTTTTCGTTGTCATCATGTCTGGCATTATTATCACATGTTTCAACAGGATTAAGCAGTACTCCGTCATTCTCCTGCACAAAAAGGTACTCATACTCATATTCAGGAGTATCCGTATGTATCTCATCTAAAAGCTTCTCGTATTGTTCAACAATTTCTTCAGGCTGTGCCCATTCTGCTGTATTGAAATATCTGTTTTTATATATTATCTTTCTAATGAAATTCTTCAGATGTATTTTTTCTTCATCTGTCATCTGACTTATTTCATATAGCATGCCATTTATCAGTTTTTCTCTAATATTATCTGGTACATGATCCGCTATATTAAGAAGCTTTTCCCACCGTTCTGGCTTAAAATGTGCTTCTTTTATAAGAAGCTGTACATATTGTATTTCTGTTTCTACTATATCCAGTTTTGCCATCCATTCAGTTATTACGTGCTCTCTGTAATGTGGACCTATGATATTTCCAATAATGTTACTGTCATATTGTGGCAATGCCTTATATATGCGTTCCCATCCATTCCTGTCATACTTAAGAGCTATTTTTGCAGCATTTACTTTCTCATCTACTGTTCTGAAGGCTGACAGATTAATCCAGCTACATATTACTTTATGTATTATACTTTCTGGTGTATTGGACGTATATTTGTATGACTTATCATCTATGCGAAGCAGCCATTCTAATGCTCTCGCAGCATACTGTTTCTGTACAAGCATTGTTTCAACTCCAGACAGTATATCTATATATGCATTTCTTTCAAACAGGAAGTTATCACTCTGCCTGTCAAAAAGCTGCAACAATCCTGTAGACTTCTCCCATTCATTCTCTAATCTGTCAAGCACCATGGAAGGGGATAACTCACATAGTTCTCTAAAGTATCTTGATATGTATTTCCACTGTTGTTCTGTCTTTACATATCCAAGTATTTCAGAAACCATATCATCAAGAACCACCTGTGAATCTCCGTGGTCTTTATGAAGTGCTTTTATTAACAGTGTATTTAACATTCCCCGTCTTATATTAGCTGACCAGAATAATTTTTCTCCTCTGTATCTTGCAGCAAAACGCTCTGCGTATGTATATGTAAATAATGTTTCTGACTCATTCAGCACATCTATGCATGCCCTTGTAAACTTTTCCCATATGTCACTGTCTGTCGGTACATCTAAATACTCCCATGTATTCTGCACACTTGCCAGATAGTATTGTTTCTCACTTCCTTTTCCTATTATATAAACAAATGGTTCTTCTCCACTTGCATATTTTGTAATCTGCTCTATAAACTCTTCGTATTCACAGCCACTAAGTTCCTCTATTACTGCTTTATCTCCGTCAGCATCTGTCCACTGACCTGCAAGCAGACATGTAGCTTTTACTTTTACTGACAATCCATCAATCCATTCTGGTTTCTTTAAAAATGCCCCATTAAATATTCTTCTTTTCATTGGAATATATAATCCATGTGTTTCACATACAAGTTCATTTGCTTCATTAACTCCCATTCCCGCTCTTGTCAGCGCTCTGCGTATTGTCTCATATGTCCTTGGTCTTAACTCTATCTCTTTATCTGAAAATGATGGCACATCGTCAGTAAACACAAATATATTGGTATTATTCTCTATTGATACTATTTCATCCGCATAGAACCATGGTATATATATATTCCCTGATTCTTTGACAGCCATTAGTTTATCCCAGTCTTCCCTGCTCTTTACAACGAATATCGGTCGTTTCTCCCCTGATTTCCATAATTCATTTATTATGCAGTATACAGCCTCTTCCCTGCATCTTGCCCTCACACAGACATTCTCATCATTCTTTAATTTATTGAATTTATTTATAAATTCATCATCATCTATGTCAAAGAAATCTATGCCTATCTTAGGATTCACTGTCTGTCTTTTTAACTGTAAATCCAAAGCATCTGTTGAATATATCGCCATCTGTTTAGCTGTATATACCGCCATCTGACTGCTTATCTTCTCCAGCTTCTGGTTAATCTGTTCTTCTGCCTGCTGCTGTTCTATTCTCCATTCACTCTGAAAATACCTGTCATACTTGTCCGGAGCAACCTGTGGCAGCTCATGCAATACTGCACTTAATATCCTATTAGCATATAGACATGCCATCTCATGTGGTATCTCATATTCACTCATACAATCTGTAAGTCCTTTTATAAGTATTGCCTTAAAAGAATATCCCGAATCTTCACACAGTTTTCCAGCCAGTTCCTCAAGATTCTTATCTGACAAAACTGTCGCTATATCATCCATCATTCTGTCTGCACTAGATTCATATTTAATAAAGAAATCCCGGTTATCCGCAAGCAACTTCTTAATATCTGTCTCTTATACACATCTGACGCTGCCGACGAATAGCCTTGTGTAGAT
>ENA-UABQ01000525-UABQ01000525.1-human-gut-metagenome-genome-assembly--contig:-NODE-525-length-10911-cov-6.979274_pt1 | contig 10911 bp, 14 predicted proteins | sample MGYA00243869_ERZ654205 | MGnify/ENA primary metagenome ERZ654205 (study PRJEB26926, sample SAMN06165207) | human gut metagenome | biome: ENVO:00009003; feature: ENVO:2100002; material: ENVO:00002003...
GAGATCATGCCTAGTCTCGTGGGCTCGGAGATGTGTATAAGAGACAGATGTAATATAGTCAGAGGTGGCTTATGAAAATAGAAAGACTTAATGAAAACCAGATAAGATGCACACTTAACAAATCTGATCTGGCATCAAGACAATTAAAGATCAATGAGCTTGCCTATGGCAGTGATAAAGCGAAAGAACTCTTTCGTGATATGATGCAGCAGGCTTCATATGAACTTGGTTTTGAGGCGGAAGATACTCCTTTAATGATTGAAGCAATTCCTGTCTCTTCTGAGTGTATTGTCCTCATTGTCACAAAGGTTGATAATCCGGAAGAACTTGATACAAGATTTTCACGCTTCTCACCATCTGATTCGGATGATGATAATTTTGATTTTGATGATATTGAAACAATAGAAGGTAATGATTATTCCGATTTCTCACTGCCAACAGCCAATGAAGAGCTTGACGAATGTGCTGCCACAGATGAAGAAGGTCTGCCTGAAGATGAACTTATGAATATCTTTAACCGTGTTAAAGAATATTTCAATAAAGATTCTGACAATAAAGCATCCCAGTCCTCTCCTTCCCAACCGTCTGGCAAAGGAACTACGGACAGGCCTGAGCACAGGGAATCTGCTAATATATCACGGGTATTTTCATTTTCTTCACTTGATGATATAACTAATGCTGCTTGTATTATAGATACCTTTTACAAAGATACCAATTCAGTATATAAGAATCCTTCTGACAGAAGATACTATCTGTGCATCTCTAAAACCAAATGCAATTCTAAGGATTTCAATAAAGTCTGCAATATTCTTTCAGAATATGGACAAAAGGAATCTGGTTTTGATAATCATATAGGATTCTTTGCTGAACACTGTGAGTGCATTATTGCTGAACATGCACTTCATATATTACGCAGATTGTAATCACCGGTTATATATAATAAGAGGCTGTGGATTTAATGGTTTTCATCATTAAATCCACAGCCTCTTATTTTTAACCATTATCCAATAGACTGAAGATAATTCTGAATCTCCTCAATAAGCATATCTGGATCAATACCATGAACCATAGCAGCTTCCTCTAATGTCTCGCCTGCTGATGATGGGCATCCAACACAATGCATACCAATTCCCATAAGAATAGGTATAATTCCTGCATCTATCTGAAGAGCTTCTCCAATTGTAGTGTCCTTCGTAATTCTTGTCATACTGACCTCCTGTTATTAGGTTAATATTATCGGTACTTTTGTACCGCTCAACATACCTACTATAATATTGCCCCGGATAAATGTCAATAATACACTAATTTTACTTTATTATTCTACCTCAAGTTAGTTATACCTAACAATAATAATATATTTTATTGATAAAAATTCATATTGAATTTTATCAAAGCCTATCGTATAATATCACTAAAGCGACTGCCAATGCAGTTAATAAAGAGATTATTAAGGAGGATATATACTATGGCATATGTAATTAATGATGATTGTATCAGTTGTGGTGCTTGTGCAGCAGGATGTCCTGTTGAAGCAATCAGCGAGGGTGCTTCTCATTACGAAATCAACGCTGATGTTTGTGTTGATTGTGGTGCTTGTGCTGGAACATGTCCAGTTGGCGCTCCTAACCCACAGTAGTCTGAACAAGATACAGATTAACGTTCACCAGATGGTGTTCAATGTACCTGAATGGTACTTACATAAAACCCCGGACCAGTTTAATACTGATTCGGGGTTTTCCTTTTTTAGCTTGTTCAATTACTGTCTTAAGTCTCTTGAAAGATCTGCAAATCTTGTCTGTTCCGGCAGCCATGCCATCTTAACAGTTCCAATAGGACCGTTACGCTGCTTGGCAATAATAATCTCTGCAATACCCTTTTGCTCTGTATCCTTGTTGTAATAATCATCTCTGTAAAGAAACATAACAACGTCGGCATCCTGCTCGATAGCTCCTGACTCTCGAAGATCCGAAAGCATAGGTCTGTGGTCTGGTCTCTGCTCTACTGCACGGCTTAACTGCGAAAGTGTTACTACTGGTACATTTAACTCTCTCGCAAGTGCCTTTAACGCTCTGGATATGTCAGATACTTCCTGCTGTCTTCCTTCAGAACGTCCGCTTCCGCTACCACTCATAAGCTGAAGATAATCGATAATAATAAGTCCAAGATTATTCTCCATCTTGTATTTTCTACATTTACTTCGTAATTCTGCAATTGAGATACCCGGAGTATCATCAATTATAAGCTTTGACTTTGCAATACTGTCTGCACCCTCAATAAGCTTACCCCAGTCATTAGAATCCAGATGTCCTTTTCTTATCTTGTCCGCATCTACTGTTGATTCCAGTGATAACATACGGTTTACAAGCTGGACATTTGACATCTCCAAGCTGAATACAACTGTTGTAATCTGCTGCTTGATAGCTACATTTTCAGCAACATTAAGGACAAATGCTGTCTTACCCATTGAAGGTCTGGCTGCAACAAGAATAAAATCTGACGGCTGCAGACCTGACAGATAAGTATCTAAGTCCTTGAACCCTGTAGGAACACCTGTTACAGCACCTTTAGTCTTTGCTGCCGCAGATATTCTGTCGAGTGCCTCAAGAACAACCTTATCAATAGGTGTATATTCCTTGCCGCCCTTATTCTTAACAAGCTCAAATATCTTCTTTTCAGTATCAGCAAGTATATCTTCAGTCTTTTCCTTGCCCGCATAACACTGATTGGCAATATCATCATTAACTCTTATTATATTCCTGAGTACTGCTTTTTCCTTAACAATACCCGCATACTGTCTTATATTGGCTGATGTTGGCACTGATGATAACAGCTCTCTTACAAACTCTATACTATAGACTTCAGCCGGTACATCTGTCTCCTTCAATCTTGCCTGCAGAGTAACTATATCTACAGGTTTTCCCTCGTTATTCATGTCTACCATTGTCTGGAACATAGTTCCATACTGCCTGTAGTAGAAATCATCCTGCCTTAAGATTTCAGCGGCAGTTATAATTGCCTGTCTGTCCAGAATCATTGAACCAACAACAGACTGTTCAGCCTCAATGCTGTTAGGCATCACCCGTGTTACCACTGACTCGTCCATAGTAATTCCCTTTCTTACAAATGTGTCTTAAAACTTATTTCTCAACAACCTTAACAGTCAGTTCGGCTGTTACATCTTTATGGAGCTTTATCTGGATAATATAATTACCTAAAGCCTTAATCGGCACATCAAGCTTCATTTTCTTCTTGTCAATATCAAGACCTAACTGTTTCTTAGCCTCTTCTGCAACTTCCTTGGTTGAAACTGTTCCAAATGTTCTTCCGCCTTCGCCTGTCTTCATAGAAACAGTAACTGTGCACTCTTTAATCTTAGCTGCAAGCTCCTTTGCTGCTGCAAGCTCTTCTGCTGCCTCTTTTTCTTCTCTCTTCCTGGCTAACTTAAGATCATTAAGATTCTTAGCTGTTGCCTCAATTCCAAGCTTTTTAGGCAGCACATAATTTCTTGCATAACCGTCATTAATCTTGACAATCTGTCCCTTTTTTCCTAATGTCTTAACATCCTCTAATAAAATAACATCCATTATATTTCACCATCCTTAATCATATTATCAAGTGTAAGCTTAATCTTATTAATTGCCTGGTCAATTGTACAATCAGTAAACTGTGCACCGGCAATACTTATATGACCACCACCGCCAAGCTTTTCCATAACAAGCTGTACATTAACTTCATCAATAGACCTTGCACTCACATATATCTTATCCTCGTAAGGAGTGATAACAAAAGAAGCTTTAATTCCTGATATATCAAGCAAATCATTGGCTGTCTTGGCGCCGCCAACAGTTGGTGTGTCAATACCATCACCATTAAATATTGATATTGCAAATGCGTCCTTATAAACTTCCACACGGCTTACAGCTTTTGCAATCTCCTTATATTCATTCATATTACTTCGAAGCATTTTTCTTACTCTTGTTACATCTGCACCATGTCTTCTTAGGAATGCTGCTGCTTCAAAAGTTCTTGGTCCTGACTTACTGTTAAATCCATCAGTATCAATATTAATTCCTGCATAAAGTGCATCTGCCTCAAATGCCTTAAGCTTAATATTATCATCAACATACTGTATCATTTCTGTTATCATCTCACTGGCTGATGATGCATATGGGTCAACATATGAAAGAACTGCGCCAGTAATTGTATCACTCTGTCTTCTGTGATGATCAAATACAACAACTGTCTTGCATTTTTCAAGAAGCTCAGGACACTCTGTTCTCTGTGGTCTGTTGACATCAACAACAATAACAACTGTTGATGCATTTATCTTAGAAGGCGCATCATCAGGCTTTATAAACATATCGTCCGGATACTCCTCCTTGTCTATGAATCTGTTCACAAAAGGCCGTACACTGCTTGTAACCTCTCCAAGAACAATGTGCGCCTCCTTGCCAAGCTTCTTAGCAATAACATATATTCCCAGAGCTGAACCAAATGCATCAATATCCGCAAGTGTATGTCCCATAACAAGCACATTACTGTTATTATCAAGAATCTGTCTTAATGCATGAGCTTTAACACGCACCTTAACTCTTGTATTCTTCTCCATCTGCTGACTCTTGCCACCATAATAAAGAATCTTCTCACCATCCTTGACTACCGCCTGGTCTCCGCCTCGTCCAAGAGCAAGATCCATTGCTGCCTTAGCCACATCATAATTCTTAGAATACTCTGCCGAACCCGTTCCTATCCCCATACTTAAAGTAAGCGTCATCTCGTTACCAATCTTGATACTCTTAATCTCTTCAAGCAGACTAAACCTGTCCTGCATAAGCTTCTCTAAGAAATTATATCTGAATACAACGATATATTTATCCTTTTCCAGTTTTCTTACAATTGCTGAACCCGGAGAAAAATACTTGTTAACTCGCTTATCAATAAGACCTGCAAGAAGCGACCTTCTTACATCGTCAGTACTATCAAGGGCTTCCTCATAATTATCTATATACACAAGTCCCACAACGAACCTTTCATCCTTTAACTTCTGTATATATGTGTTGATATCTGTCTCATCAAAAAGATACATTACATACATTGAAGAATCCATGCTTTTCTCAATTATATCAACACCATCTGCTATAGAATCTGCATCAATATTCTTTAATTCAGCCTTATAATCCCTGTCCTGAAATGTAAGTCTTATCTCCTTAAATCCAATTTCACTATCTGGGAATATGCTTGGTGTAACTTCTGGAATAACAGTATTAATATTCTTTCTGAAATCTCTCTTAATGCCTAAGCAATCCTGCATTGCCTTATTAGTCCACATGACATTGCCATTATTATCAAGAAGACAGTATGGCACACTGAGGTTATACAAAAGTTGCTTCTGAACCTGAGAATAATTGGATGCAAACTCCACTATTCCTGACATTATTCTTGGTCTCATATAGAAATACATGAGGCCGCATGCCATCAGATATATAACCATAAAAATGCTTACAACTGTCGCTGCTGTCACATTAACACAGAACATAATTGCACATATAATAATCAAAACCGCCCCAATATATAATGGCCATGCAAAAAACGACCTCAAGAGTCCGCTATATTTAAATGCTTTTTTTCCATATTTGTTATCTGGCATAACACACATCTCCATAATCGAATTAGAGTAATTATATCATGTATACAAATATACTACAAGTATGCTTTGTGCAAGCACATTCTGGATTGCACAGCTCACTGCTGCGGGCAGATTTTGTAAGCCAAGTCTCTCCGTAGCTTCGCTACTCCCGAGCCTTGATAATTCACAACTCCCGGTCTTCGACCTTCGTTGTTCATTATTGGCGCATTACTGCGGGCAGCTCATATGCCAGAACTTCGTTCTGGCATTGTCGCAGCGCTCCTCGAAAAGACATGGAAAGTTCTCAGTTCGTGCAAGCACGACTGGGAACTTTCCATGTCTTCTCTCATCGCTGCCCGCGCAAAAAAGCCGTAGCAGGTTTCCCTGCTACGGCTCGTAGTCTTAATATATATTAGTCTACTGAATATGGAAGAAGAGCTACGTGTCTTGCTCTCTTAACAGCTACAGTAAGAGCTCTCTGATGCTTTGCACAGTTTCCTGTGATTCTTCTTGGAAGAATCTTTCCTCTCTCAGAAACATAGTGCTTAAGTGTAGCAACATCCTTATAATCTAATACCTTGTTGGCATCTGCACAAAATGCGCAAACTTTCTTTCTTCTACGCATTGGTCTTCTTCTCATCTGACCCTCTGGTCTCTCAGCCTTCTTATCTGGCATGGTTTTTACCTCCTATCTTAGTTGAAAGGCAAACCCTCATCATCTACTCCGTCAGGAATAGCCATAAATCCATCTCCAGCCGCCTGGCTTGGTTCTGGTCTTGATGGTGTGTACGCAGCATAACTAGAGTCTCCTCCATTACTTGCTGCTGCGGATTTGCTTTCTGCAAATTCCTGTTCTTCAACAACTACATCGGTTGTATAAACTCTCTGACCATCTTTGTTAGTATAACTACCTGTCTGGATTCTGCCAGTAACAACAATCTTAGTCCCCTGATGAAGATACTTCTCAGCGAATTCTCCTGATCTTCCAAAAGCAACACAGCTTATGAAATCAGCAGACTGCTCATTATCACTGTTTCTTCCACGTCTTCTGTCTACAGCCAATGTATATCTAGCAACTGCCATAGAACCGTCTGCATTCTGTGAATATCTTACATCTGGTTCTCTTGTCAGTCTTCCCATTAAAATAACTTTGTTCATACTTTATCTCCTCTTCTATAAAGAGTTGCAAGTCAAACGTCATCTTTAAAAATCGGGATTAATAAATTACTCTCCGTCTTTAACGATTAAGAATCTTAATACATTATCCATGATACGGATTCTGCTTTCAATCTCAGCTGGAGCAGCAGCTTCTGCTTCAAACTTAATGAAACTATAGAATCCTTCGCTCATATGCTGGATATCGTATGCAAGCTTCTTCTTCTCGCTTGTGCCTGGATCTGTAATAGTACCACCGAAACGAGTAATTAACTCATTAACCTTCTCGATAGTAGCTGTTCTTACTTCATCCTCGACGTTTGCGCTAACAACTAATGCTAATTCATACTTATTCATCTACGTCGCACCTCCTTCTGGTCTTTTGGTCCCTTCTATCCTTATACATATAAATGTAAATGAAGGAACAAGGATTAAAAATATATCACAAGACAAAATCTTATCATATCCAGAAGTTAATTACAAGCCTTTTTTAATTTTTTTGTATTTTTTTGTACCAGTGATCTTGTAATAATAACTTCATGACCGCAACCCATGCACTTCATTTTAATGTCTGCACCAGCCTTGAGAATTTCCCATTCGTTGCTGCCACATGGGTGTTTTTTTTTCATTTCTACAATATCACCAGTTTCGTATGAAATAATACCCACCATTCACAATCTCCGTTATATATTAATTACATAAAATTCTTAAATACATCAGCAAGCGGCTCATTAATAAGAATGTCAGCCCTGCTGTCATAAGGAGTTGCTGATTTATTAATAAGAACAAGCTTGTCTCCACTGTAATAATCAATAAGTCCTGCCGCCGGATATACCCCAAGAGATGTACCGCCTATTATAAGCATATCTGCTTGTCTTATGCAATTCACAGCATTTGTTATATTATTATCATCAAGACCTTCTTCATATAATACAACATCAGGTTTTATTCTTCCACCGCAGTCACACATTGGAACACCTTCAGAATTAATTATCTTGTCAATACCATAAAACTTATGACATCTTTCACAATAATTTCTGAGTACTGAACCATGCAGTTCTATTACATTGCAGCTACCAGCCTTCTGATGCAGTCCATCAATATTCTGTGTTATGACAGCCTTAAGTTTTCCTTCTTTTTCAAGCTTTGCCAATGCCAGATGTGTAATTCCTGGCTTTGCGTCAGGATATAACATCTTATCCTTATAGAATCTGTAAAATTCCTCTGGATACCTCTGATAAAAGGAATGACTGATAATTGTTTCCGGTGGATATTTGTATTTCTGATTATATAATCCATCTGGACTTCTGAAATCAGGAATCCCACTCTCGGTAGATACTCCCGCCCCACCGAAAAATACAATATTGTCACTCTCCTGCACTAATTGCACAAATTTATCAATATTATCCATTAATTACCACACCCAGAACATTACATTTATTGTTCTCAAGTTCATCAACATAATTCTCTGCTGATAATTCACCGAACTCGCTTTCCTCGTACATGATAACAGTTCCATCACAATATTTTGCTATTCTTCCATCTACATCTGAGCTTAACACTATTCTGTCATATTTATCAGAATACATATCTATAAACTGTTTCATCATTGATTCTTCATCTTCTGATATCACACCATCATCTAATACTCCGGTAAATATAATGTCAAACTGAGGATTATTCGTCTTACATATCAAATCATACATTTGAGAAGGTTTTTTTAAAAAATCTGCTACACCTTTCAGATTCTTTCCAAGTTTATATTTTCCAAGAAAAATCTCTGACATAATATCAGCATCGATAAAGAGAACTTTTTCTCCTGCACATACAAAACTATATGCAATTTTAAATGCTCCTATGCCATTCTTTGTAATAGCAAGTACTTTCCCACCATTCAACTCTTTCTTTAAATTTTCTCTAAGTTCTTCATAACATTTTTTCTCATTATCTGTCATTCCGACAATCTTATCTATATTTACGCTGAACATATTTCTCCTCCTCTCCTGTATTACTTATATATTCTTCCTAGAATTATAATTTTGCTTGCCGGTTTCACTTCTTCTACCGCTTGTTGTTCTTCTTCTACCGGTTCTGCTTTCTCTTCCGGCTGTTCTTCTTCTACCGGTTTCACTTCCTCTTCCGGCTGTTCTTCTTCTACTGGTGTATCAACTACAATCTGAGCTGGCTCCTCATCAACTAATGTTGGTCCATCCTGTTTCTCTAGTATAGGTTCTTCTACTACAGGTGCAGCCTCCTGTATCGGTTCCGCTTCTACAACTGGCTCTGGCTTATATTCTTCCTTTGTCGCTGCGGCCTCTTTTACTGCTTCGTCAAGAATTTCTTCAGATTCCATAACAGGAGCTTCTGGTGTTTTTTCTGATTCAGCCACATTTGCATTACTATTATCAGATGAATGATATAAAAAAGAATCATCATACTCATCATCGTCATCATCAAATGCTGCCAGAATATCATCAGAGCTGGCTTTTCTCTTATTATCATTAACAATTCTCTTTGTTGAATCTGCCTCTGTTTCTATATATTCCCTTCTTGGATATGCATATCTTCCAAATCTTGCTTCATATTCAAATTCATCATCACTATGGTCTTCCTTCTTCTTGAATGCACACAGAATAAGACACACAACAATTTCAATAAATACACATACTGCGCATGCTGCTCCCATAATTAAAGCTGTGTAATAATACAAATCTGGTTTTGTTGCTACGCCATCACTTGTTCCTTCAGAAAGAATCTGCATTGACTCTACTGGAATAATAGTTGTGGTCTTAACTGCAGTTTTAGCAACAGCATCAACATAAGCCTTAGCTGTATTCTGGTCGGGATTAACAACTTTAAGTTCAACAATATTACTGTCAGCAGGTGATGAAACTGTGAGATATTCCGAAATATTCTCCGAAGTTCCAGCTAATCTCTGTGCTGACTCAATTACAACCTTGCTTGAGAAAATAATCATAAAATCATGATTCAAACCACCATTCTTAGCTCTTATAGATGCCTCATTCTGTGAACCTGGTACTACATAAAGCTTTGCTACTGATTCATACATCGGAGTCATAGTATTATTTTCATATATATAACCTCCAACTCCACTAAGTATGGCAACTAATATTAGTATTAATATGCATCTTGCAAATTTCTTCATAATCGTCCTCCTCATATCAATTCTGTTCCGGATAATAGAACCACGAAATTGCTGTTATCTTACCATTGTTATCTATTTCAAAATTAAGTGTGGCAAAATCATCATCAACCGTTGCCCTGTCACCTTTATATTTACCATCAACATATGTAAATTCAATATTATAGCTATCCGCCGTTTCCAGATTACTATATCCATTATAATTAACCAGTCCATATGCAACTGTTTCTTTTGTATTAACCTTGTCAAGCTCTGCTATTGTAAAATCACCATAGAGCAGCTTTCCATAAGTAAGTGTTTTGTCTTCAGACATATAAAGATGATTCTGATAATCTGCATCTCTATAATACATTTTTAAAATATCATCTGCTGATTGTCCTACACGCATATTTCTCGAAAACTTATCATCACTTCCTATTGATGCTGCCTGTGTTACCTTGTAAACACCACTGCCGCTAGGTCTGTTATTATCATCGAGTTTTTCGAAACCTATTGACATCTCATTATATGAATAAATTTTCTCACCATCATTCTCTGTTTCCTCTTTTGGTTTTCCTAAAATTGCTATAACCTGGGATTCAGTCATAAGATAAGAAATATTTCCAATTTTTAAATCTTTATAGGTAAATATATCTGCATGACTTTCTTCTAATGTGGGATATTCAGCACTTACTGTTGTAATATCCTCTCCATCTGTGATTACAGCTTCAGTTCTATTCCCGCAACCACTAAAAACTGTTGCAGTAAAAAATAATAAAGCAATCACAGCCCTGCATTTTCCAAGTTCTTTCATTATACCCTCCATACTGCACATTTTTTACAATTATAACATACATATTATTATTCAGAAAGAAAATGTTTAATAATTCTTTTTGCAACTGACTTCCATGTATAATTATTCATATATTCTTCATATGCTGTCTCTTATACACATCTGACGCTGCCGACGAATAGCCTTGTGTAGATC
>ENA-UABQ01000532-UABQ01000532.1-human-gut-metagenome-genome-assembly--contig:-NODE-532-length-10851-cov-5.244998_pt1 | contig 10851 bp, 9 predicted proteins | sample MGYA00243869_ERZ654205 | MGnify/ENA primary metagenome ERZ654205 (study PRJEB26926, sample SAMN06165207) | human gut metagenome | biome: ENVO:00009003; feature: ENVO:2100002; material: ENVO:00002003...
GAGATCATGCCTAGTCTCGTGGGCTCGGAGATGTGTATAAGAGACAGTTTTAATTTCGTCCGCAGCCGTTTTGTCGTCCGCACCGACTTCCGTTTTGTCGTCGGTTTTTTCTTCCGTCTTTGACGCTTCCGCCGCTTTCATTTTTTCCATGCTTTTTTCGTTGCTGATTTTAATGATTTCTTCGGGCGTTTTGCCTTCAAACAGCATATCGACTTCGTTTTGGAAAATGGTTTCTTTCGCAAACAGCACCTTGACCATATTGTCCAGAAGGTCTCTGTGTTCCGAAAGAATATTCCTTGCGGTGTCGTAGCACTCATCGAGAATACTCTTCATTTCGGCGTCAACTTTCGCGGCGGTTTCGGGCGACATTGCCTGTTGATTGAAGTCGCGTCCCAAAAACACTTCGTGTTCGGGATTGCCGAGATATATCGTGCCGAGCGGGCTCATGCCCCATTCGGTAACCATCTTTCTTGCGATGGCGCTTGCGCGCTGGATATCGTTGCTTGCGCCCGTCGTGATGTCTTCGATGACGATTTCTTCGGCGACGCGTCCCGCAAGCATCATTGCGATTTCGTCCATCAACTTTCCGCGGGTAACGTGGTTGTCGTCGTTCACGGGACGGGTGATGGTATAGCCTGCCGCCTGTCCGCGCGGTATGATGGAAACCTCGTTGACTTCGTCGCAGTTTTTAAGGAGTTTCGCAACGATTGCGTGTCCGCTTTCGTGATACGCGGTGATGCGCTTGTCTCTTTCGCTGACGACGCGGCTCTTTTTCTGCGGGCCCGCGATGACCTTATTGATACCTTCGTTGATATCGCCCATCGTAATGACCTTTCTGTTGTCGCGCGCGCAAAGGATTGCAGCCTCGTTCAGAAGGTTTTCGATATCCGCGCCGGTGAAGCCCGAAGTAAGACGGGCAAGCGTTTTGAAATCGATGTCGGGGGCAAGAGGTTTGTTCCTTGCGTGAACCTTGAATATTTCTTCCCTGCCGCGAACGTCGGGGACCTGTACGTAAATCTGACGGTCGAAACGGCCGGGGCGCAACAATGCGGGGTCGAGAATGTCCGCGCGGTTGGTTGCCGCCATAACGATAATGCCGTCGTTCTTTTCAAAGCCGTCCATCTGGACAAGCAACTGGTTGAGCGTTTGTTCGCGCTCGTCGTGACCGCCGCCCAAGCCCGTGCCGCGCTGTCTGCCGACCGCGTCGATTTCGTCGATGAAAACGATACACGGCATATTGTGTTTCGCCTGGTCGAACAAGTCGCGCACACGAGACGCGCCGACGCCGACGAACATTTCGACAAAGTCACTGCCGCTTATGCTGAAAAACGGCACGTTCGCCTCGCCTGCGACCGCTTTTGCAAACAACGTCTTACCCGTGCCCGGAGGACCTACGAGCAAAACGCCCTTGGGAATTCTTGCGCCGATATCGACGAACTTTTTGGGGTTTTTAAGGAATTCCACGATTTCTTGCAGTTCTTCCTTTTCTTCTTCCGCGCCGGCGACGTCCGAAAAACGCACCTTAACCGACTGGGTAACGCGGGCTTTGGTCTTTCCGAAGTTCATCGCCTGCTGGTTTTGTCCCTGGCTTTGACGGTAAATAATGTACATCACGATGCCGAGAAGCACAACCGACAGTATGGGCAAAAGCAAACTGTAAAGAAGCGAGCGGCGCGCGGGATTGTCGTACGAAACCTTGGGGGACGTCCAACCCGTGTTTCCCTGACAGTCTTCGATCATGTCGTAAACCTGCTGAACGTTTCTGTCGGGAATATAACAAAACGCGTCGTACTTATTCGGGAAATTCTTTTCGGCGATCTTGCTGTCGTTATATCTGACTTTCAGAACGTAGTCGCCGGTAATCTGAATATTCGAAACCTTGCCCGCCTTTATGTCTTCGACAAGCGACGTGTAACTTATCTCGCCCGCGCCGTTGTCCGAGAGCATCGTCGCGACAAGCACGACAAGCACAAGACAAATCAGAAAAATTATTATTCCTTTTGTTCTTTTTTTCACTGTGTAATAGCCTCCGCTTCCGCAATAAAAACGTCTTATTATTTATCTTTATCACGAAGTTAGTACTATTATAACATAAACTCCCTAAAAATCAACTAAAATTAAAAACTCGGGTTTTGTTGATTTTTACGCGGGAAATAACGCTTTATATAGCGCAATCGCGATTTTAACGCTCGTTTTTTGCACTTTATCCCACGATACCGCCATAAGAGTTTTCAGCGGATCGTCCGACGGTTTTTCGACCGCGCCGAGAATGCCGACGTCGCCTGCGGGATTTTCGATTCCCGTTATAGCCCTTTTGGGGTTGACTCCGCCCGAAACCACTGCGACGAAAGGCTTTTCCGCCTCCTTTGACAAGCACGCGTCCACCGCGATTACGGGGCTTTCGGGGTGCGCGCATTTTATGAGTTTCAGAAAGTCCTGCACGTTTCTTCCGTTGACGCTTTTTCCCGTCGCGCCGTATACGAAACATCTTGCGTTCAGCCTGTTTTTCAAAATATCGCCGACAATCGGACCGACGCTGTCGCCGGCGATTTTGTCGCTTCCTATGCACAAAATTACGGGTGTTCCTTGTTTCATTTTTATCTCCTTTTCATAAGTATTGACAGGGCTTACAAAAATAAGCGCGTTTTTTTATTAAATATTGTTTGATTTCTGTGACAAATTTGGTATAATATTTATAAATATCGAGAAATATCGTAAAAAAGAGGGATTATGGTATGTTGAATGCTTTATGTACAGCGAGCATGAACGTCTCGGATATCGTCATTCTGGCGGTTCTGGCGGTCGGCATCGTCGCGGGTATTATCGCAGGCTTTGCAAAATTGCTCAACGGCACTATCGGCGGCATCATCGCGTTTATCGCGGCGATATGCCTTGGCATATTCCTTGCGGGGTATCTTGCCGGTGTTTCCGCGTTTGTTGACCTTCAAGCAAAAATCAGCGACTTTTTCGTAAGTAAATTCGACGTGGCGGGCTACAAAGCAAAGGTCTCCGACGGGGAACTTTTCCTGAACGTCAGCGGCAGCGCGTGGACAAGCGTATCGACGCTGTTCGAAGGCTCGTCAAAACTCAAAATCGCACTGCTTATACAAACCGTTTGCGTCAAGCTTTTCAGCGGCGCACTCACGGGCAGCGTTACCCTTGCGGCGTTTGCGGCAAACCTTATCGTGAAAGCCCTTTGCGCCATTATCGTTTTCGTCGCATCGATTATCGTGCTTGAAATTTTGTTTTCGCTTCTTTCAAAACTTCTTTCAAAGATTGTCGAAAAACAAAAAGGCTTCCGCAGCGTCGACCGTATTATCGGGCTTGTGTTCTCGGCGGCATTCACCGTCGCTCTCGTTTTCGTCGCAATGTTCGTGATCGCGAAAATCGGCTCGGGCGCGCAGGCGGCAATCGACAATATCGAATCGGGTACCGTTGCGAAATGGTTTTATGAAAACAACCCGTTCCTTCTTCTGTAAATAAGACAAAATTAAACAAAAAATTAAGCAAGGTTTTTTACCTTGCTTTTTTTATGTGTTTTGTTTTGAGGTTTATTTTGCGGTTTTCAGATAAATCAGCAGGACGGTAATATCCGCGGGGCTCACTCCCGAAATCCTGGACGCCTGTCCGAGCGTCGCGGGGCGGATTTTTGACAGTTTCTGCCGCGCCTCGATCCTTAATCCGCTTAAAGCGTTGTAGTCGATATCTTCGGGCAAAATCTTTTCTTCCAAACGTCGTGCGTCTCTTATCGCGGCGTCTTCCTTTTCAAGGTATCCCGCGTATTTTATCATGACTTCCGCCGAAAACAGCGCGCTTTTTGAAAACTCCGAAAACGCGTTTGTGACTTCTTTCAATACGTCAAAGGTGATGCCGGGGTGTTTCAACGCTTCTTTTACGGGCATTGTTTTTTCAACCTGCACACCCTCGTATCTTTCAAATATTCCGCCGTTTTCCTTTTTGATTTTGACGGTTTCGGAAAGTCTGACGATACGCTCGATTTCTTCCCTTCTTTCCTGCATTTTTTTGAGCCTTTCTTCCGCCGCAAGCCCAAGGGCGTATCCTTTTTCGGTAAGGCGCAGGTCGGCGTTGTCCTGACGGAGCCTCAGACGATATTCCGCGCGCGCCGTCATCATACGATACGGCTCGTTCGTGCCTTTTGTGACAAGGTCGTCGATAAGCACGCCTATGTACGCTTCGTCGCGGTTTAAGGTGAAGGGCGGTTTTTCGTCGACGTACAACGCGGCGTTTATGCCCGCCATAAGGCCTTGCGCCGCCGCTTCTTCGTATCCGCTGCTGCCGTTGATTTGCCCGGCGGAATAAAGTCCTTTTATCCTTTTTACCTGCAACGACGACGAAAGTTCCAGGGGGTTTATGCAGTCGTATTCTATCGCGTATGCGTACCTTATAAACCGCGCGTGCGTAAGCCCTTTTATCGAGTGGTACATTTCTTCCTGCACGTCTTTCGGCAAACTTGACGACATGCCCTGAATATACATTAAATCACTGTCGCGGCCTTCGGGCTCCACGAATATCTGGTGTCTGGTTTTGTCGGGGAAACGCATTACCTTGTCTTCAATCGACGGGCAATATCTCGGGCCGATTCCGTGTATCGTGCCGTTGTAAAGCGGACTTCTTTTTATGTTTTTCCTGATTATTTCGTGGGTTTTTTCGTTGGTATAGGTGAGCCAGCACGGCATCTGAGAATAAAGATTTCCGTCGTTCATGAACGAAAACGTACCGATATCGCTTTCGCCTTCCTGCACTTCCATTTCGTCGTAGTCGATGCTGTCTTTCGCAATGCGCGCGGGCGTTCCCGTTTTGAAACGGCGGATATCTATGCCGAGACTTAACAAGTTGTCCGTAAGGTGCGTTGCGTTTTTGAACCCGACGGGGCCGCTGCTTTTTGTTTCCGCGCCGATTATCGTGCGCCCGTTTAAATATACGCCCGTCGCGATTACGACCGCTCTTCCTTCGATTTCGCCGTTTTCAAGGGTGGTTATGCCGTGCGCCACGCCGTCTTTCACCAAAATTTCCGTCGTTTCGTCGTACAACACGTCAAGGTTTTTCTGATTTTCCAAAACGCGCAGCATTATGTCGTGATACAACGCCTTGTCCGCCTGTCCGCGAAGACTGAATACGGCGGGACCTTTTCCGCGGTTGAGCATTTTTATCTGCAACAACGCCTCGTCCGCAGAAAGCCCCATTTGTCCGCCCAAAGCGTCCACTTCCCGCACGAGATGACCTTTCGCCGTGCCGCCGATTGCAGGATTGCACGGCATAAGCGCGACGCCCGCCTTTTCAAGCGTCGTAAGAAGGGTGCTTTTGCCCATGCGCGCCGCGGCAAGTGCGGCTTCGATGCCGGCGTGTCCCGCGCCGATTACAATTACGTCGTAAACCTTTTTCATTATTTACCCACGCAGAATTTATCGAATATGTCGTCGATGATTTTTTCGCTGACGGTTTCTCCCGTGATTTCGCCAAGCGCGGTGTAGCCTTCCGTCAGAACGGAAATTACGCAGTCGGTCGTAACGCCCGCTTTCAGCGCGTTAAGCCCTTCTTCGACCTTTTCTTTTGCCGTCGTTACCGACGACAGTTGTCTTTCTGACGTCAGCACTTCCGATTCCGACGTCTTTTCTTCATCGAAATATTTTGCGACGATTTTCAGAAGTTCGTCGATTCCGTCGCCCGTTTTCGCGCTGACGAAAATCTTGTTTTCTTCGTTTTTCGCATTGTTTATAAGGTCGCTTTTGTTGTAAACTTCCACGACTTTTTTGCCTAAAAGGGCGTTTTCAAGCGCCTTGTTTTCAGGCTTTCCTTGCGTTGCGTCCAGCACGCGAAGTACCAAACGAGCGTCTTTAACTATCGAAATCGAACGGTTAATGCCCTCTTTTTCAATTTCGTCGTTACTTTCCCTTATTCCCGCGGTGTCGCAAAGATTGATTTTCTTCCCGCTTAATTCAAAGCTGTCCGAGATAAAGTCCCTTGTCGTTCCTTTTATCGACGAAACGATTGCGCGGTCGTACCCCAAAATCGCGTTCATCAGACTTGACTTGCCGACGTTCGTGTCGCCGACGAGAGCGACGTCCATTCCTTCTTTTATCATTTTGCCGTAGGCGCGGCTGTTTTGAAGCGCGGTAAGGGTTTTTACGATTTTTTCAAGTTCTTCTTCCGCCGACGGCAGTGTTTCGTCTTCCAGTTCCTCGGGATAATCCAGTACCGCGACAAGCCCCGTCAGGACGGTTTTCAGGTCGTTCTGAACGTCTTTCACCGCCTTGGACAATTTGCCGGTCATAAGGCGATATGCGGCTTTTACGGCGTCCGCGCTGTCGGCGTTTATCATATCTATGACGCCTTCCGCGTCGGACAAATCCATTTTCCCGTTCAGAAACGCGCGACGGGTGAATTCGCCCCGCTCCGCAAGGCGCGCGCCTTTCGACACGCACGCAGAAATCACGCCTTCCGCAATCCTTGTTCCGCCGTGCACGTGAAACTCCACGACGTCTTCGCCGGTGTAACTTTTCGGCGATTTGAAATAAACCATATAACCAAGGTCGGAAAAGTCTTTCGCGTTGATTTTTCCGAAGTACATAAAGTTCGGTTTAATTTCGCCATTTATCGCTTTCGTTTCAAAAACGGCACGGGCAATCGGCAGCGGGTTTCCGCTGAGTCTGATTACCGCTATGCCGCCCTTTCCCGCGGGCGTTGACAATGCAACGATTGTGTCCATACTAATTTGCTTTATAATAAAAATCTCGCCGTTTCTTGCGGCGAGAACATTCAGTGTTTATCACCCAAAAAACAAGTTTTTTCGGGAACGTGTTCCATTTTCCAAAAGAACAAAGTTATCTTTTAGGGGCTATATAATAAGGTTGCCCTTCCGGGAGATTGCCACGTCGCCTTGCTCCTCGCAATGACATAACGTGCTTCGCACGCAAAAATCTCTCTAATTACTCCCCTTAAATCGGCGAGAATTTGATGGATTTTTGACGTTTCTTTCGGGGTTCTGAAAATCCTAGTGTACTAATGCGTACACGGATTTTCAGGTTCTCGGAAAAACTCAAAAAGGCGCGAATTGTCGCCGATTTTAAAAGTGTTTTTTTGTATAGCCGAAGGATTTGAATTTCGGCGGTCCGTTCTTTTTCAGATTAAACTCCGTTGACGTTGGATCTTCAACGGGCTTTACGGGCGCGGATTCCTGACGAGAATCGTTGCGGTTGCCGCGACGGTCGCGGCTGTCGTTTCGTCTGTTTCTGTCGTTACGTCTGCCGTCGTTGCGTCTGCCGTTTCTTTCTTCGTATCCTTCGCGCACGCCTCCTTCTTTCGGGACGATGACGATATGACGATTCATATCTTCCCCCTCGGATTCGGTCGTGGCGTATTTGCTGTTTTGAAGCGCGGTGTGGATCACGCGGCGTTCAAACGGGTTCATCGGTTCAAGCTCGACCTTTCTTCCCGTGCGGTACGCCTTGTATGCAAGGCGGTTTGCAAGGGATTCCAGCGTTTCGATGCGTTTTTCGCGATAGTTTTCGGCGTTGATCGACACGCGGATAAAGTTGTGTCCGCTTTCGTTGACAAGAATGAGCGCAAGATACTGTATCGCGTCAAGCACTTCGCCGCGGTATCCGATAATGATGCCGCTGTCACTTCCCGTGATATTGACGACGATTTCTTCGTCTTTGACTTCGCAGTCGGCATAGCATCTCAGATTCATTCTTTCAAACAAGCCGTTCAGGAAGTCGATGACGATGTCCGCGGGTGTTTCCTTTCTTTGGACGGTTACGACCGCCTTGCTGAAAAGACCGCCTTCCTGCAAAACTTCTATTTCGGCGTCTTCTCTTTCGATGCCGAGTTCTTTCAAGCCTTCCTCGATGGCTTTTTCGACCGAGGACGCTTTGACTTCGATTTTTTCCATAGGGACTCCTTATTATTTGAAGGTCGATTCAAGGCGTTTTTCTTCGTTTCGCTTGTCGTTGACCTTTACGCACGCATTGTAAATAAGTTGGAAAACGGTGCTGAACAGGTTGCTTATTACCATATATATCGTGAACGCCGTGCTGTACAAAAGGGCGAACACCGCAAGCATAATGGGCATAAACCACTGCATCATTTTCATGTTTGCCTGCATTGCGTTTTGCATATCTTTGCCGCTGCCGTTAGCCGTCGGGGGCTGGGGCGGCTGGGTTTGTTTCATAAGTTTAGTGGACGCGAAAGTGATAAGTCCGGTGATTATGGGCAGCAACATAAAGCCGTTCCAGCGGCTGCCGCTCTTCCCGTTTCTCTTGACCTCGTTGTACTTCGCGATAAGCGGGTTCATGACTTCTTCGTATTCGGTACGGTTGCCGTGCTCGATAGAAGCGGTGTCGATGCCGAGTTTTCCGATTCCGTTGCCGATAAACGTTTCGTAATCGGGGATAGGATTCTTCCAGCTGTCGGGCATAAACACGTTGTTTACCCACATGAACTTGATTTCTTTTTTGTATTTGTCGTCAAAAAGGCTTACGACCGTGTTTTGCGCTGCCGTCGTTGCGGTTTCTTTTGCGACAATGGTTGCCGCCTCGTCCGCTTCCGTTTCGCTCTTTCCGTCGTTTATTAAACGATTGTATTCCGCCGTATATGCCGCGGCGCGTTGTGTTTCGTAGGTCGAATAGTACGAGCTTGACAAATCCTTGTACATGTTGATGTTGTATTGCTTTACCATGCCGTTAAAGCCCGAAAACACCATGAAGAATATCACAAGCGAGATTATCGACGGAAGACAACTTCCAAGCATGCTGTACTTTTCCTTGCGGTAAAGTTCCATCTGCTTTTGCGAATACAACTCCTTATTTCCGGCGTACTGCTGCTGCAATTTTTCAAGTTGCGGCTTCATTCTTTCCATCGCGCGGTTGTTCTTCGTCATTACGACTTTCTGCCATACGTCGAAGGGCGACATCGCGAGCTTTAAGATGAGCGTGAAGCAGATTACCGCCACACCGTAGTTACCGATACCCTTGTTCAGCGCGTCGATAAGCCACATTACGCCTTCGGCAATTTTGTTCGCCGCAAGGCCCATCTCCATTATACTAACCATTTTGCGTTTCCTTTATAGTTTTCTGCCACGGGGTCGTAGCCGCCCTCGTGGAAAGGGGTGCATCGAAGTATCCTTTTCGCACCCATTACGCATCCCTTAAAGAATCCGTGTTTTTCAATTGCGGTCAGGGTATAAATCGAACACGTCGGCACGTATATGCACGGCCGCGTAAGATTTATCGAAATAAAACGTTTGTAAAATCCAATTAAAATACGGGCGAGCGTTTTCATAATCATAAGGAATGGCCCAAAAGTCCGGCCTTTTTGAGGAGCGACCTCATCGAATCGGCAATGACGCTGCTTTTCTTGCCGTAGACTGTGCTTCTCGCCACGAATATTATGTTGTACCCGGTGGTTATCTCGGGTATCATAAGACGGACGCTTTCGCGCATCTGTCGTTTTACCCTGTTGCGCTGGACGCTGCCGCCGACCTTTTTCGAAACCGAAAATCCGACTTTGAGCGCCCCTTTCGTCTTTACTGTGTACAAAACGAAATCGTCGTTTGAAAAAACCGTGCCTTTCCTGTAAATATAGTTGAAAGACGCGCGCTTTTTTAACTTATATTCCTTTTGCATTGTTCGGAGGAGCGTCTGCCCGCACAATTAGTTGTGCGGGGTAAGTTTAGCTCTGCCTTTGTTGCGGCGACGTTTCAGAACGTTGCGGCCTTGCTTGGTTTGCATTCTCTTCCTGAAACCATGTACCTTGGTTACGTGTCTTTTCTTGGGTTGGAATGTCCTTTTCATATATGCCTCCTTGATAGGGATTATTTCTCCGTTACTATTGTTATTATAATATAACAATGCCAGTCAATTATAAGGAAATTTTGTTCGCGTGTCAACCGATTTGACACCTTTTGAATAAATGCCGTTTCACGCCACGATAACTTTTCGGTAAAAAGTATAAGGCGATTTTTTCCGTTCGGTTGCACGTAAAATAAAAAATCTTTCCGCTTTCGGAAAACGAAACGACGATATTTCTTGTTTCATTCAAGATCTTTTTCAAAAGAAAAAACCTTTTTCTCTTTTTTGAAAAATTAAACCGTACTAAGTACGGTTTAAAAATATTTCCGAAGATTATGTGCCGTTTTTCCGTCAAAAAACAAACAACAGCTCTTTTGAATTAATATTTGTTTCCGCCCGGTTAAATTAACATCAGTTTCCGCCGCGTTATGAAAATTAGACACTTGTATAGTTTTTTTGCCAATGTTTATGCTTCTTTCCTTTCTCGCGCTGTGTTTTTTATCCGAAATAATTTCTTTTTTGCAATATTCGACAACGTTACTTGCCTTGTTGCTCTTGCAACAAAAACCAAAACAGCCATACGTTGTTTCGCATGAAACTAACCATCAAACAATACAGCCCGCAGGCAGCAATAAAACAAGTCAATCTTTATGATCCTTGCATTTACGACAAACAACTCGGCTTTAATAATCTTGCCGTAGTTATTGCAGATGGTTTATTTGTCGATTCCGGCATCAGTGTTTTACAATTGCTTTTCGCAACACATGTGCCAGAATCGTTCGCGACTGTTTTTTAGGAATAAATACACCACAACACGACTGCGCTCGCCCATAAACAAGCACTTATCAAAAATTATTGTTTTTACGATCAGACAACGCATAATTATTCGACCGCAAACAGCCCGAATAAAATTATTTGCATTTTACACCCTTTTCACGTCCAAAATCATAATTATGCCAACAGATAATAATACGAACTTAGGTTTTACGCCGTGTTTTTGACTAATACTGCGTTACGCTCACGGCTTATACGGTAAAGTATT
>ENA-UABQ01000533-UABQ01000533.1-human-gut-metagenome-genome-assembly--contig:-NODE-533-length-10851-cov-4.090404_pt1 | contig 10851 bp, 5 predicted proteins | sample MGYA00243869_ERZ654205 | MGnify/ENA primary metagenome ERZ654205 (study PRJEB26926, sample SAMN06165207) | human gut metagenome | biome: ENVO:00009003; feature: ENVO:2100002; material: ENVO:00002003...
GAGATCATGCCTAGTCTCGTGGGCTCGGAGATGTGTATAAGAGACAGAAGTTATACAGGAACGTCGGGATGATGCCGATGAACACAATCAAGAGGTAGCGGGAGAGAACGCCCTGCGCTTCAGGCGGAATGCGCAGGAGCGCCATCATGACGGGCAGGAGCGCGTAGGACAGGATGGTCAGCAGCGCTGATACGCCCGCAATCAGCACAAACGCATTGCCGACCGCTTTGCGCACGCCGGCATCGTCTTTCTGCCCGAAAAGCTGGCTGACAACCACGCCGCTGCCCATGCACAGCCCGGTGACGATGCTCGTGAGCAGAATCATGACGGAAAACGCACTGCCGACGGCGGCAAGGGCGATTTCACCGCAGTATCGCCCGACGACGAAGGTGTCCACGAGGTTATAAAGCTGCTGGAGCAGATTGCCCGCCATCAGCGGCAGAGAAAAACGGAGCAATCCGCGGAAAATCGAACCATGGGTCAAGTCAACATTCATAATAAAGGAATTCTCCTTTCACTGCACAGGATAGTATAGGTGAAAAAACGGGAAACGTCAAGTATGGCGCAAAGGCAGAGAAATCAAGGCAAAGAACGAAAAAACACAAAAAAAACAATTTTGGCGCGAAAACGATTTCACATCGTTAAATCAAGGGGTTGCTGTGAAAGTGGGGAATTTTGCAGGAAGATTGGTCAAAAATTGCAAGCGGCAAGCCCTTGACAACCCTGCGTCAATTCCTCTATAATGAATATCAACGTATCATTTGCATCGTGTCATCTGGTACGAAATGAATTGGAGGGGTTAGACCATGAAGAAGATTCTCTCTCTGGTCCTGTCTGCGTGCATGATGCTGAGTGCGGCTGCGCTGGCAGAAGGCACGTTCACGCCTGCTGATTCCTACGATGTCGGTGAGCGCGTGTACAACGCGGGCACTGTCACGCTGGAAAAGAGCGAGGGGAGCGCGCAGACGGTTTCTACCGATCAGTATGTCGGCGAAGCTGGCAAGGACTACACCGATGAAAAGGTGTACACCTACAACAGCTACACCCCCGGCATTAACTCTTCTCTGAACTGGGACCCGCTCTCCTGGGAAACGAACGAAGACACTGATATTTTGAACAATGTCAGCTCTGGTTTCTACACCTTCGTTCTGAATTCCGAAAAGAATGGCTACTCCGTCATGCCCGAACTGGCTGCTGAAATGCCGGTGGACGTGACCGCTGAGTATGTCGGTCAGTACGGCGTGAAGGAAGGCGAGACCGCCAAGGCTTGGCGTATCGCGCTGAACAAGCTCGCCAAGTGGGAAGATGGCACCCCCATCACCGCTGATGACTATGTGTACTCCATGCAGCAGCTGCTCAACCCGAAGATGCTGAATCGCCGCGCTGACAGCTACTATGCTGGCGAGTTCGTCATCTACAACGCGAAGAACTACCTCTACGCGGGCAAGACGACCTATGACCTGATTGCAGACACTGCCGAGAACCTCATTGCCGCCGGCACCGATGTGTACCTCGACATGAGCGCTTGGGGCATGGTCGGCGCGCTGGACGCGGAGGGCAATCCCGCGCCGCAGTATGTGAACATTGCGGACGACACGATGTACCGCGATGCTTCTGTTGAAGACGAAACCGCTGCCGAAGCGTGGGTCTCCGCGAAGTACCTGTTTGACAACTACTTCGCCGCGGGTCAGCAGTATGAGTCCATGCAGGCTCAGTACCTGTACACCGCCAGCGTTGCGGATGCCGCAACGTGGGACGAAGTTGGCTTCAAGAAGGTTGACGATTACACCGTTGACTTCATCCTGGCCAACCCCGTGAACGAAGCGAACTTCTATGTGCCCTACAACCTGTCTTCCTCCTACCTGGTCTACAAGCCCGTTTACGAAGCCTGCAAGACCTTCTACAAGGACGGCAAGGAAGTTGCCACCGAGGAAGAAGCGGACGAAGTGAAGACCAAGTACGGCCGTTCCGTAGAGAACACGGTTTCCTACGGCCCGTACAAGCTGTCTTCCTTCGAACTGGACAAGGAATACACCCTGACCCGCAATGACAACTGGTATGGCTATCATGACGGCAACCACGTCGGCCAGTATCAGACGGACATCTACAAGGTGACCTGCATTGCTGACCACGCGACCCAGGTGCTGGCGTTCGAAAAGGGCGAGATTGATGACATCGCTCTGCAGGCGGACGACCTGAAGAAGTACGGCAACAGCAAGTACATCAAGTACGGCCCGAACAACGGCTACACCACCAAGCTGACCATGAACACCGACTATGAGAAGCTGCTGTCTCACGGCACCAATAGTCAGGTTCTGGTGATCCCGGAATTCCGTCAGGCGATTTCTTACTCCTATGACCGTAAGGAATTCGCTTCCTCCTTCACCGCGGCTGGCACGGCTGGCTTTGGTCTGATCAACGAACTGTACTGCTACGACCCCTTCACCGGCGCGCTGTATCGTGACAGCGAACCCGCGAAGGCAGTCCTCTGCCGTCTGTTCGACCTGACCTGGGGCGAGGGCGGCGACTACGACACCCTCGATGAAGCGTACGAAGCCATGACCGGCTACGAGGTCGAAAAGGCGCGCGCGCTGATGGCGGTTGCGTATGACAAGGCTGTCGCTGCCGGCATCTACGATGGCACCAGCGACATCAAGATTGACCTGCGCGTGTATCAGAGCGACGCTATCTACGTCAACATGTTCAACTACCTGAACGCCGCGCTGAAGAACGCTTGCGTTGGCACGCCGTTTGAAGGCAAGGTCGAAATGACCATGACCGTGGACACCGACTACTACGAAACCATGCAGTCCGGCAACGCGGACATGATCTTCACCACTTGGGGCGGCGCGACGATGGCTCCCTTCGGCGTGTTCGGCAACTGCTACACCGACGATGCGTACGGCAACGGCAACCAGAACGAATACGGCTATGACACCACCACCATCGACATTGTTTACAATGTGGAAGGCGTTGGCGAAATCACCGACACCCTGCAGAACTGGGCGAACTGGTGCAACAGCCAGAACGTTCCGTCCATCGAGGAAAAGCTGGGCAAGTTCGCTGATTACACCTACGACACTCGTCTGCAGTTCGCGGCGGCTGTTGAAGGCGCGTTCATGAACTGGTATCCCTGCTCCTCCATCTACTACCGCAACAGCGCGAGCATGAACTCCCAGAAGGTGAACACCGTTGTTGATACCTACGTCACGCTGATCGGCTTCGGCGGCATTCAGTACATGACGTACAACTACGATGACGCTGAGTGGGCGGACTACATTGCCAACAACACCCTGGAATACTAATTCAAGGCGCACATTTGCCGTGATTCTCTGAAACTCGGCACGGGCATGGGGGCCTTTTGACCCCCATGCCCGATGTGCGTGTTAAAAAACGGTTGATTTTCGGGCGTTTCTTAAGGGGACGCTATGATTCCAAAGAGAAAAGTACAGAATAGTGATTCCTTAAGAAATGCCCAATAGGGATTCAATCCAGTCAGGCAAGCCCAGTCCGCGGTGATGCGCATCTCCAGCCGCATCCTCCGCGACCCCGTCACGGGTGGGGCGACGCACTCTGACGGCCGGAAGCAGAGGGGCAGCAGGGTTTCCCGCCCCTTCCGCTCAATATGAAAAACGGAGGTAACGTGGAATGTCCAAAAATGGTATGACACGATACATCATCAAGCGTGTCCTGTACATGTTCCTGGTGCTGTTCATCATCATGACCATGTGCTTTATCCTGATTAAGCTGCTGCCGCTGCCCGCCGTCCGCGAAATGGGCCGCGACATCAACCTCGTGCTCGCCAAGCGCGAAAAGATGGGCTACAACAAGCCGATTATGGTGCAGTACTTCCTGTACCTGAAGAGCATCCTGACCGAATGGGACTGGGGCGTCGGCGAGCAGATGTATGAAGGCATGGGCGTTTGGGCTGTCATGATGCAGAAGCTGCCCTACACGGTGCTGGTCAACCTGTATTCTATCCTGATTGCGATCCCGCTGGGCCTTGCTTTCGGCATCTACGCGGCGCTGAAGAAGAACAAGTGGCAGGATAACTTCATTTCCACCATGGTCATGGTCTTCATCTCGGTGCCAAGCTATGTGTACGCCTTCCTGGTGCAGTACTTCCTGTGCTTCAAGCTTGGCTGGTTCCCCTTGCAGGCGGCAAGTTTGTCACAGGCGGGCGGGTCACTGTTCAGCTGGACGATGTTCGTATCGCTGATTCCGGCGGTGCTGTCGCTGGGCTTCGGCGTTGTGGCAGGCTTGACGCGCTACACCCGTGCGGAGCTGAGCGAGGTGCTGACCGGTGACTACATGCTGCTGGCGCGCACGAAAGGTCTGACCAAGGCACAGGCAATTTCCCGTCACGCGCTGCGCAACGCAATGGTCGTCATCCTGCCGATGATTATTGGTGAATTCATCGGTATTCTGGGCGGCTCGATGATTATTGAAAACATCTTCGGCATTCCCGGCATCGGCAACCTGTACATCAACTCCATCAATGTCCGCGATTATAATTTCTTCATGGCGCTGAACGTGTTCTATACGGCAATCGGCCTGGTTTCGGGCATTGTCATTGACATCAGCTACGGGTTTATTGACCCGCGCATCAGAATGGGGTCGAAGAAATGATGGAAAAAAATCTGTATCCGGAAATCCCGAAGGAAAAGTTTGCGTTTATTCACAAGGATGAGCGCATCCATGACGAAAAGCTGCAGACCAAGTCCATCAGCTATCTGGGCGACGCGTGGCTGCGCTTCCGCAAGAACAAGTCCTCCGTTGTGGCGTTCTGCCTGATTGTGTTCCTGCTGCTGTTTGCCATCATCACGCCGTTTGTCTCGCCGTACACGGTGCAGTTCCGTGATGGCTACTACAAGTCGGTGCTGCCGAAGAACACGCTGTTTGAAAACGCGGGTTTCTGGGATGGCGCGCGCAAGGAAAAGGTCAGCGAAATCGGCTACCATTACTATAACGCCATCGGTCAGGAAACGGGCGTGCCGGTCGTGAAGAAGGTATATGACGACTACACCGATGCCAATGGCGTGAAGTACTACAACCTGCGCGTGGATTCCTACGCGCTGGTCGGCTTCGCATATGTCAACCTGAGCGAAACGGAATACAATAACCTGATGGCGTATCAGAATGAGAATGACATTCAGGTCATCTACCCGCTGCAAAAGACCCACAATTCGCAGTACATGATGGGCAACGGCGGCGCGAACTTCTGGTACCAGCTCAAGGACGAGAGCGTGAACACCAACGGTGATCCGGCGCTGGATGAAAACGGCAGCCTGATTCCGAACTACCTCACGTCCGACAACCCGAACAAGGCGAACTACAACAGCAAGCGCATTGCCGGCGACGACGGTGCGGATGGGCAGTGGTACACCTACGCCCAGAAGAACCAGACTGGCTACCGCGTGCGTGTGCACTATCTGGAGTACTTCCGCTATGTCAATGGCTATGAACCCACGTTCATTTTCGGCACGAACAACTACGGGCAGGATATTTTCACCTGCCTGGCAGTCGGCGCGCGCCTGAGCTTCCTGCTCTCCATCGTTGTGGCGAGCATCAACTTCATCCTCGGCGTGCTGTACGGCTCCATCGAGGGTTACTACGGCGGCGCGGTTGACATGGTGATGGAGCGTATCTCCGACGTGCTGAACAGCGTGCCGTTCATGGTCGTCGCAACCCTGTTCCAGCTGCACTTGGCGGAAAAGGTGGGCGTGCTGCCATCCCTGCTGTTCGCTTTCGTCTTGACCGGCTGGGTTGGTACGGCGGCGCGCGTGCGTACGCAGTTCTACCGCTTCAAGGGTCAGGAATACGTCTTGGCGGCGCGCACGCTGGGCGCATCCGACGCTCGCTTGATTTTCAAGCACATCTTCCCGAACAGCCTGGGCACCATCGTGACCGGCGCGGTCATGACCATCCCCGGCGTTATTTTCTCCGAATCCATGCTCAGCTACCTGCACATCATCAATCTGGAAACGTCGTCGCTGACCTCCATCGGCACGCTGCTTTCCGGCGGTCAGGCGTACTTGAGCACCTACCCCCACATCATCATGTTCCCGGCAATCTTCATCGCCATTTTGGAAATTGCTTTCAACCTGTTTGGTAATGGCCTGCGCGACGCGCTGAATCCTTCGTTGAGAGGAGCGGACGACTGATATGGCAAAGCTGGAAGTCCGAAACTTGACCATCTCCTTCCGCACAAACAACGGTGCGGTTCGCGCAGTGCGCGATATTTCCTTCAATCTGGAGGAAGGCGAAACGCTCGCCATCGCCGGTGAATCCGGTTCCGGCAAGTCCGTCACCACCCGTGCTATCATGGGCATTCTGGCGGGCAACGCCATGGTGGATGCGGGCGAAATCATCTACGACGGCAAGGATTTGCTGAAGATTCCGGAAGAAGAGTTCCACACCTTGCGCGGCCACAAGCTGGCCATGGTGTTCCAAGACCCGCTGAGCGCCCTGAACCCCATCATGCGCATCGGCAAGCAGCTGACGGAAGCCATGCTGCTGAACAACAAGGAACGCCGCCGCGATGGCAAGGAACGCTTCAACAGCCTGCTGGCGCAGCTCGAAAAGACGATGGTGGCGGATGCCGAGGCGCGCGGACAGGGCGCACAGGCGCGCGAAGCCATCCACGCCAAAACGAAGCAGTTCGACCACTTTGCTTCCGTTGGGTTGAAGATGGAATATACCTATAAGGAAGCGATGGAATCCATCGTTGAGTGCATGGACGGCATGGACGAAATCGACAATGCCATCCTGACGAACAAGGACAAGGATGTCCGCGAAATCTGCGGCCGGATCCGCAAGTCCCTGAAGCATATCTTCGACCCGTACACCTTCGATGAGAATGACCCGGAAATCGCGAAGTGGCATACGGCGCTGGAAGGCTTCCAGAAGAACTACACGCGCCGCCGCGAAAGCGAAATGCGCGCGCTGATGGCGGACATGACCGCTAAGCTGGGCGCGATGGTGAATGCGCAGGAGCCAAACTTCTTCTGCATCGGCTATCTGGCGGCGAGCGGCAAAACGCCCGACCCGAAAAAGCAGTCCATCACCGAGCTGAACCAGATGGCGCGCGAAACGCTTGACCGCGAGTTCATGATTGACTTCTTGCAGGACATTGCTCACGCGCTCCAGTACTCCAGCCAGCAGGCGGCGAAATCGCAGCAGGCGGCGGTGGATACGCTCCGCAGCGCCCTGAAGGTCTATCAGCAAAAGCCGCTGAACGAGGGCGAATGCAAGGAAGCGCTGCACAAATCGGCTGCGGCGGTTGAAGCAGCCATCGACAAGCTGCAGCTGGATAAGGACAATCAGGCGTACGTCTACCGTTCGGGCGCACAGTCCTACATCGACCGCTATGCCCGCTCCAAGACGCACAATCCGAAGGAAGAAAAGCGCTACGCCCGCGAGCAGAAGAAGTTTGAGGCGCAGAAGGCGAAGGGCAAGAATCCGCCGTCCGTCATCCCGAAAAACCTGATTGACGCGGATATGGCGCAGCACAACCTCTGCGAAATGACCCAGAGCCTGCTGAAGCACTTTGAGGAACTCATCGCGGCGAGCGAAACGAAGGACTTTGACGTGCTGGCGGTGGAAATGGTGGACTACATGAAGGCGCGCGCGCAGGATTACGCCTTCAAGCTCACCAAGGGCATGGCACGCCACCGCGCCATCGAATTGATGAAGGAAGTCGGTATTCCGGAGCCACACAAGCGCTTCTATCAGTATCCCTTTGAGTTCTCCGGCGGTATGCGTCAGCGCATTGTTATCGCTATTGCGCTGTCCGCGAACCCGGATATCCTCATCTGCGATGAACCGACAACCGCATTGGATGTGACCATTCAGGCGCAGATTCTGGAACTGATTAACCGCCTGAAGAAGGAACGCCGCCTGTCGGTCATCTTCATCACGCACGACCTTGGCGTTGTGGCGAACATGGCGGACCGCATTGCCATCATGTACGCCGGCAAGATTGTCGAGTACGGCACGGCGGATGATGTGTTCTACGACCCGCGCCACCCGTATACATGGGCGCTGCTGTCCTCCATGCCGGACTTGGAGACGCGCGAGAAGCTGGAAGCTATCCCCGGTACGCCGCCGGATATGATTCTGCCGCCGAAGGGCGATGCTTTCGCCGCGCGCAACAAGTACGCAATGGAAATCGACTTTGAGGAACAGCCGCCGATGTTCCATGTCAGCGAGACGCATATGGCGGCGACGTGGCTGCTGCATCCGAACGCGCCGAAGGTAAATCCGCCGGCGATTGTGGTGGAACGCATTGAACGCATGAAGAAGGAGCAGGCCGAACGAGAGGCAGCAGAAGCCTTGCAGAACGCGAAGAAAGGAGCCGCCGAAGCATGAAAATCGCAAAGGGAATCGCCTCGGTGCTGAAAACGATTGGGCTGGTGGTTATGGCCATCGCCATCGTAATGAGCATCTATGTTGTGGCGAATGACGGTGCGGGATGGTCTACGCTATCGGGGGCGCTGCGCTCTTATCAGCAGAACGCTTCCGTGGTTACGCGCGCTTGGTTCGACAAGCAGTATTTCTCCGCCATGATTGATGCCGCGTCCACCAAGACGCTGGGCGGGGACGTGCGCCAGAATCGCGCGCTGACGTTCTATACGACGTGGGTGAATGAACTGGCAGCGGGGCAGGACGCGCTGTCCAAGCAGAAGCTGGATGCCTTCTGCGCTGAATTCGATCAGAATTTCGACGTGGATGCGTATCTGACGCTCTATGAGCAGCAGGAAAGCGGCAGCGACAGCCGCCTGCTGGCGGAATCGTTTGACTACCTGAACGAAGTCATGACGCCGGCGGCGCCCAAGGGCAAGCCGATTAAGATTGCCACCGCCAATACCGAACCGGATGTTGCAGCGTTCTACGAAACGTTTGCGCAGGAGCACGGCGAAGAAGCTGGCAGCTATCTGGAATTTGTGGAAACGCTGACGACGATGGTTCGTGCGTCGGTGGATGCGGGCAACAAGCCGGCTTCCATGAAGAAATATCTGAATGCACTGACCTTTGAGGACTACGCCGCTGCACTGGCGGAGCAGCGCACGCTGGAGCGCGTCGACACGGAGGATATCCGCGACGAGTTTGCCGCGCTGGTGGAGCAGAAGAAGCAGGGCGAAGCGATTGACTTGGAAGCGTTCGTGCAGAGCAAGTACGAGGCGCTTCAGGCACGCTATCCGAGCGAAAACCTCGGCACGCTGGATGTGTTCGCGACGACGCTGTTGGAGCGGGTGCAGAGCGAAGACTTTGACGGCTCGCTCAGCAGCCTGCTGAAGGCGGTTCAGGTATCCGTGGCGGCGGCGCCGACCTACCAGACGGCGCTGAAGTCTCTGGCAGAAACGACCATCAAGAAGTCTGATGACAGCAACGCCATTTCGCTGGTGATTGCGCTGTGGTGGCTGGCGGCGCGCTGGGTGTGGCTGTGGCTGGTTGGCATCGTGCTGCTGGTAATCGCGCGTGTGATGAACACCATCACGGACAAGGTGACGCTGGCGCGTCTGGAGCACGCGGGCATCGAGGAAGAAAGTGACGTCCTCCTGCGCGTCAATCACCTGAAGCAGTATTTCCGCAGCGGCGACTATATCAACAAGGCCGTTGATGACGTCAGCTTCTACATCAAGAAGGGCGAAGTCTTTGGTCTGGTGGGCGAGTCTGGCTGCGGCAAGACCACGACGGGCCGCACCATCATCAACCTGTACGACCCGACCGAGGGTGACGTGTACTTCCAGGGTCTGCGCATTTCGTCCACGCAGAACGGTCTGCCGGTGCTGATTCGCAGCCTGAAAAACGACTTCGAGGAAAAGCAGCGCCAGATGAAAGCCGCGCTGAAGGAAAAAACGGAGAAGAATCCGGCGCAGGCGGCGGCGCTGAAGGCGGAATACGACCAGAAGATTAAGGAAATGCGCAAGGAACTGAAGGAGAAAATCCGTCAGGCCCGCACGAACGCATTGGAATCTTCTGTGGAAAAGAGCAAGTGCGTCGAGAAGTACCGCGAGAAGCGCAAGGCAGAGCTGACCGCGGCGTTTGAGGCAGACAGCAAGACGCTGTCCGGTCAGGCGCTGGAGGAACGGAAGGCGCGCTACGAACAGGACATGAAGGTTGCCGCGAAGGACAACATCATGACCAAGATGCAGATGATCTTCCAAGACCCCATTGCCTCGATTAACCCGCGCATGACTGTGCGTGAGATTATCGCAGAAGGCCTGAAAATCCGCGGCATCAAGGACGAAAAGTACATCGACGAAAAGGTCTACGAGGTGCTGGATCTGGTTGGTTTGGTGCGCGAGCACGCTGACCGCTATCCGCATGAGTTCTCCGGCGGCCAGCGCCAGCGTATCGGCATTGCCCGCGCCATCGTGCTGGAGCCTGACCTCATCATCGCCGACGAACCCATTTCCGCGCTGGACGTGTCGATTCAGGCACAGGTTATCAACCTGCTGAACGACCTGCGCAACAAGATGGGCTTGACCATCATGTTTATTGCGCACAACCTGTCCGTCGTCAAGTACTTCTCCGACCGCATCGGTGTCATGTACTACGGCAAGCTGGTGGAGCTGGCGGATTCCGACGAGCTGTTCGAGCATCCGCTGCATCCGTACACCAAGTCGCTGCTGTCCGCGATTCCGTACCCGGATCCGCATCACGAGAAGCATCGTCAGCGCATTGAGTACAAGCCCCTGAAGGAGCATGACTACTCGGTGAACAAGCCGTCCCTGCGGGAAATCAAACCCGGACACTTCATCAACTGCAACGACGAAGAGTTTGAACGGTATAAGAAGGCTGTCTCTTATACACATCTCCGAGCCCACGAGACTAGGCATGATCTCG
>ENA-UABQ01000544-UABQ01000544.1-human-gut-metagenome-genome-assembly--contig:-NODE-544-length-10616-cov-6.679197_pt1 | contig 10616 bp, 10 predicted proteins | sample MGYA00243869_ERZ654205 | MGnify/ENA primary metagenome ERZ654205 (study PRJEB26926, sample SAMN06165207) | human gut metagenome | biome: ENVO:00009003; feature: ENVO:2100002; material: ENVO:00002003...
ACGAGATCATGCCTAGTCTCGTGGGCTCGGAGATGTGTATAAGAGACAGAATTATTATAACACATAACTTAATATATTCAATCCTCTCCTTGCCAACTTCCCAGAATATGTTATTATATGATAGATTATTATAAGTGTTTAAAGCACAGAAAGAGGAATATATGTTAGTTTATGACGCTAATGCCAATTCTGGCAGCAATGCCGGTTTTGAGTGTACCTATACAACTTTTAAATCTGACAATTCTACAGCTTCACCAGAGAACCCAATCCTTGTTCTGGATAATTCTGAGAAAAAGTGGGATGAGACATCTTATGGTTTATTCACTAACCCTTATAAAAAGACTGCATTTGATTTCCAGATTAACGGTGAATCTTTTACAAGCAATATCTTAAAGATTGATTCAAGATTTACAAGCCTTATCAAATGGCTTGGTGAGAACAGAGTTAAAGTAAAGCTTACAGGTGCTAACTCATCTGAAGGATATAATGTATACAAGATTCAGGAAGTTGCATTTGGCAATGGTAACAAGTTATCCGCTGAAGACGGTTTTCTTCAGTTTATGATTGAAAGATTATTAGAGAGCAGTGCCGTTGCAGAAGACAATAGTGAAGAGCCTGATGAATCTGCTGATGATATGAAGCTTACAAGCCTTACAAGCATATCAGATTTTCTTAACTGTGCAGGAAGCACGCTTCCTGAGAATATCCATTTATGGGCAAGACGCAATCTTGTTGTTGCCCGTTCAAGCGAGGTAACTCCTGAGGAGAAAAGACATGCACAGAGAGCACTTTCTATCATGCTTAATATTAAGTGGAAGAGCAATTACTTCGAATCAATTGACCCTGTGGAAGCAAGAAGAATTCTTGACGAAGAGCTTTTTGGTATGGAAAGTGTTAAACAAAGAATAATTGAGACAGTTATTCAGATTAACAGAACACACACTCTTCCTGCATATGGTATCCTTCTTGTTGGTCCTGCCGGAACAGGTAAATCACAGATTGCCTACCTTGTTGCCAAGATTCTTAAAATGCCTTGGACAACTCTTGATATGAGTTCAATCAATGACGCAGAACAGCTTACAGGAAGTTCAAGAATATACTCCAATGCAAAGCCTGGTATTATCATGGAAGCATTCAACATGGCTGGTGAATCTAACCTTGTATTCATTATCAACGAGCTTGATAAGGCAACTTCAAGTAATGGTAACGCCAACCCTGCGGATGTACTCCTTACACTCCTTGATAATCTTGGATTCACTGATAATTACATGGAGTGTCTCATCCCAACTTCAGGCGTATATCCTATCGCCACAGCTAATGATAAGGATAAGATAAGTGCACCGCTTCTTTCAAGATTTGCAGTAATTGATATTCCTGATTACACAAGAGAAGAGAAAAAGACAATTTTCCTTAAATATTCACTCCCAAAGGTTCTTAAAAGAATCGGACTTCACGAGGATGAGTGCCTGGTGTTTGATGACGGACTTGACGCTGTTCTTGATTACTGCAAGGATACTACAGGTATCAGAGACCTTGAACAGGCAGCAGAACATTTAGCAGCACATGCTCTTTATATGATCGAGGTTGAGCATGCCACAAGCGTTTCATACACAGCAGACATGGTAAATGAACTCTTTTAATTAAATTATTCAAACCCGATAACAAATACATGATATACAATAAGGAGCTGATATCACTACGATAACAGCTCCTTAAATAATCTTTACATATGTAATTGTAATTATCAGTCATTTCTTAACTTAAACTGTGCAACCATCTCACTAAGAGTTGTAGCCTGTGCTGTAAGCTCTTCACTTGTAGCTGATGTCTCCTGTGATGTTGCTGAATTAGCCTGTACAACTTCTGCAATTCTTGCAATTGCAACATCCGCCTGCTCCATACCTGCAGCCTGACTTGTAGATACATCTCTCATCTTCTTGGCACTCTCTGCGATAGACTGAACACCATCAACAACTTCCTTAAGTGAATCAGATGCCTTAGTAGCAATCTTATTCCCCTCTCCAACCTCGTAGATAGAAGCTTCTATAAGATTTCTTGAATCTACCGCTGACTTAGCACTCTGCTCTGCAAGTGTACGAATCTGGTCAGCAACTACTGCAAATCCTCTGCCTGCATCACCTGCTCTTGCAGCCTCAATGGAAGCATTAAGTGAAAGAAGGTTAGTCTGGCTTGCAATACTTTCAATCTCTGAAATGATATTGCCAATCTTCTCAGAAGCCTCACTGATACGAGCCATTGCCCCCATAAGAGCTTCCATGCTTTCTCTGCTGTTTTCTGCTGTATCAGCATATCTCTCTGCTTCTTTATATGAATTTTCCAGCTGTTCTGCTGTCTTCTGTATACCTTCATTAAGATCATTAATGGTTGCCTGCATCTCTTCGACTGTTGCAGCCTGATCTGTTGCACCTTCTGCAAGCGACTGTGCAGCATCTGAAAGATTAGCAGAACCTTCTGCCACCTGTTTAGAAGCATCTTCAACACCCTTTAATGTTGAATTCATCTGACGGTTCATGTTACGAATTCCAAGTAACAATGCATTGAATGCACCTGTATACTGATCTTCATGTTCGGTTGCGATAGCGAAATTACCATCTGCCATCTCTCCCATAAGTTTTCCGGCATCACTGATAATATTATGTAATCTTTCTGCCATAGCATGTGCACTATCTATGAGATCGGATATCTCATCTTTAGTCTCAACTTCAGGGAATGGTGAATCCAGATCTCCCTGTGCAAATGTCTCGAATCTGGCCATCATTCCATCTAACGGCTCTTCTATACTCTTTGCAATCGCATGTGCTGCTTTAGAAGCAACAACAACTACCGCAGCTATAATTCCAATTGCAGCAACAATCGCTATTATAAGAAATATTTCAAGCTTTAATTTTTCTGCATCACCTTTAGCAACATTAGTGTCCATAAGTTCATTAAGTGCATTATCAAGTGCCTCATACTTAGGTGCCGTCTCATTCAGCATCATCGACTGAGCCTTCAGTGACTGATTAGAATCTGTCGTAGCTCCCAGCTTTATAACTTTCTCATCAATTTCCTTATATTCAGCCCACGCCTTATCAATCTTATCCATACATTCCTTGCCAGCCTTACTAGACATTATAGGTCTTATCTGTTCAAGCTTGGCTTCAAATGCTTCGACATGCTCATCATGCTGCTTTTTCATTGAGCTGATAAGACTTACTGAATCATATCCTACAACTCCCCTTGAAGCTCCTCTTATCTCTGCTGCCTCAGACATAGCTGTAGCAATATCTCCCTGAGGGAATGCGTAACGCTTCAGCACCCTGCGGTAATCCATAGACATATAAATCATCATTGCACTTATAACAACTGCAACTACGGAGAACGCTATGATTATCAGTCTAAATACATAATTCAAACGCCCCTTTATATTCATATTATTCATTTTCTTTAACATCTTATAACTACCTGCCTTTCCATATGCATCATTTGTACAATGTATTTAATTGTTCCCTATTTCATTCAATTAACATATTATTCCTAATTTTAATTTTTTTCAAGGTATTTTCACAAAATACTCATATGTAATTGTCTGAGTCCGTCTATTTCATCACACAATTCCCTGCTTGAGCAAGTTGAACAATCCATTGTAAGACCGTTAAATATGTTGTTTAAGGAGTCAGTTATCTGTTCACATCTGTGTGCTTCACTTTTTAAAAATATGTAATCAATATCCTGCTCCGTGACAAAATATATGCTTACAGCCTCAACCTCAGGACGCTTCCTGTAGGCATTGATAAGCCCCTGTCCTACCGCTGCAAAATTAATCCCATGCGAAACTGCTTCCTTACTCACTCTCACAGGTTCTCTTTCCCTGACTGCTGATATTCTCATCATATATCCTTTAGGAAATGCATGGTATCTTACATAATCAGTTGCCCTCATTGAAGCATACAGTGCATTATCATCATGATTTTTAATATATTCACTGTTCAGCCTGATTACAGTAATTCTTGCATATGAAATATCATTCTTGATATCACACAGGTCATCCCCCACCAGATACACTGCATCCTCCGACACAAGCCCCTTATCCTGTGTAAATGCAATAGCACTCACTGCCTGACTGCTTCCACCGCCAAGTTCATAAGCCGTCTCGCTTTTAAGAATAAGATTCTCCTTCTCAGTCATCTCCCATTCTTTCTGTAATGGAAGTCTCTTTACTCCATGGCTTTCAAGCATTGATGTCAGTTTTCTTATCTCACAATCATATAAATCCATTGGATGTTTCTGCCCTTCCTGTTATTCTTTCTGTGTATTCTGTTCTTTCTTTTTCTCTCGCCTGTTCTTTGACCAGTTGTAATATGCAGTAAGCGGCTTGATTAAAGCTGCTGCAAATTTCATATCCAGATTAAAGAAATATATAACAAGAGTCAGAAGAAACAATGCAACAAGCACGATTGCTATAATAGCCAACACCTTTAATACTATCATACATTACTTCCCTTCTGTCTTGCATATTCCGCAGCACCTAATGCTCCCATAAGCTGTGGGTCTGTCGGAAGGTCAACTACATTAATCTTAAGCACTTTTTCTATTGCTTTCTTCAATCCTTCATTCTTGGCACATCCGCCTGTAAGTGTAACACTGTCAGCCGCACCGGCTTTCTTAGCCATAACAAAACACCTCTTGGCAACCGATAACTGTATTCCTGCTGCAATCTCTTCCATAGGCTTACCCTCGCCCACTAATGAGATAACTTCACTCTCTGCAAATACCGCGCACTGTGCTGTTATTGGAATCACGTTCTTCGCTGTAAGAGACAGATTAGAGAATTCATCTAAAGACATCTCAAATGCTCTTGCCATAGATTCAAAAAATCTTCCCGTTCCTGCTGCACATTTGTCATTCATCGCAAAATTAAGCACAGTTCCATCTGTGTCAATCGCAATTCCCTTAACATCCTGACCGCCGATATCAATAATCGCCTTAACCGATGGGTCAGTCACATGAACTCCCATAGCATGACAGCTTATCTCTGATATATTCTCATCTGCAAACGGTACTTTGTTTCTTCCGTAACCCGTACCAATCAGATATGTAAGCTCCTCTGCGCTGTTTAAACCGTCAACCTGGCTTACAGCCTCGTCAAGTGCATCCTTCGCACTAAGTACAGGATTAATCCTGCTTCTCTTAGTAACCGCAGCTGCGATTTTTCCATTCTCATCTATAATTACGCATTTGGTATATGTACTTCCTGCGTCACAACCACCGAAATATTTCATTCTGCTATCCTTTCCTGCCACGTATGCAGCATACACACTTCTTACCAGCTCTTAGAATCGTCAAAATCCTCAAGTGACGGGTCAAGCGGCTCTTCCCTGAAAACAGTTCTCATATATCTGTTAATCTCCGTTCTCATGTCTCTTCTTGTTCCATCCTCAGGACACATAAGATTGTGCGTTACCCATATTAAATGTATTCCATGTTTTCTCGCTTCTTCCTCAAATAGACCATGATATCCTGACATTGATTTGCAACCCATATGAACATACATGATTACTATATCAATATTAAACATTTCGCAGAAGCGCCAGAGTGCCTCTACGCCTGTCTCATAACCGCCGTTAGAGCGGTTTCTCATAATCATGTTCTCATACAGATATGCAAGGTCTAACATTGCCTGGTGCTTATCCTCTGTGTTGACCATCTCTGTAGACACCATACTTAACATATCTGCAATAGTTACAACACCCCAACAGTTAAGAAGCCAGATTGGGAGTGCCGTATAATATGCAGCCTGAACGCCCCATGTCATGGCTCTGTGGCGGTACTCCTTCGCCGCCATCTCTTTACTCTTATATGCATCAAGTGCCATCTTAGTAAGCTTCTTATCCATATCAAGGAATGCCTGATTTCTTCCACCGGCAGCCTGATATACACCATATCTGTAGAGTGCAAGCGTTACGCCCATAACCTGCGGATAATCTGTCTTGGAAATCTCCATCCACTCTAAGAATTCCTCTGTCTCTGCATTAAACCGCTTCATACTCTTAAAGAATGCATCCCAGTCGAACTTCTCTCCAGTCTGTTCCTCTATGAAATGGATTGCATTGACAACCTCTTCTGCCGCATACTCCTGTACGCTTTCCTGCCTGTGTCTTATTGGCACAGCAAGCTGAAATGTAGGAATCTTAAATGACCTTGCTTCAATCCCGTTACCCATAAGGCTTCCGTCACATGTCGTATTACACTGCACGGCACAGCAGCCTATAAGCGGGAAATCATCAGCCAATGCAACACCAAGCTCAGCTGCCGGCATAGGACAGACATCTGATGGCACACCATACTGGTGTGTAACGTCAACATAATAGCTTACTCCGTCCTGTGACATCATCGAGCTTGTATACACTGCAGGAACTTCCACTGACAACCATGTAAGGTTAGGAAAACCTCCCATCAGGGTACTCATCATATTTTCATCAAAAAGGACAATCTTGCTGTTTAGCTTCTTATCATTGCCGATAGCCGGGTCTGCCTTAAATATCTGTCCAAGCATCCCGCATATATCAGTAACGATAAGTCCCAGTGCCTGATGCGCCATTCTAAGCTGAGTTCCTCTCATGCCCTCGGTATGCCTGTCCATGAAATCAGGCAATGCAAGATAATTAATCATCCAGCGGTATCTGAAGAATCCCTTCATGTTATTAGGTTTTATTATAAATGTAATTAAAGTCTTCCAGTATCCAAGCCACCTTACATAGTCGTACCATGTATCCTTCAATCCGCGCCATTCTCTTCTTCTCTTCGGCTTTTTGCCTGTATAGAATCTGCCGAGTGGCTCGCTTCCTATATTCTTAGACATATTTATAATTTCCTTCCTGCATTGATACGCTTAATCTCAAGGCTCTCAACAAATGCCTGTATTCTTGTTCTTAACTGTCCAGAAGTTCCGACAGCATAAGGTCTGTCAATTGAAAGAACAGGATAGCCGTATTTTTCTTTCATGACATGGAATGCCGAAGCCCTCTCATAGCCCCAGTAATCACAGAATTTAATCTGCTGATATATAAGGCCATCCGCCTTATACTCTTTAGCTATTGCGTCAACATACTCCTGTCTCTCGATAATCTTTTCTATATTCATGAATCTTGGACACTGTCCCCACTTCATATACTGTCTGCATATCTGTGTAAGAACATCCTCTGTATCGTTAAGAATAATCTCATCTCTTCCCGGAAGTGAACCAAAACAGAATCTGTCAGCCACAACCAGTGCACCTGCCTCCTCAGCAAGCTTTATAAGCTCAGGATTATCAATCTCTGAACCAACCATTACTACCCTTGCCCTGTAATTACATTTTTTATCAGGTTCACGCGTCTTAAGCTCCTCAAGTGTTTCTTCGAGCTTTTCTATAAGTGCCTCTTTCGGGCAACAGTAGGTTGCAAGACACAGAACCGCAAATTCATACCCAGTAATTCTTGGATTATCTTCTTTTCTGTAATCACCGATGCTTCTTATAAGCCGGCTTATCTTATTCTGCAATTCTACTGACTTTCTAAGTGCATCATCTGATATATCTATTCCATATGTATTATTAAGCGGTTCAAGCACATGAAGTCTCATCTGCTTAACAAAATGTCTTAACGCCGTCTCATCATTCTTCATCGGAACATCTGAATATTCCACAAAGAATTTTTCCTTCTCTATAAGGTGCTGTCTCTCAATATTCTCTACGCACCTGTTCATCTGCGCACATGCATCCGGCGCAATTATACAGTCAAGAAAGTTAAATCCACCCTCAATTGCTCTCTCTAATATCGCACGACATCCCTCACATAGCATACTGCTCATGTAATATGTACCCATCTCTATAGAACCTGTACGGGGTGCACGCAGCCTTACCGAAAAACTGCCCGGCAGATTAATAAGCGGCTCCGGTATCTGAAAACAGACTGCACCGATTGCAATATCACCTTTAGCCTGTGCCTGCCTTACAAGGTCGTTATTCACGTCCTCCAAAAGCTTCTCAAAATAATACAGATTAGCTAAATCCTTCACATTTGCCTCCTCTTACAATATTCCCATATTAACAAGGGCTTTCTTTGCACCCTCAACAATAATCGCATCATCAGGAAGATTGAATACATTTTCACCAAGCACATCTGCCTGCGCAAGCTTGGAATCGCTCTGTATTACTGAAAGCAGTTCAAGGCCGCCGATATCCATAAGCTTCGCAACCTCCATATCCGGTATTCTGTTAGCGATAACTCCGATTCTGTCATACATCACAAGCTCATCTGCAACTTTCTTGATTGTCTGCACAACCTGGCATCCCTTCTTGCTCGCGTCAGTAACAAGCAGCAGATGTGTAACCTTCTCCATAACTCTTCTGTTAATCTGCTCTATTCCTGCTTCTCCATCAATTACAACATAATCGAACTTATCTGAAAGCATTGTAATAACTTCTTTAAGATATGAATTAATCTTGCAGTAACAGCCCGCTGTCTCAGGTCTTCCTATTGCGATAAATGCATATCCGTCCTGTTCAACAACTGCATCCATTATCTCATATTTGGCTTCTCCAAGTAACTCCACAGCAGTCTTGGTATCTCCGTCTTCAACATTCTTGATTACTTCTTTTCTTATATCATCTATAGTCTTATCAACCTCAACATTAAGCACTGTAGAAAGTCCGACCGCAGGGTCAGCGTCAATCGCAAGTATCTTCTTATCTGGGTGTGCCTCAACAAGAAGCTTTACAATAACTCCCGCTAAAGAAGTCTTACCAACTCCACCTTTTCCTGCTACTGCTATAATCTGTGTTTTCTTATCCATTATTGTTCTCCTTATCCATTATTGTTCTCTTTATGTGGTTTTGTTATATTAACTTTTCCTGACTTGCTCTTTTTGGACTTTGGCTTGCCTTCCTGCCGCTTTGACGTCCAATCTGCCGCTCTTTCTCACTCCTTTGGTACTTCCTCCGTGCTTCCCGCCGCTTCAACATCCAATCCGCCGCTCTTTCTCACTCCTTTTGGACTTCCTCCGTGCTTCCCGCCGCTTTGACGTCCAATTCTCGGCTCTGGCTCACTCTTTTTGGACTTCTTCGTGTCTTCCCGCCGCTTTAACGTCCAATCCGCGGCTCTGGCTCGCTCTTTTTGGACTTCCTCGTGCCTTCCCGCCGCTTTAACATCCATTCTGCCGTTCTTACGAATCCCTTTTGGACTTTGGCCTGCCTTTCCGCCGCTTCAACGTCCAATCCGCCACGTCAGCTCATCCCTTTAGTGGTTTCTCAATACCCGTAATACGCATTGATTCCCGCCATCAGGCCATCCGCTATATTTTCAAGCGTCTCATCACTATGATCTGAGCTTGCATTTCCAAGTTCCATATCTACAGATGGAATTGTGCTATATGACGTCTGTGTAAGATCTATTGCCATACTTCCTGAACCATGTATCTTCATACCCACATCACCAAGCCAATTAACAAGTGATGCTCCAAGTGCATTGTGCTGCTGCCAGTGTGTGGCAACCGGCTCCATATCTTTAATTGCATCCGGAACCGCAATATAGAAACAGCCTTTGTCATAACTAAGTCCGTCTCCATCCCAATGCAGCGATATATGGCAATCCGCAACATTGTTGCATATCACAGTCCTTGCTACATTATCAAGCTGTACATCTGCATCGTCCCTTACCATCAGCACATCATATCCCTGTGAAAGAAGCCTGTCTCTTAGAATCTGCGCCATTCTAAATGTAACTTCACTTTCTGGTGTTCCATCATAGAATGTCATGCCTCCTGATACAGCAGTTGCTGTTGTTGCCCCCGCCGCCGTACTTCCACCGGTGCTCTTAGGTGAGCCGTCCGGATGGCACAATGTTCTCACTGATGAACCACCTGCCGTTCCATGCCCTGCATTGACACCAATTATAATATTCTTTCTTTCACCTGCTGCTTTATATAGAACAGCATAACCATCACTTATCGCCGAATGGTCCGCATATTCCCAAGTCGTATTCATATAAATGTGTTCCATATCTTCATATACCGGAACGCCTGTATATGGCTCTCTTACTATTATATATGGATTGCTTGTTTCTTCCTGACTGCCGTCTTCACTGTCTACTTGTCCAGAATCTTCTGCTTCTGTATCTGTTATCTCTGTATCAGTATTTTCTTCACTTCGAGAATTCATCTGTGAATCTTTCTCTGATTCCAATGTCTGGCTTAAAGTCTCTGTAATGTCCGATTTATTCAATCCTGCTTTATCATAATGTCTGTTGCCACACCCCGCAAGTATAATAGCTGATAATACAGTTAACATCACACTTGCAGAGATGATTCTTATCACTTTACTCATCTATATCCTCCGGCCATACAGAGCCTTCATCAAGCCCTCTGTCTACAAGCCACTTATCTTCTACATATACATACTTCTTCTGCCCACTCTCATTAACAAGTGTAACACAAAACTTAGGTAACTGACCTTCTGCCAGCTCTTCACACCCATAATCCCCGTCAAATATCTGTTTTATCTTCCACATAATAATCTCCGTTTCTGATCTGTCTCTTATACACATCTCCGAGCCCACGAGACTAGGCATGATCTCGTA
>ENA-UABQ01000556-UABQ01000556.1-human-gut-metagenome-genome-assembly--contig:-NODE-556-length-10410-cov-3.805794_pt1 | contig 10410 bp, 8 predicted proteins | sample MGYA00243869_ERZ654205 | MGnify/ENA primary metagenome ERZ654205 (study PRJEB26926, sample SAMN06165207) | human gut metagenome | biome: ENVO:00009003; feature: ENVO:2100002; material: ENVO:00002003...
TACGAGATCATGCCTAGTCTCGTGGGCTCGGAGATGTGTATAAGAGACAGTGGTATGATAACAGAAATTCAGCGTTTTCAAAATGACTATACCATACACTTCAGGGGCTTCTTTGACGGCGCTTTATCATTGTATCTCGCGCGGTCACACACAAACTTCCGCTCACATCTGCGCACTTCATTTCCGGCAGTTCTTCTGCTCTCCGTGCGCCTGATGGCAGGTTACATCAAAGAAACTTTCATCTTATTATTTACAATGGCCGGCGCCTGCCTCATCGTCTTCCTGGTTCCCGGACTTTTCGTCCTTTTCCCGGAATCCTCTGCGGCATCGCCAGCCATCTGATTGAGCCTGGTTTAAAAAAGGCTCTTGCTATTGATTAATCCAGTTCTTTATAGTCAAAACTGCGGAATTCTGCTGTCTGATCGTATCCGGAGTAGTCCACGCATGCCATGCCGACAAATGCTCCGGTGAAGAATCCACCGTATGACTGGAGTACGTAATCATCGGACAATACAGCGGCATCCAGTGTGCCCGGAATCTCTGTATAGTTCTTTCCGTCAAAGGAATACTCGTAGCTGTAAGACTGCTTTCTTACTTTTGTGCGAAGCCATACAAATTCAACATCATCCGGTACCGGAATCGCATCATCGCGAAGGAACGAACGATATCCGCCACGATTGCACTCTGCCACTTCGATCACGCGGCCATTTTTCTCATTCCACGTAACGAAAGCGAATGACCAGTGCTTATCATTGTAAAAATTTGTCAATCCAGCCATCTGCTGATAGTTGAACGGATCAAATTTCACTTTCACTTCGGCATCAAAGTTAAATGCCTGCCAGCGTTTTGCCACCAACGAAAGCTCATGCTTATTGCAGAGGGATCCTTTTCCGACCAATGTCAGCCTGCCATCCCCTGTCGTACCCATTTCCTCGGTAAATGGTACGCGGAGGGTATTCCACTCATCATGAAGTTTTGGTGTGTCAAATTCATCATGCATCGAATGATCTGCCGGTGCTTCTGTCAAGATTGCATCTTTCGGCGCATCCACAAGCACTTTTCCGCCATGTCCGCCCTCGATACGAGGCCAGCCTTCTTCATCCCAGTATACTTTCTGAATTGCCGTCTCACGGCCAAGCGGACACCAGCCGCGTGGGTCGATCGAACTTTCATTTTCGTGGTGCCACGGTCTTCCACACAAACTTGCATAATACCACTCACCGCCGGGAGTCTCTACGAGAGCACCATGTCCCTGCTTCTGGATCTCAAGTTCCGGCGTATCAAAGTTTGTAATAAACGGATCGCCAGGCTCTGTCTCAAAACTCAACGCATCTAACGTCTTTGAACGAGCTACTACTTCCTGATGTGTCCAAACGGTTCCACCCTGTGCAGCAAACAGATAATAATATCCGTTGATCTTATACAAATGTGGTCCCTCAACCAGTTTGACGTCCGTTCCGGCGTAGATCGTACGTGCTGTCTCCGGTTTTAATTTCATTGTCTCTGTGTCAAATTCTGTCACTGTAATACCGTCAAAAGCATGGTGGTATTCGCGATGATCCCATGTCTGCTGAACAAGGTATTTGCGTCCGTCATCATCATGGAACAACGATGCGTCAAATCCCACACCATTGACACGGATCGGATCCGACCATGGTCCGCGGATATCTTCTGCCGTCGTCAGATAATTGATCATATCTTTGAACGGTCCTTCGGTTACTTTTACATCCGTATAAATCAGCCAGAATTTTCCATCTGCATAGGAAAGATCAGGCGCCCAGATACCTCCCGATGACGGATTTCCTTTCATATCAAGCAATGTCGTCGTGGACAATGCGGATGGAAGAAGATTCCAATGTACTAAATCTTTTGACTCGTGCAGACGAACTCCCGGAAACCACTCAAACGTAGAGTTCGCAATGTAATATGTATCATCCACACGGATAATGGATGGATCTGCATTAAATCCCGGCAAAACCGGATTTTTAATCTGCAACATAACTGTATGCCTCCTTACTGTTAATCTATCTCTATCATACAGGAAAATAGGGGATTTGCAATGGGAAAAAGAAGAAAAAGAAGAATTTATACATGTTCTGATAAAATTTTATGCGGTCTTGGAAGAATGGATGCCGGTGGAGGAGAACTTACGGAAAAGATTCCGCAACTGGATGATTTCGATTAATCTTCTCAAACTCCCTTCCTCCCAGGGTATTGTGGGTGAAAAGTCTTTTGTTGCTTCCAGCTGATGCATTTTTCCGGTATTGTCCAGGGGTACAGCCGTTATGCTGACGGAACTGTCTGCAGAAATGCTCTACATTATTATAACCACATTGCTCGGAAATGTCGCGGATGGAGTATTCGCTGCACTCTAATAAATCCTGTGCACGGCGCAGACGTCCTTCGATGACATTGTCCATGCAGGAGGAGCCAAATTTGCGGTGATAGAGAGTCTGAAGATGACTGGGACTTAAGTGAAGCTTCGCAGCCATCATGTTTATATTCCATGGAAGCTGAGGATTATTGTAGATCATCTTATGCAATGCAATCAGCTCATGATCGTGAATACCCGGGGTCTCATTCTGGATTCCTTCTCTTAATTTGGAGAACAGAACCCGCAGCAGGTGAGTAATGTTTGCTTCGCTTTCAGAGGAGAAAAAGGCGGACTCCCAGGTTAGTAATTTAAAAAGCTGATGACAGTATTCCGGATCTGTTACGGGAAATGGGGTGTTTGTTAACGGAAACAGCTTCACGAAGGAGTGATCGGAACGAAAACGAATCCAGTCATTCCGGTATTCTTCACCGGCAGCACGGTAATAAATCCTGCTTCCTGGTGTATACAGAATAGCAGAATTGGCGGCTGTCCGCATTAGTCTTCCGTCTATGAGCAGCTCCGAGGGAGAGTCGAAAAGAAGCAGAAGATAGCCTGTAAAGCCATTCGGAATATCATATATAAAATCTGAGGGGTGAACGGCACTGTAGCCGACAAATTCAATTTCAGTCATCTGGAATCTCCGCTCTGATACATCAGAGGATATATCAATTTTCTTATAGTATAAATCATTGGAAACTTTAAATCAATGTGATAGTATCAGATTAATATGGCAATCGTCATTAGAGAGCTGCGGATCGTGCAGCGGTCAGACATCTGATGCGTGACTGCATAGGAACATGATTTAGAAGAGGAAGTTATTCAATGGCCCATTGAAGTATGGAACGAGCCCAATCTTTGCGGCTTCTGGGAAAATGCGGATATGCAGGAATATTTTAAGCTGTTCCATAGAACCTTTGATGCCATAAAGGAAGTGAATCCGGATCGAGGATATGACTATGATCGTGTGGTCAGCTTGAAGGCTTAAACCAGCACCCGGTAATTTGCTTTATGAAACAATGTACATGGATTAGGCTTGCAAAGGAGGATATCAAAGTGAAAAAACAAGCGTTTAACCCATATTTACCGTCCTGGGAGTATATTCCGGACGGAGAACCTTATGTTTTTGGCGATCGCGTATATGTTTACGGATCCCATGATTACTTTAACGGATATGTTTTCTGCATGGGAGACTATGTGTGCTGGTCAGCTCCGGTCGATGACCTGGGCAACTGGAGATATGAGGGTGTGATTTATCCGAAGACAGCCGATCCGCTGAACCCGGAAGGCAAAATGTGTCTGTATGCCCCGGATGTTACGGTGGGACCGGACGGAAGGTACTATCTTTATTACGTGTTGGACAAGGTTTCGGTAGTTTCAGTTGCTGTATGTGATACTCCGGCAGGAAAGTATGAATTTTATGGCTATGTTCATTATGAAGATGGCACACGTCTGGGCGAAAAGGAAGGTGATGAGCCCCAGTTTGACCCGGGGGTTCTGACGGAAGGAGATGTGACATATCTTTATACCGGATTTTGCGGAAAAGGTGATAAATCCCGTACCGGAGCTATGGCTACGGTGTTGGAAGCAGATATGCTGACGATCAGGGAAGCTCCGGTGTTTGTGGCCCCCGGCTGTGAATATGGTGCCGGTACCGGATTTGAGGGACATGAGTTTTTTGAGGCACCTTCCATCCGTAAAGTAGGTGACACCTATTATTTTGTCTATTCATCCATATTAATGCACGAATTATGTTATGCCACCAGCAAGAATCCTACCAGGGACTTTGTCTATTGCGGAGTTATTGTCAGCAATTGTGATCTGCACATCGATACCTACAAGCCGGCAGATATGCCAACAGCTTACGGTGCCAATAATCACGGAAGTATTGTGCAGATCGGAGAGGACTGGTACATTTTTTATCACAGGCATACCAATAATACCTGGTACAGCAGACAAGGATGTGCTGAAAAGCTGCAGATTATGCCAGACGGCAGTATTCCACAGGTAGAAATTACCTCCTGCGGTTTAAATGGAGGTCCGCTTGAGGGTAAAGGCGAATACCCCGCTTATCTTGCATGTAATCTGTTTACCGATACCCCATCAGTTTATGTGGGCGAAGGGAATTTTCCACGAGTAATGCAGGACGGCAGGGATGGAGACGAAGAAGTTGGATATATTGCCAATATTACAGATTCAACTACCATCGGCTTCAAATATTTTGACTGCCATGATATTCGTGAAATCAGTATTTGGACCCGGGGCTATGCAGATGGCACTTTTGAAGTAAAGACAGCATGGGATGGAGAGGTACTGGCGACATTAGAGGTTCAATATACCAATGTATGGGAAAAGTATACCGCACCGGTTACGATTCCGGATGGAATACAGGCGCTTTACCTGACCTATCGCGGTAACGGAAATGCTGCATTAAGATCATTTGAGTTATCATAATCTATGTTATTGCATATACAGGCAGTGATCAAAACTCTTGGAATGTAAAAAAGGAGCCTACAATGAGCAAGTTAAAGATTAAAACAAAGGAAAGACGATTTGAGACAGCCAGGGATTTATACGGAATCTTTTTTGAAGACATTAACCGTGCCGGAGACGGAGGACTTTATCCGGAAATGCTTCGAAACAGAAGCTTCGAAGATTCCGTTTTACCGGAGGGTTATATACAGCAGGAGGATGGCATCCATGTAAAAACCGTATCCGGATGGCTGGATGAGTTTTGCAACGGAGAAGGCTTATGCCGCTGGGTAAAGGGCAACAATATTTCGGAGACAGAAATACCGGCATGGTATACACACAATGCAAAGATGGAACTGGAACTGACGGATACCCTGAATGAACATCGGGACGCAGCTCTGCGTATACAGTTTGAAAAGGACGGATCTCTGACTAATACCGGTTACTGCGGTATATCCGTAAAGGCTGGAGAAAGTTACTCTTTGTATTTATTTGCAAAAGCAAAGGAAGAAATAGGACTGGACGTAGCGATCGAATACCAGGGAAAAGTACTGACTGGAAACAGTCTGGTGGTTTCCGGTCAGGAGTATACAAGATATGACATGAAGCTGACAGCAGCTGAGGATTGTCACGATGCACAGCTTACTATTTCCTGCAAAGAAGGCGGAGAGATTCTGCTGGGATTTATTTCACTAATGCCTGACAATACCTACATGGGGCATGGACTCAGAACAGATCTTGTAGAAAAGATTAAGGGAATGAGTCCAAAGTTTATGCGTTTTCCCGGAGGCTGTATTGTGGAAGGAACGACACCGTCCACAGCGATGAGATTTCGGGATACGGTAGGTCCGGCATGGGAAAGACCAAGTAAGCTGTTTTTATGGCATTACAGAAGTACATTAGGACTTGGCTTTCATGAATATCTGCAGCTTTGCGAGGATCTGGGGATGGAGCCCATGTATGTATGTAACTGCGGAATGACCTGTCAGGGAAGAAAGAGTGTCCTTCTGGAAGGAGAGGCTCTTGATGAAATGGTACAGGATACACTGGATGCCATTGAATATGCTATCGGCTCTAAGGAAAGCAAATGGGGAAGGCTTCGTGCTTCTATGGGGCATCCGGAACCCTTTAAAATGACCTATCTGGAAATTGGTAATGAAAACTGGGGTCCGGATTATGAAAAGCGATACAACATGATTTATAAGAAGGTAAAGGAACTGTATCCCCAGATTAAAACCATAGCCAATGAGCATGTAGAGAAAAATGGTTGTCCTGCCGAGTGCGTGGATGAACATTTTTACAATACAACAGAGTTCTTTGCAGAACGTGTAAATTATTATGATGACTACGATCGTAAGGGACCAAAAATCTTTGTAGGAGAGGTGGCTGTAAACGAAGGCAACTATATGGGACAGTTGTATGCGGCTTTGGGAGAAGCGGCTTTCCTTATGGGTATTGAGAAAAATCAGGATATCGTAACATTGGCCTCTTATGCTCCATTATTTGAAAATGTAAATTACAGAGCGTGGTATCCTAATCTGATTCGTTTCAATAATCATCAGAGCCTTGGAATTCCTACTTATTATGTCTGGAAAATGTTCGGTCAAAATCGCGGAGAATATGTGGTGCGATCCGAAGATGAGGGAGGACGTGTTTATCGTCCGAGAACCGGAATGGCATCTTTAAAATCCAATAAGGAACTTCGCTTCAGAAATCCTATTTGGAATGGAGAAGAAGCAAAGATTACTCATGAATTAATGGGACATGTGCAGGATACAGAGGATGGCTGCCTGCTTCAGCTTCCGGATGAGGAGCAGAAAAAGGAATTTCACAGTATTCTGGAATGGGCTGATGAGACCAAGAGCTTTGTGGTATTTGGAGAAGAAGACCAGACTTATGGAAGATTTGAGACCGATATTTTTGTTGAGGAAAATGCTTACTTCGAGTTGGGTATATTCAGTGCCAGGGGGGTTCGTTCCTATTATGAGGAGCAGATCGTGATTACGGCCGGAGTGGAAAAAGAATGGGATGCAGCTCTGGTGCGTCCGTTCCTTTGGAAGGTTAATGGAGGACAATGTTCACTGGAAGAGTTTGGCTTTATGCATGACAACAAGCTGACTGAGGACTTTGCTATTTCAGTAAAACCGGGAGAATATCACCGCTTTGGATATGAAACGGACGGAAAACAGATTCGCCTGTATGTTGATGGTGAGCTTCAGAAGGAGATTTCGATTCCCTACGGACCTGCTTTTGTTTCGGTAGTAACTGACACCAAGGACGAAATCATTATTAAGGCGGTTAATTTTGCAGGAGATGTGGATCCGGTTTCCATTACACTGGACTGTCAGGTACAGAGCGACTATACCGTAACACTTCTTAGCGGTGAAAAAGGGGATGAAAACAGCTTTGAAGAGCCGGAGAAGGTGAAGAATATTACCGTGAATATGCATGGCGCTTCCTCAGAGTTCGTATACGAGGCACCGCCATATTCTGTCAGTGTTTTGCGATTGAAGAAGTGCGAAGCGTTTTAGAGGTTGACGCTGAACAGAAGATAAGAGCATGATCACCATCGGTGTCAATATGACCGATACGACAAAAAACTGGAGAATCCGTCATGGAGCTTTTGACAGAGATACTTCGATTGCGATTCCTGTAATATTGGCAACAATGTTAAAGAACAAAGGTTATGAAGTGGACTTTTCATTGCCGTGGGGATTACCGCATAGCGGAGATTATGATCTGGAAGAATTGTTTGCATGGATCGATAAGCTTGCCAAATAATGGAACAGCCGAATTACGTGTTACAGTTTAAAGAAGGCAGCTATGTGCTAAAGCATGAATCAATATTAAGAAATAATTTTCTCGGCATATGTTATGTTGGGAGAAGAGTTCAACCTTTTGCTTCGATGTACCTTTATGTGTATTAATAAGCATGGAGAGAGATATAGTTTCTCTCTTCTGCATAGTTCCGTAATGAGTGCTGCTTGACAGTCTCCTTCAAGTTCGCTATAATGATAAACGCAAAATTTTAGTGGACTTTTCCGGATTCGGTCATCTTTTTGCCACACAGCTATCTTGTGATAGTTGTGTGGCTTTTTTGTTGCTTGTATCTCGGAAGTATTAGCAGAATGGAGGACTATAATGTTCGGATAATTTGTGGAGAAGAGGGAAAGCATGCAGACAAATAACAAAATGGCGGTTGCGCCAGTTGGAAAACTCATCTGGCAAATGTCGATACCGCCGCTGATTTCTATGTTTCTGCAATATTCCTATAATCTGATAGACAGCGCGTTTGTAGCGCGGCTGAGTGAAAATGCTTTGACGGCGGTTTCCCTGTCGTTTCCCATTACAACTTTGATGAATGCGACATCTATCTGGATCGGCGTTGGCGTGAATGTACTGATTGCAGGGTATCTTGGACAGGGAAAGCAGAATGAGGCAAATACTACCGTCACACATGGATTGTTACTGGCCTTTGGAATTGGTGCTTTGCTCAATCTTCTGTCATTACTGATTATGAAACCCTACTTTAGGGCATTTACCAATAACGAAGAAATTTATCAGTTGAGTCTTGCCTATATGAGCGTATGTTCGTTCATGCAAATTCCCAACATGGTGCATATCGCAATCCAGAAGATGATACAGGCTACTGGGAACATGATTGCTCCTATGTGGTTCCAGATTGCAGGAGTGGTCGTTAATTTTGTATTTGACCCACTCCTAATTTTTGGTATTGGTGTTTTTCCAGCTATGGGAATCCGTGGCGCTGCGGTGGCTACTGTTGCGGGCTATTTGTTATCCATGATTTTGGCATTTGCCTTGCTGCTGGGCAAAAAGCAGAAAGTGCGGATAAAGATCAAAGAATTTCATATACAAAAGTGGATGATTGCCCGTATATTCGCCCTTGGCTTACCATCTTTCATTATGAATGCCCTCAGTTCGTTTATGGTGACATTCGTCAATCTGTTTCTGGTGGCGTATTCCGATACGGCGATTGCATTCTTCGGTGCGTATTTTAAGGTGCAGCAGCTGGTCGTTATGACAGTAAACGGCTTGATTCAGGGCTGTTTGCCTATTATGCGGTTTAACTACGGTGCGGGAAACAGAGATAGGCTGCACTCCGCTTTCCGATACGGAACCGCTTTGGTCTCCGGTATGATGATACTGGGAACATTGACCGTCAACTTCTTTCCGGCGCAGCTTTTGGAATTATTTACAGCGTCAAAAGCCATGCGCTCCTTTGGCATATCCGCCATGCGAATTATGGCGGCAAGCTATCTGTTTTGCGGTCTCTCTACCATGATTTCCACCTATTTTCAGGCGACAGAAAAAGTAGGTTCCAGCATTGCGATTCAATTATGCAGACAACAGCTTTTCCTTGTTCCGGCCTTATGGTGTCTGGACAAATTATTCCAACTGAACGGAATCTGGTTTGCATTTCCTGTTGCGGAAACCGCCACTATGCTCATTGCTCTCATAATAATGGCATGGTATCGCCACAAAAATATCTTATAACATGTTCCAAGGAGGAGAAATGATGAACGATACTTTTATGAAAGAAAAACCGGTATTGCCGCTGATTTTATCCATGGCCATGCCTATGGTTTTATCAATGCTGGTTAATTCTCTATACAACATTATCGACAGCTTTTTCGTCGCGCAGATCAGCGAGGAAGCTATGACGGCATTATCACTGGTTTACCCGGTTCAAAATTTTATCAATGCTGTTGGAATTGGATTTGGCGTTGGAATCAACGCAGTGATCGCCTTCTATCTAGGCGCTGGAGATAACAAAAAAGCAGATCAAGCTGCCACGCAGGGACTTGTGCTTGCCATGATTCACGGCGTTGTTTTGACAGTCTGCGGTATTACAATGATGCCGGCTTTTTTAGGAATGTTCACTTCATCCAAGACAGTGATTGAACTAGGCGTCCACTATTCTGTTATTGCGTTCTCTTTTACATTGATTATCGTTGTTGGTGTTACATTCGAGAAAATATTCCAAGCTGTAGGAAACATGAAAACAACTATGATCAGCCTGATGTGTGGGTGTATAATAAACATTGTCTTAGACCCCGTTCTGATTTTTGGCTATGGTCCATTCCCTGAAATGGGAATCGAAGGCGCCGCGCTGGCAACCGGCATAGGGCAGACCTTGACGCTTGCGATTTATCTGGTCGTTTATTTTGTGCGGCCAATTCGCGTGCATATCCGCAGGCAGTACATTCTCCCCAGCAAAAAGATGGTAATAAAGCTGTACTCCATTGGCATTCCCGCAACCCTGAATCTCGCGCTTCCGTCTCTTTTGATTTCGGCGCTCAATGCGATTTTGGCGGCATATTCCGAAGTGTATATTCTGGTTTTGGGGATCTATTACAAATTGCAGACCTTCATCTATCTTCCGGCGAATGGCATTGTGCAGGGGATGCGCCCCCTGATCGGCTATAACTACGGCGCGGGGGAACACCAACGGGTCAGCCAGATCTTTAAGATCGTTTTGTGCATGAGTGGTATCATTACTGTCTCTTATACACATCTCCGAGCCCACGAGACTAGGCATGATCTCG
>ENA-UABQ01000562-UABQ01000562.1-human-gut-metagenome-genome-assembly--contig:-NODE-562-length-10334-cov-5.477576_pt1 | contig 10334 bp, 8 predicted proteins | sample MGYA00243869_ERZ654205 | MGnify/ENA primary metagenome ERZ654205 (study PRJEB26926, sample SAMN06165207) | human gut metagenome | biome: ENVO:00009003; feature: ENVO:2100002; material: ENVO:00002003...
ATATATTTCATTAATAATAAAAACGGATATAATTACCGTAGGTATGATGGCTGTACGGCAGAAGAAAAAGAAACTGTGGACGGCTGGGTTGCAGAAGCACAGAATTATCTTAAGAATGTTGCAAAGGCGACGGACAAAGAAATTAATGATATGCTTAATGAATTGTATCAGGATGGCTATTATGATTACAAGCTTGGAAAGAGCTACGAAGAGTCATTTTATAAAAAATATAATGAAGGAGGGAACAACTGATGAAATGTAATAATTGCGGCGCACTCATACAGATGAATCAGAAGTTCTGTCCTAATTGCGGCTCACCAAATGTGGAATTTAAGAAGCATATTGATGACATGGAGCAGTACAATAAGAAATTTAACAGTACGCGTTCCAAAGTAATTGGTAACAGCAGATGGTTTGTGAAATATATTGCACCAATAACAGCTCTTGTTATAACAATGACTGCACTTACACTGGCTATTATTGGTAAAAATTCAATGATTGGATATGATATAGCAAAAAAAAATCAGCAGAAGTATTATTCATCCCATAGTGATGAAATCCAGACAAAACTAAAGCTTCTGTTAGAAGCAGGAGACTATGCAACTCTGTATAGTATGGATTATGTGGGAGATTGTTCAATAAAGGATAATGATGATAAATATGCATGGAATGATTTTTACAATGTCGCAGGTGATTATGTGTATATAAGAAAAGGTATAATAAGTATGATGGAAAGGAATAATTCATCATATTATGGCGACGAATATATGAATACGATTTCAAGGGCTGTTGCCGATATGGAAGATATTGTCAGCAGACGTTTAAATTTATCGTATCATAGTGTATCGAAAGAAAGTATTAAGTATATAAATGATATATATGAAAAATCACATGAACTTTTAAAGGCATACTGCAATCTGACAGATGAGGACATAGCCGGACTTCCTGATATGTCACAGGCAGATATACTTACACTCATTACAAGGAGGAGCTTTGAATGAGAAAAAAGAAGAAATTTAATATATCACTTCTGGCTTATGTACTGTGTGCAATTATGATTATTATTATAATCCCATGTGTTTCAGATATATCAGGTGATGTATTCAGGAGTAAAGGAAGAATGTCGGGCTATGAAGAAGACAGTCTTTATAATGATTTTATAGAAAATAATTATGAAGGGCTTCTTGAAAAGACAGAATATAACACAGGCATAGGCAAAGATATTGATAAAGATACGCAGGACTACTATACATTTGCCATTGCATATAAAAAAGCTGTTGATTACAGGGTGTATGTGAATAATGGAGAAAATGAGAAAGCAGAACAGGTGGTTAAAGATATAGATAATGCACAGTTTAATAATGTGCTGTTTAAGGAAGCACTTGAAAATGTAAAAAATATATATATTAGTAACGGACTGTCACAATAATGTGTTAATGTAATTGACTTTAAAAGAAAGATAACGAAGATAAACAGAGGATGATGAAGATGAGTAACACAGGAAGGAATAATATTATGACCGACAGGGTGTCATATTATTTTAAATCCCAGTGGAATATACTTCTGATAATAACGATATCTGGTCTTATATACAATCTCGGACTTCTTGCAGGTCCGTGGTTTGAAGGAAGAATGACAGGCTGTCTTGTTAATATACTTGGTGGAAAATCAACATTTACAGATATGCTTATTCTTGTAATATGTTATGTGATTGCAATTGCAGTAGTGCAGATATCAAGGTATATAAAAAGATTCTATGTAAGAAGATTCGCTAATAATGTTAATAAGAATATGAAAGAGGTTTTGTATAACAGCCTTGTACATAAGAGAAGACCACAGTTACAGGAAGAAGGAGCTGGAGACATTCTTACCAAAGCTATCCTGGATGTTGATGATTGTGCTGAAGGGATGAGAAAGTTCACAACTGAGATATTTGATACGGGTGTTGCGCTGGCAGCATATGCTGGAATGCTTCTTTTCTATGACTGGAGACTTGGACTTATATGTATGATATTCCCGCCGATATCTTATATCATTGCAGAAAAGATGAAGGCTGTTGTACAGAAGACAGGCGCAGAATATAAGGTACAGTCAGGAAGGCTTAGTGAGGCAACGCTTGACAGAGCAGAAAATGCGGTTACATATCGTGTATATGGCTGTGAGCAGGAAAGAAAACAGGCGTATGAAGATAATCTTACAGCCTATGAAAAGTCGGCAGTAAGGGCTAATATATGGGGAACAGCATTTCCTCCGATATACAAAGTTATAGCACTTGCCGGAGTTATATTTATATTATATTTTGGAAGCAGAAATGTTCTGGGAACAGGCTGGAAAGAATGGGATATTGCTATTTTAGCTACATATGTATCATGCTTTGCAAAGCTTTCTAAGAAGTCCTCACATGCAGCAAAGCTGTTTAATGCAGTACATAAGGCACAGGTGTCATGGAAGAGAATTAAACCGCTTATGAAGCATGAAAATTATGAAGATGCGGATAACAGTGTAAAGTGTGACTCACTTGAGGTAAAAGGACTTACATTTGCTTATCCGGGAGGCCATGATATATTCGAAAATGTAACATTTGAAGCAGAAAAAGGTGACATAATCGGAGTAACGGGTTCTGTTGCATGTGGCAAGTCAACTTTTGGAAAGGTGTTTTTATGTGAATATCCATATAAGGGGAGCATTAAGATTGCAGGCAATGAACTATCAGAACTTGATGATGCGAAAAAGGCAGGACTTGCAGCATATCTGGGACATGATCCGGAATTGTTTAATGATACAATTAGAAACAATATTCTTATGGGTGATGATGAGGATGTGGCTAAGCTTCTTAAGGCAGTGTGCTTTGACAAAGAAGTAAATGATATGGAAAACGGACAGGACACTTATGTTGGGAATACAGGTGTGAGACTGTCAGGAGGACAGGCACAGAGACTTGCACTTGCCAGAACACTCTGCCATAAGAAGCCGTTAATTATATTAGATGATCCATTTTCAGCACTTGATAAGGACACTGAAAGAGAGGTATTTGCTAATATTAAAGAATACACCAAGGATTGTATTGTGATTCTTATTTCACACAGATTATATCTGTTCCCACAGATGGATAAGGTTATATGGATGGAGAACGGAAAAACCATAGCCGGTACACATGATGAGATTATGAATAGATGTCCGCAGTATGCAGCTCTTTATAACGAACAGAGGGGAGGAGCATCTGATGAAGAATAGAAGTGTTGGCAGAGTTATATTGAACACAATCAGAAGTAAATGGCTGCTTACAGCAGGAATTGTAATTACTGTTGTTGGTGCAATTGTAACGGCACTGTTTCCACCACTTATTCTTGCAAAGATTATTGATACAATTACATCAGGTACAATGCCTGCATTTTATATGGTTCTTATGTATTTTGGATTTCTTCTTATAACAGGTCTGATGGAAAGTACAAGAGAGACATTTCTTACAGTTTTTGGACAGAAGATTACGCATTCACTAAGAAGCACGTTGATGGATAAGTATAGCTGCCTTACAACGAGTGGTCTTACAAGTCAGGAACCGGGAACTGTTGTATCAAGATTTGTTGGAGATGCTGATACAGTTGAGAATCTTTTTACATCAGGAATTATCAGTATGTTTGCTGATGCCTGCAAGATAATAAGTATTGTTGCTGTTATATGGTTTAAGAATAAAGGACTTGCCATTGTGCTTCTTGTTATTCTTCCTTTCCTGTTCATATTCACAAGAATTATTCAGAAAAATATGCTGGCAGCACAGATTGAGAACAGAAGGGCTGTCGGAAGGGCATCAGGACACGTTCCAGAAACTCTTCATAATATAAGAACAATACATACACTTGGCAAGGAAAATTATATGGCAGAAAGATACGATGAATATATATGTGAAAGTTACGCAGCAGTTGAGAAAACTAATTTCTATGATGCAGTATATTCACCTGTAATTCTTACTCTCAATGCAATTGCTGTTGCTGTGGTAATGCTTTTTTCAGCATCAGGTAACCAGACAGTGCTTGCATTTTTTGGCATGTCAGCAGGTACAGCAGTTGCGGTAATTAATTATATTTCACAGATATTTGCTCCTGTTGAGAGCCTTGGTATGGAGATTCAGACTATACAGTCAGCAATAGCCGGAGTACATAGAATAAATGAATTTTTCGAGATGAATGAATTATCAGTTAAGAAGGATTCATACATTGCAGAGAATACAGCCATGGAAGCTGACAGTGATGTGATTGTTGATTTCAATAATGTAACATTTGCATATGATGATAAAAATGTTGTGGAGAACTTAAGTTTTTCTGTTAAGGAGGGAGAGCAGGTTACTCTGTCGGGAAGAACAGGTACAGGAAAGAGTACAATATTCAAGCTCCTTCTTGGGCTTTACGAGCCGGATAAAGGAAGCGTATCAATTGCAGGTCAGAAGGCTACGGCTATTTCGGATATTGAAAAGAGGAGAATATATGGATATGTTGAGCAGACTTTTCATATGGTTCCAGGAACTGTCAAAGACCAGATAACACTGTATGATGTATCAATTACTGATGAAGATGTAATTGAAGCAGCTAAGGCAGCAGGTATTCATGATGCAATTATGGAACTTGACAATGGATATGATACTATATGCAAGCCAGAAGATTTCTCACAGGGACAGTGGCAGTTATTGTCAATTGCAAGGGCTGCAGCAGCAAAGCCTGAACTGCTTCTGCTAGATGAGATAACAGCTAATCTTGATGCTGATACTGAGAAAAATGTGCTTGATGCATTAAACAGGGTAAGCAAGAACAGGACTGTTATATCAATTTCACACAGAACCAATGCGAGAACTGGAAGAATTATCGAAATAGCTTGATTTTCTTAATGTTTTTACTGGCTTATTATGCATTAAAGAAGTATAATACCCATACAATATTATGTTCAAATGAGAAAGTTGGTATGTTTTATGAATAATAGATGGGTTAAATATTTAATGGCAGGTTCTGTTACAGTTCTTATGGTGCTGGTGATAATATTTATCATCAGGTCTGTTAAGGAGAACAGTCTTGTGGTGTCATGCCCTGATACTTTAGTTGTTGAGTATGGAAGTACTGATGATGAAGCGGATATTAATGAAACTATTAAGAAGAATGTGCTTGGAAAGAAAGATAATAAGACAGATATAGAGATTGAGGGAAATGTTGATGTCACAAAGCTTGGAAAGTATGACATTAAGATTGTTGCGTCAAAAAAGAAGAAACATATTTCTAGAAAAGTAGCAGTAAAAGTTGTGGATACTCAGGCACCTGTTATTAGTCTTTCAGGAGATACAGAGATTACCATAGAGGCCGGAAGTAATTATGAAGAAGCAGGATTTTCTGCAGTTGATAATTATGATGGTGATATTACAGATAAAGTGGATACTTCTGCGGAGGTTGATACATATACAAAAGGTGATACTACAATTGTATATTCAGTTAAAGATTCTTCTGGTAATGAAGCATTTACAGAACGTGTTATACATGTAGAAGATACTATAGCTCCACAGATATCACTTACCGGCGGTGAGGTGTATTATATCAGGATGGGAGATACATATAATGAACCGGGGTATACAGCTGTGGATATATGTGATGGAGATGTAACTGATAAGGTATCAGTATCTGGGAATGTTGATACAGCTAATGCAGGAAAATATACAGTAACATACAATGTATCTGATAATTGTGGTAATGAATCTGAAGTGCAAAGAACTGTGAAGGTAGTTGCACCAATGTCAGATGATGCAGTTAATCCGGGTGATAAGGTTGTTTATCTGACTTTTGATGATGGTCCCGGACCATATACAGAAAAGCTGCTTGATATTCTTGACAGATATAATGTTAAGGCAACATTTTTTGTTACTAATGGAAAACCGGATTATCAGAATCTTATTGCACAAGAAGCACAGCGGGGACATACTGTTGCAATACATTCAGCATCACATGATTATGCAAAGATATATCAGAGTGTAGATGCATATTTTGCAGATTTTGACGAGATGAATAGTATTATAACTGCACAGACTGGAAAAGCAGCAGATCTTGTAAGATTTCCAGGTGGTTCTAGTAACACAATAAGTAAGAAATACTGCTATGGCATAATGAGCCAGCTTGTATGTGCTGTTGAGGAACGTGGATTCAGATATTGTGACTGGAATGTTTCTAGTGGAGATGCAGGTGGAACAACAAGCACATCACAGGTTGTGGCTAATGTTATAGAAGGAATTAAAAGTAATAATGTATCAGTAGTTTTACAGCATGATATAAAGAATTTCAGTGTTGATGCAGTTGAGCAGATAATACAGTGGGGGTTATCGGAAGGGTATACATTTTTACCTATGACATCAACCACACCAATGTCACATCATGGCGTTAATAATTGATTTTAAAGTGATTTGAATTATATATATTAATAACAGGTGGATTTGCTATTGGTATTGTGATATAATTCTATTATATTGAAAGTACGGATGTATATGAGGAGTGGAATCGTTATGGGAGGCTGTTATCTTGGAATGGCAGGGCATGATGTGTTTAACAATAAAGTGCGTGAGATTGTGAACACTAATGAACACAGAGTTGTTCTATTAGCTCTGGATATAAGTAATTTTAAGTATATTAATGATTTTTACGGCATGGATGAAGGCGACAAGGTTATGCAGGATATTGCAGACTTTTATTTTATTAATGAACCATTGTGCCTTGCTTCACACGGAATCGGGTTTGACCAGTTCAGGGGTGCTTATAAAGTTGATAATATGACGAATGAAGATGTGGTGGGATATATTGCAAGAAAGAATCGCATTTTTGAGAAAGAATTGTCAGAAAGATATCCGCTTGTGTATCAGCATGTTTATGTTGGATTGTATTTTTATGACGATCCGTCACTTGATGTACGTATGGCAGTTGACCGTGCTAATCTTGCAAAGAAATCAACAAAAGGAAGATTTGATATTCCGTGTTGTGTATATTCAGCGGATAATTGCAATGAATATCTTGAACATATGGATATGTCTAATGAATTTGTGAGAGCGTGTGAGGAAGAAAGAATAGAAATTTTCCTTCAGCCTAAGATATCAGTATCGCATAATTGTGTTGCAGGTGCAGAGGCACTTGTAAGAATGAAGACAAGAGCAGGTGAGCTTGTTTCACCAGCCAGATTTGTTCCGGTGCTTGAACATACAGGAATGATTGGAAAGCTTGATGATATTATGCTTGATAAAACCTTTGCTTTCCAGAGACAATGCATTGATAAGGGAATTAAGCCTGTTCCTGTCTCGGTTAATATATCAAGGCAGAGATTTACAAGTGAAGATTTGTTAAAATATATGCTTCAGTTGCAGGATAAGTATCAGATTGATTCAGCACTTATTGAACTTGAGATACTTGAAACGACATTTATTGATGCACTGGATGCTATGATTGATGTTATTAATGCATTAAGGGTAAAGGGATTTAAGATTAATGTTGATGATTTTGGCTCGGGATATTCATCACTTAACCAGATTGCCAATATTCCTGCTGATATTATTAAATTTGACAGAGTATTTGCGAGCAGGTCATTAAAGAACAATAAAGGAAGACAGGTTATAAAGTCACTGATTGAGATGCTTAAGATGGTAGAATATGAACTTGTATTTGAGGGAGTTGAGACTAAAGAGGAGCTCGATACAGTTGTTTCTTATGGTTGTGATGTTATACAGGGATTTTATTTTGACAGACCACTTCCTGCTAATGAATTTGTTGATAAATATTATACTGGCAGCAGGGAGATTACTTATGGGACATAGTACGGACATTAATGAGAATGAACATTTGCAATATATTTTTAATGATTATAAGAGTGGTATAGAACATGGGATTCTTGTTGCTAACCTTACATATGAGCTTGCTAAGAGACTTAAGCTTGATGAAAGGGAATGCTATGAACTCAAGATTGCCGGAATGATGCATGATATTGGGAAACTTAAATTATCAGAATACTTATATGGCAGAAATTCGGGTGAATTATCAGTCGAAGAGATGAAATATATGAGAATGCACTCTAAAATCAGCTTTGATGTATTGAAAAATTATGATTATTCAGATAATATAATGAAAGTTGTTCTCTATCACCATGAGTGTTTCGATGGAAGTGGTTATCCTGATAATCTTAAGGGGACAGATATTCCATTGGGTGCAAGAATTCTTAAGGTGACAGATGAATTTGCTGCGCTGATATCTGACCGGCCGTATAGGAAAGCATTTGACATTGATACGGCTGTGAATATTCTTATTGAAGAGATTAAGAATCTTGATATGAGAGTATTTATTGAGTTTCAGCGAATGATTCACGAGGAAGAAACATTTGAGATAATAAGAAATAGTAAGATAGATTTAGATAGTCTTAGTCTTGAAGATATTCTATCCTTCGCAGATTAGTATTTAATTACAGGAAAGAGGTAAAGTAAGATGGCAGAGTCAATGGTTGGCTTAAAGAGATCGCACAGATGTACAGAGGTTTCATCGGCTGATATTGGTAAGAAGGTTACTGTAATGGGTTGGGTTGCCAAGAGAAGAAATCTTGGTTCACTTATTTTTGTTGATTTAAGAGACAGGAGTGGAATTCTCCAGATTCTTTTTGATGAAAATATAATTGGTAAGGAAGGTTTCGACAAGGCATATGCACTTCGTAATGAATTCGTAATCGCTGTTGAGGGTGAAGTTATTAAGAGAAGCGGTGCAGTTAATGAGAATTTAAAGACAGGTGACATTGAGATTGCTGCAAAGACTTTAAGAATTCTTTCAGAGTCAGAGACACCTCCATTCCCAATAGAGGAAAATATCCAGACTAAGGAAGATATCAGACTTAAGTACAGATGTCTTGATCTTAGAAGACCTGATATCCAGTCTAATATTATTATGAGAAGCAAGGTTGCAACTCTAACAAGAGCATTTCTTGCAAATGAAGGCTTTTTAGAGATTGAAACACCTATGCTTACCAAGTCTACACCAGAGGGAGCAAGAGATTATCTTGTACCAAGCCGTATTCATCCAGGTAAGTTTTATGCGCTTCCACAGTCACCACAGCTCTTTAAGCAGATGCTTATGTGTTCTGGCTATGACAGATATATGCAGATTGCAAGATGCTTCAGAGATGAGGATTTAAGAGCAGACAGACAGCCTGAATTTACACAGATTGATATGGAATTATCATTCGTTGATGTTGATGATGTAATCGATGTTAATGAAAGACTTCTTGCATACCTTTTTAAGGAAGTTCTTGATGTTGATGTAAAGCTTCCAATCCAGAGAATGACATGGCAGGAAGCTATGGACAGATTTGGTTCTGATAAGCCTGATTTAAGATTTGGTATGGAATTACAGAATGTATCAGATATTGTTAAGGATTGTGGATTTGGAGTATTTACGGGAGCACTTGAGAATGGCGGTTCTGTAAGAGGAATCAACGCAAAGGGACAGGGAAGCATGCCTCGTAAGAAGATTGATGCACTTGTTGATTTTGCTAAGGGATATGGTGCAAAAGGTCTTGCTTATATTGCAATTCACGAAGATGGTTCATATAAGTCATCATTTGCAAAGTTTATGACAGAGGATCAGATGAATGCCCTTGTTAAGGCTATGGATGGTGAAGCAGGGGATCTTCTTTTATTCGCTGCTGACAGAAATAAGATTGTATGGAATGTACTAGGTGCTTTAAGAGTAGAACTTGCTGATCAGATGGGACTTCTTGATAAGTCTGATTATAAGTTTTTATGGGTAACAGAGTTTCCACAGTTTGAATGGTCAGATGAAGAAGAAAGATATGTTGCAATGCATCACCCATTCACAATGCCTATGGATGAGGATCTTGATATGCTTGAGACTAATCCTGGTGCAGTTCGTGCAAAGGCTTATGATATTGTTCTTAACGGAACAGAAATCGGTGGTGGTTCAGTAAGAATCCATCAGGCTGATGTTCAGAGCAGAATGTTCAAGGCACTTGGACTTACAGATGAAGTTGCTAATGAAAAGTTCGGATTCCTGCTTGACGCATTCAAGTATGGTGTTCCTCCACATGCAGGACTTGCTTATGGTCTTGACAGACTTGTAATGCTTATGGCTAAGAGAGATTCAATCAGAGATGTTATTGCCTTCCCTAAGGTAAAGGATGCATCTTGTCTCCTTACTAATGCACCTGATGTTGTAGATGCTAAGCAGCTTGATGAGCTTTCAATTAAGATTGAAGAAGAGAAAACTGAAGAGTAAGATATAATCTGTCTCTTATACACATCTGACGCTGCCGACGAATAGCCTTGT
>ENA-UABQ01000567-UABQ01000567.1-human-gut-metagenome-genome-assembly--contig:-NODE-567-length-10236-cov-5.644337_pt1 | contig 10236 bp, 4 predicted proteins | sample MGYA00243869_ERZ654205 | MGnify/ENA primary metagenome ERZ654205 (study PRJEB26926, sample SAMN06165207) | human gut metagenome | biome: ENVO:00009003; feature: ENVO:2100002; material: ENVO:00002003...
CTCTTATTATACTAAAAAAGATATATGATAAATATGAGAAAGACGAGATACTGACAGTTCTTGTAACCCAGATGGTAAGAATGGGCATGACAGGAGAAAACTGCTTTGAGATATATGAAAAAGGGGTATTAAGAGGCTTAAAAATAACAAGATTATATGAGTTTTATATTGCCAGTATGCCTAAAGAGACAGACAGGCAGCTGCCAAAGATAGTGTTGATGTATTTTGCATATGACAATACTCTTACAGATGAAGATAAAGCATTTTTATATGCAAATGTGGTGACGGGCAGAGATTCGTACTATAAGAATATCTATGAAGGTTATGAAAGAAATATAGAGATATATGTGTATGAACAGCTTAAAGCTGGCAATATCAGTGACAATCTTGTTGTATTATACAAGGCACTTCTTAAGACACAGCTTGTGTGTGATGACACAGGCACATTTGTAAGTAAAATGCCATATATGTACAGAATGCAGTGCTTTAGTGATGTGGTAAGATATGTACATGTCAGATATCCGCAGTTTACAGAAGAAACAGTATATGAGCTTTCAGGGGAAACAGCATATATATGTATGTATGGAAGTGACTGCGAGATTACATTTGAATGTATTGACGGACAGATTAGAAAAGATACAATTGATTATGATATAGAAAAAGTGTTTGATATACAGCAGTATGCAGAGGTGTTTGAGGCTGCAGGTGATTATGGAAAGAACAATTCCAGAATAATTATGAGCAGAATCTGTGAAATGAGAAAGAATTCACAGTATACACAAGAAACACTTAAGCTGTACAAAACAATAAAAAAGGAACAGGGTATCAGTGAACAGTATAAACAGCAGGTTAATGCCTGGATGATTGATTATTACTATCATTATTATGAAGAAGATGATTTCTGGCATGAATACAATTATGTTGATACAGATAATCTGACGAAGAAGGATGCGGGAAAGCTGATAGAGATACTTATAGATTCATCAATGTATTCACAGGCATATGAGATAGCCGGTATATACGGCTGCTGTATGGCAAAAGCGGCAAAACTTCTTAAAATGACTGACTATATTCTTACAAATGTATCAGACGGACATAGTCAGATTATTGATGAGATTACTCAATATATATTCAGACATAACATTTATAATGAACCTGTTCTTGCTTATATGTGTGAATACTATAATGGGACTAATGACGAAATGTATGCTGTGTGGAAGGCAGCAGTTAATTATAATGTAAATGTATTGCATATGTCAGAAAGGATTCTTGCCCAGATGATGTATACAGGTGTGCATACCGGAAGATTTACAGAGGTGTTTGCTGATTATTATAGTAAGATTCCTGATATGCTTATAGTAAAGGCATATTTATCTTATAATTCACAATTCTATCTTCTCAGGCAGAAGAAGGCTAATGATATAGTATTCAGAGTTATAGAGGAGTGCATGGGGGATGGATATGGATTGCCAGAGTGTTGTTATGTAGCATGGCTTAAGAATCTGTCAAGAAACCCTGTTGCGTTAAGAGAAGATACATCTGAAAAAGAACTTGCACAATCAGTTCTTAATGAATTATGTGAACATGACAGAATATATGGATTTTTCAAAAAATTCAAAGGAATACTGGATTTACCATACAATATGCAGGGACTTACTATTGTTGAATACATAGCAGATCCAGATGATAAAGTATCTTTGACATATAGTATTAATGGGGCTGACAGGCTGGTGCAGGTTATGAAGTCTAACGAATGGGGAATATTTACATGCAGGTTTAATCTGTTTTATGGGGATTCATTAGAATATACATTTATAGTTAATGACAGCAATGAACAGGCATCTACAGAGCCGGTAGTCTGCGAATATAAGGATATTCCATCAGAGAACACAGATGGAAGGATTGACATGCTTAATGATTGTCTTGCAAGCAGACAGCAGCATGACCTTACAACATTAAGAAAGCTCATGTATAGTTACTGTGTTGAGGAATACGTTACAAGAGAAATGTTTACAATTGTCAAATGAGGATAGCAGATATGGAGCAGTGTAAAGGACTTATAGCAGGAATAGATATAGGATATAGTAAAATTCAGGCAAGTGTATATTCATATAATTCACGGAATGTGCAGACGGTAAAACTGACAGAGGATTCAAAGGAAAAGACCAGTCTTGCAAATGTTGTCGCTGAATGTATGCGAGCAACAGGTACATCACAGATTCAAAGCATATGTGTAACCATTCCCGATTATCATTCTGATGAAATATCTGCTGTCAGGGATACTCTTAAAAAATGTGGTGTATCAGATGGCAGATGGCAGGTATTAAGCAGAGTTGAAAGCTTTGCATATTATGCGTACAGACAGAAAAGTGAACTTCATGCTGCTGGTGTGGCACTGTTTGACTACACAAGTGAAGGAATAAGGTGTGATTATCTTGCAGTCAGGAAGAATGACAATAGTAACTATCTGCTTCAGGATCATACAGGATACACATCTGATATATTAAAAAAAGCTGTGATAAGCAAAGAACTTGGACTGGCTGAGAATGAGTTGTGTACATTTGCAGAAGAGTATTTTTCTAAGAGACATGTTTCGGCGGCATATCTTACAGGTGAAGGTTTTGATGTTGAAAAGCTTCCTGAAAGATTTGCAAAGCTTATGGTTACGAGAAGAAAAGCATTTGTCGGACAGAATCTTTTTGCAAAGGGTGCATGCTTTGCGGCAATGGAGATATTGAAGCCGGAAGTGTTTAAGAATGTCATAATGCTTCTTGATAATCATGTAAAATGTGGTATAGAAATAGATATTTCGTCATATGAAAAGCCAATGAGATTCAGGCTGGTAAGACCGGGAAGTAACTGGTATACTGCCGGACGGACTGTGGAATGTATACTTGAGGATATGAGAAGCATTACATTTAAAATAATAACACCTGAGAATAAATATTATGATGAAGTTGTTGATATAAGTGAAATTCCATTCAGGGAAGGGAAAACAACAAGAGTATCTGTGAGCGTAAGCTTTACAGATTCTGACAGGTGTAATATTACAATAAAAGATCTTGGATTTGGCGAGTTTGTCAAAAGTTCAGGAAAAGTTATAAGCAAAGAACTTGTATTAAGAAGCTGAGAATGTGGAAAACATCAGGAAACGGAGAAATACAATGGGGAAAATAATACTGTGCAGAGGAAAGAAGGCAGATACACCACTGACTGTTTTACAGACAGGTGTGAAGTTATATACAGCAGAAGAACTCTGTTATTATATTTATAATAATATATATCTGATTGGACAGGATTTTATAGATGATAATCTTATCAGTTTTCTTGATGAAACCGGAGAAAAAGAGCTGGCAGAAAGAGTAAGGAAGCTGAAAGAAACAGGAGGTTCATTAGCACAGATATTTGTAATAATACTCAAGACAATAGATTATTATTCTGTTGCAGAGATTGAGCAGTTAAAAGAGATTCTTAATACTCTTGGAAAGCAGAGCGTATGCGAAAGGCTTAAAGCAAGAGGAGACGGATATCTCAATGCTGGATATTATTTTGCTGCGGTCAGATGTTACGAGTCAATTATAAAAGATTACAAGGGAAAAGATTTGTTGGCAGCTGATTATGCAAAAGTTTATCATAACCTGGGAACTGCCTATGCAAGAATGTTTATGTATGATAAAGCAGTGATATATTATGATGAGGCATATAGGACGGGTCAGCATGAGGAATCAAAAAAATGCAGTATAGCAGCTTTAATTATGGCAAAGAAGGATAAAGAACCTGTTAATGTTGATGTGGATGAAGATGAATATGTTGTCCAGAAGGAATTGGAAACTTTAATGGATAATGCCAGATATAGTGATGAATATAGGGAACTTGAAGATATTGCCAGATTAAAAGCAGATGGCAATCTGGCACAGTACAACAGGGCGGTAGATGAAAGACTTGACAGGTGGAGAACGGCATACATTAAATATAGCAAAACATTTTAAAGAATTGTGGTGGATATATGGGAATATTTAAAAAAGCTGAAAAAGAAACGATATATGATGATTATGATGATGAATCGTACAGAGATGAGGAACTGCTAGAAGAGGCAGAGAAGGAAAAAACTGCCAATAAAATGTTTAATATATTGAATATATATGAAACGTTTGATAAGAAGAATAAGAAAAAACATGAAGACCGCAAGAGCGGAGAACTTGATGAGAAAACAAAGGAAAAACAGCAGCAGGCCAAGATAGAAGAAGAAAAATATGATCATCTGCTAAACAGTATGCAGGCACAGACGCTTATCAAGGCAGTTGAGAAATATGGAAAGGATGAGGAAGACCGCAAAGAGATTGATGCTATACCTATTGAGCTTCCAAAGGAAAAATCCGACCTTGATAAAATTGCAGAATATGCGATGAGCAGGAATATAGACAGTGTCAATATAAAGGATTTCAGTACACATGATATTGAGGTTTATGTAAGAGAACAGTGTGATATCATGGAAGAAGCAGCGACACATGTAGAAAATGCTAAAGCTGAGTATGAGGCTGTTACTGAAGAATATAATGATATACAGATTATGGAAGAAGCTCCCACACAGATACGTGATAAAATATTGAGCTGTGCAGAGACCATAGACAACATGATGGTTGACAGGCGTATTCTTAAAAGTACAGAACATAAGCTGTCAAATGCGGCATACAGGCGCATGGAAGCTGTGGAAAATGAAATGCCAGGTGGAATAAAGCTTTTGAAAGCATCCGAAGATTATTATGATACTGTTAAGAGAGATTTAAGGATACTTGAGGCAGAACAGCTTAATCTTAGAACTGATGCGGACGTTCTTGTTACAAGACAGATTAAGATAAGAAGGCTTGCGAAAACAGCAATCTTTGCGCTTGCGGCAGTGTTTGCAGTATTTCTTATATCGATGACACTTGTTCAAAATGACAGTGATACGGCACTTTTTATAGGAATATCTTTATTTGCAGCAATTCTTGCAGTTGGAATGTTTGCTTTATTAAAGGTTACTGAAAGAAATGTGATTATAACCGAAATAAAACTTAATAAAGCTACAGCACTGCTTAACAAAGTAAAGATTAAGTTCATTAATGCAGCAAATACGCTGGATTATGAATATACAAAGTTCGGAGTTAAAAGTTCATATGAACTTGATAAGAAATACAGACTGTACGAGGAGATGAAAAAAGAGCAGATTAGAATGCTTGATATGACATCATCACTTAATTCTGCTGAAAATGAGCTTGAGAATATGCTTAAGAATTTAGGACTTTACAGTCCACATATATGGCTTGGAAGAGTGAGGGCAATCATTAATCCTAAGGAAATGGTTGAAGTGCGGCATGAAATAAATACTCGCCGTTATAAATTAAGGCAGCAGATAGAGTACAATGAAAAACGTATTGATGAAGCAAAGGAAAATATTAAAAAGATAACGCTTTCAAATCCGGCACACAGCGATGGTGCAATGCGCGTAATTGAAATGTATGAGAAGCGACATTCACGGGTTGCAAAATAAAATTGATATGTTACAATAAACAGTGGCTTTTTACGCATATGAATGATAAAAAGCGAAAGAAGTATGGAGGCTATAAGGATGAAAGAAAGACTTGAAGCAATTAGAGAAAGAGCTTTAGCACAGATTAATGAAACTGATTCGCTTGATAAACTGAATGATATCAGAGTCGCTTTCCTTGGAAAGAAGGGTGAACTTACAGAAGTACTTAAAGGTATGAAGGAAGTTGCACCAGAAGACAGACCTAAGGTTGGTCAGATTGTTAATGAGACAAGACAGGCAATTGAAGAAGTATTAGATAAGGCTAAGACAGAATTAGCTGCCAAGAAGAGAGAACTTCAGTTAAAGAGTGAAGTAATAGATGTTACTCTTCCATCTAAGAGGGATGAGTTAGGACATAAGCATCCTAATACACTTGCATTAGAAGAAATCCAGAAGATATTCATCGGAATGGGTTATGAAGTAGTTGATGGACCAGAAGTTGAGTATGATTACTACAACTTTGAGGCACTTAACATACCAGCTAACCACCCGGCTAAGGATGAACAGGATACATTCTACATTAATGATAAGATAGTACTCCGTACACAGACTTCCCCTGTTCAGGCAAGAGTTATGGAGAAGGGCAAGCTCCCTATCAGAATGATTTCTCCAGGACGTGTATACAGAGCAGATGAAGTTGATGCTACACATTCACCATGCTTCCATCAGGTAGAAGGCCTTGTAATTGATAAGGGAATCACATTTGCAGACCTTAAGGGAACTTTAGCAGAATTCGCTAAGGAGCTTTTTGGACCTGATACTAAAGTTAAATTCAGACCACATCATTTCCCATTCACTGAGCCTAGTGCCGAGATGGATGTAAGCTGTTTCAAATGTGGTGGTAAAGGATGCCGTTTCTGTAAGGGCGAGGGATGGATTGAAATCCTCGGCTGTGGAATGGTTCACCCACATGTATTCGAGCTTTGTGGAATTGATAAGGAAGAATATACAGGATTTGCCTTTGGTGTAGGACTTGAGAGAGTTGCTCTTCTTAAGTACGAAATCGATGACATGAGACTTCTTTATGAGAACGATATCAGATTTATAAAGCAGTTCTAAATCGATTCATATAGTGGTCTAACGACTGGAATAAGATAAAGTATATTTAAGGAGAATGACGATATGAATACATCATTAAATTGGATAAAAGCAATGGTTCCAGGTCTTGAGTGTACAGATCAGGAATTCAGAGATGCTATGACACTTTCAGGAACTAAGGTGGAGTGTTTTAATGCATTTGACAAGAACCTTGATAAAATCGTAGTTGGACAGATTCTCTCAGTTGAGAGACATCCTGATGCAGACAAGCTTGTAATATGTCAGGTTAATGTTGGCAGCGAGAATGTCCAGATTGTAACAGGTGCACCTAATATTGAAGTTGGTTCAAGTGGACAGAAGGTTCCTGTAGTATTAGACGGAGGTAAAGTTGCCGGAGGACATGACGGCGGCGCACTTCCAGAAGACGGAATTAAGATTAAGAAGGGCAAGTTAAGAGGCGTGGAGTCATGCGGTATGATGTGCTCTATCGAGGAACTTGGTTCTTCAAGAGAATTCTTCCCGGATGCACCAGAGGAAGGAATATATATATTTGGAGATGATGCTGTTGTTGGTTCAAGTGCGGTAGAGTACTTAGGACTTAATGATACAGTATTTGAATATGAGATAACTAATAACCGTGTAGACTGCTACAGCGTTATCGGTATCGCAAGAGAGGCTGCTGCTACATTCAGAAAGCCTTTCAATCCATCGGTTGTTACTAAGACAGGTAACGATGAGGATGTTAATACAATGGTTTCAGTTGATATTGAAGCTAAAGAACTTTGCTCAAGATATGTTGCAAGAGTTGTTAAGAATATCAGACTTGCTCCATCTCCAAAGTGGATGCAGCAAAGACTTATGACAGCAGGTATCAGACCAATCAACAACATTGTTGATATCACTAACTATGTTATGGAAGAATATGGTCAGCCAATGCATGCATATGACTATGATACTATTGCAGGTCACAAGATTGTTGTAAGAACAGCAACTGATGGCGAAAAGTTCGTAACACTTGACGGACAGGAGAGAACTCTTGACGCACAGACACTTCTTATCTGTGATGGTGAGAAGCCAGTTGGTATCGCAGGTATCATGGGTGGCGAGAATTCAATGATTACTGATGATGTCCAGACAATGCTTTTTGAAGCAGCTACATTTGACGGAACTAACATCAGAAAGACAACTAAGAAGATTGGTTTAAGAACAGACGCTTCTGGTAAATTTGAGAAGGGACTTGATCCAGAGAACGCAATGGAGGCTATCAACAGAGCATGCCAGCTTATTGAAGAGCTTGATGCAGGTGATGTTGTAGGAGGCGTGGTTGATGTATATCCTGACCCTGTAACTAAGAAGAGACTTCCATTTGAGCCGGCTAAATACAATGCTTTACTTGGTACTAATGTATCAGATGAAGATATGCTTTCTTACTTTGAAAGACTTGAAGTTGAATATGATAAAGATGCTAATGAGCTTATTATCCCAACATTTAGACAGGATCTTAACAGAGACGCGGATATGGCAGAGGAAGTTGCAAGATTCTTCGGATATGACAACATTCCTACAACTCTTCCTAAGGGAGAGACAACAATGGGTAAGATTTCATTTGAGCAGAGTATTGAAGATGCAGCTTCTGAGGTTGCCCAGTTTACAGGATTCTCACAGGCTATGACATACTCATTCGAGAGCCCTAAGGTATTCGATAAGTTAAAGCTTCCTGCTGATTCTGTATACAGAAAGACAGTTGTAATCTCTAATCCATTAGGAGAGGATTTCTCGGTTATGAGAACACTTCCAATTCACGGAATGCTTACATCTTTATCTACTAACTATAACAGAAGAAACAAGAATGTTAAGTTATATGAATTGGCTAAGATTTACCTTGCAGCAGATGATGTTAACGAGCTTCCGGACGAAAGAGTTGAATTCACACTCGGAGCTTTCGGCAGCGTTGACTTCTACTCAATGAAGGGTGTTATTGAAGAATTCCTTGAGAAGATTGGAATGAAGAAGAAGCCAACATATGATGCTAAGGCTGGTATTCCATTCTTACATCCAGGTCGTCAGGCTGATGTATATTACGCTGATAAGAAGATTGGTTACATCGGAGAACTTCATCCGGATGTTGCCGATACTTACTCAATCGGTGAGAGAACATATATTGTTGTTATTGATATTCCAACAGTTACAGAAATGGCAAGCTTCGATAAGAAGTTCACAGGAATTGCAAAGTTCCCAGCTGTAACAAGAGATATCAGTATGGTAATGCCTAAGGAACTTCCAGTTGGTGAAGTTGAGAAGATTATTGAAAAGCGCGGCGGCAAGATATTAGAAAGCTACAACCTCTTCGACATCTACGAAGGAAGCCAGATTAAAGAAGGCTTCAAGTCAGTTGCTTACTCAATCGCATTCAGAGCTAAGGACAGGACACTTGAGGATAAGGATATCACACCAGTAATGGAGAAGATATTCAAGGATCTTGAGGCTGACGGAATCGAACTTAGAAAGTAATACAGACCCAGCTGTTGCAGTGGTCGGTAAAGGGGCGGCGTGTGGCGCCGCCCCTTTGCTTTGAAAGGAGTAGTACATGGATTTACATGATTTTTATTATGATCTGCCAGAGGAGCTTATTGCGCAGGATCCTTTGTCTGACAGATCAAGTTCAAGACTTATGGTGCTTGATAAAGAAACAGGAGAGATTGAACATAAGATATTCAGAGATATCGTAGATTATCTTAAGCCGGGTGATTGTCTTGTTGTTAATGACACTAAGGTAATACCAGCGAGACTTATAGGTACTAAGGCTGATACAGGAGCTGCTATTGAAGTGCTTCTTCTTAAAAGACTTGAAGACAGACAGGATACATGGGAAGTTCTTGTTAAGCCGGGAAAGAAGGCTAAGGTTGGTGCTAAGATAAGTTTTGGCGAAGGCAAGCTTATAGGAGAGATTATTGATATAGTTGAAGAGGGAAACAGACTTATCCAGTTCACGTATGATGGAATATTTGAAGAGATTCTTGATGAGCTTGGACAGATGCCACTTCCACCATATATAACACATAAACTTGAAGATAAGAACAGATACCAGACAGTATATGCAAAGCATGAAGGCTCTGCAGCAGCGCCTACTGCCGGATTACATTTTACAACAGAGCTACTTGAAAAAATCAAGGCCATGGGAGTTAATATTGCAAGAGTAACACTTCATGTGGGACTTGGAACATTCAGGCCTGTCAAGGTAGAGAATATTCTTGACCATCATATGCATTCGGAGTTTTATGTTGTTACACAGGAAGCTGCAGATATGATCAATAATACAAGAAAAAATGGCGGCAGGGTAATTGCTGTTGGAACAACAAGCACAAGAACTCTTGAGTCAGTCGCACTTGAAGATGGAACAATTCCAGCCAAGAGTGGATGGACAGAGATATTCATATATCCGGGATATAAGTTCAAGGCAATCGATTGTCTTATAACTAATTTCCATCTTCCAGAATCAACACTTGTTATGCTGGTATCAGCACTTGCAGGAAGAGAACATGTGCTTCATGCCTATGAGGTTGCTGTGCAGGAGAAATACCTGTCTCTTATACACATCTCCGAGCCCACGAGACTAGGCATGATCTCGT
>ENA-UABQ01000581-UABQ01000581.1-human-gut-metagenome-genome-assembly--contig:-NODE-581-length-10060-cov-3.701249_pt1 | contig 10060 bp, 10 predicted proteins | sample MGYA00243869_ERZ654205 | MGnify/ENA primary metagenome ERZ654205 (study PRJEB26926, sample SAMN06165207) | human gut metagenome | biome: ENVO:00009003; feature: ENVO:2100002; material: ENVO:00002003...
CGAGATCATGCCTAGTCTCGTGGGCTCGGAGATGTGTATAAGAGACAGGAACAGATCATTAAGACCAAGCATCTTAGGACTGTCAAAGGCGTAACCAAAAAGTTTCAGGCTGTTCTTCTGAAAATCTTCATTGGTCACTTCAAAAACTTCCCCTTCAACACCCCAGTCAAGTTCAAGGGGCATTGTTGCGATACCTCTATCAGACAATGCAGCGGATGCGGATGCAGCCGATACAAAGTTGATATAAGCACCGGGCAGTTCTTTGTTTTGTGAGGTAAATGTACCACCACCTAAAGCCATACTATTTCACCTGTCCTTTCATGTATTTTTCAACTAAATTGTCAACAGTTTTCATGGTGTAACTTTTATCTTCATCAAGAAGGGCATCCACCAAGTCCCTTCTGTTTGCAAAACGGGCAGATGCAAGAATCTGTTCCTTGCTGAACATTGGTTCAGTCTGTTCAGACCTTGCAGCAGTTCCCGTTGTTGTCTTTTTTGCTGCCATAATCAACCACCTTCCTTCACATCCGTGCTTGCCGTCATAGTTTCCATTGGTGTCTGTTCTTCCGTCTTGACCGTGAAAAAGTCATAATTGACAAAAAAATTCAGAACACCGTCAACCACCTGATGATTCATTTTTGAACCCCTGATTGGCTTGGTATCACCGTCTGTTGTGATATACTCCAAACAGTCATACATTCTTTCAGCCACATCAGCACATTCCCGCTGCTTCTTTGCAGACTGTGGGAAATACTGGATGCAGAACTGATTGGTACGTTCATACCGTTTGCCAAGGAAAAGGTTGTTGTTTGGGTTCAAGCAAGCAATAAAAAAACAAGGCTCTTTCAAACCTTGCTTAATTTCTTCATTGTGGATTTCATAATCATCCCCAAATTCTTTGTTCAGGGAACAACTGATTGCTTCAACTATTGAATTTATCATTTACCAAGTCCCCCTAAATATTTCTTGATTTTGTTTTCAAGCACCTTTGGGGCAATTCTCTGTAATTCCTGTTCAGATATGGTCATCATAAACTGACCATTGACCCATCCTGAATGATTGGCTGTCCTGTGTCCGTACTCAACATAAGATGCGTATTCAACCGGATTCACAATTTCAATGACATAGGTGTCACCAAAATGATTCACCGTCAGGCTGTCTGCATACCCTTGTGCTGATGCACGTTTTTCACCAGTCCAACCACGCCTTAATGTACCGCCCTTTTTTCCTGAACTTGCCGGATATTGTCCGACAGGTGTTCTTTTGACCACCATGCGAAGCAACCGGGCAGCAAGTTCTTTTGCACACGATTCCACAAAGTCATCAGGATTTTGCAACTTTCCCAACTGCTGCTGAAAGTCTTTCAGACCTTTGCAGTCAAATCTTCCCATTCTACCCATTTACGCATATTCCTTGAACAGTTCAAGTGTAATTTCCTGATGCGTTGGATATGTGGAAGGGACACCGCTGCGGGTGTAGTCCGTGGTCACATTGTCCTGTGTTACTGTCAGTTTTGACCCCGCTTTGATGGTTACATCCGGGGAAACAAATAACTTTGTGCTTTGCGTGATCGTTGCTGCTGATTCTGACTGAATTGCTGTTTGCAGTTTTTCAAAAGATAATCTGCACGGTTGGTCTTGTAAGACTACAACCTCTGATTCTTCCATAAGTTTTGACTTCTCATTTTTTACCTTTTGCAGTTCTGTCACCGTCAAAGTACCAAAATAGGTTGCTTCAATGGCTTTCCTTGCAGCCTTTTGTGCTGCCTGAATCTGTTTTACCATCTGATACGCCTGAATGAATTAAATTCAGCCTTTCCATAGGATAAAAGGTAATTGATGAAAGAAGTCAGTCTTTGTTCAGGGGTCATTGAACCTTCACCAGTTGCAAAAACCGTGTTGGTGTCCCCTGTCTGAATCTGCTTGACAGCATATTCTAAATCAAACCCGGTAAGGTCATCAGGTGCAAAGGTTTTCTTGGAAAGAAGAAATTCACCCACCGCCATATCAACGGCAATGTGTTCCAGTCCTTCCGGCACATCATTCCAGTTGATTTCATTCTTGATTGTGCTGCGTACTTTCTCAACGCAAAAGGTCAAGGCAAATTCATCATCTGCCTTGACCGTATAACCGAATGATTTCAACCGTTCTTTTACTGTATCAGTATCAAACATTGCAACCACCCTTTCAGATCAGAAATTATCCACGGGAAATGATACGGGCAATAGGTACTGCCTTATGATTGATATATGAACGCTTGCTTTCCGTAGTTTCCCCGGAATGTACCAGTGTCCAGTTCTCACCCTTCTTTAATTCCTCATTGGTAGGGGATAATGTAGCCTGTGACTTCTTCTCATAAGAAATACCAAAAGGTGCAAAGACCTTTCTCTGTCTTGTGTAAAGTGTGTCCTGACCACCATTCTTTTCAGGGTTACGATTCATTTCATAAGGTACTTTTACCCCTAAATCCTCATAACTGATTGAACCATTACCAAGTACATAAGTTGTGTACTCTGTAAACGCATCAATAAATACCACATAATCACCAACTTTTGGTGATTCATAACTGTCTGCCACCGGGGTAACATCAGCAGCCTTGATCTGCTTACCTTCTGTGATTGTGCTTTCAGAATCAGATACAACCTGTAAAGCACCCTCATCAGTTGACTTTGCCTTGATATAAAAACCTTCCTGTTCAGTAGTCGGCATATCGTCATCAATGACTACCAGCTTACCGTTCCAAGTGTAAAGATCAAGTTCACGCTGCATACCCTGTGAATCAGTGTATTTCAGGTGTGCTACAAGGTTCAGGTTTTCAAGGTTCGTTGCAACATCACTGTGCATGAACACCAGTGTGAACTTCTTCTTGTTAGCACCACACGCCTTATTGGTTGCACTGTTCAGAGTAGTTGCGGACATTTTACCTTCAATCTTCTCTGTTACATCATAGGTGTGAGCATCAACAAATTCTTTGTTCTTTGTTCCAGTCATAGAAAATACACCTTCAAGAATTGCAACAATAGTGTCCTGATCTACACCGTCCCAATACTCACCAACCTGATCTGCGATATTCTGCATGAAATCAACACCGCCTGTAATGTCATAGGAAAAATCCTTTTCAAGCCATGCTTTAGCACGACCAACAGCAACAACACCCTGTTCAAAGGTCTTGGTACTGGTTGCAGTAATATCAGTCTGACCGTCATAATTGACTGCATCACCATCTAACAGACCACGCATTGCAATTCTTGCGTAACCTGTACCACCCTGACTACCACCAAGGGTTGCCTTAATGTCAGGGTTACCCGCCAGTGCTTTTGACTTCTTGATCTCATGCATATGAAGGTTCGGCACTCTACCAACCATATACTTGAAAGCCTGTGGGTTAAAACTCTTAGAATCAAACTTATCGTTTGGCATAAATTTTCACCTGTCCTTTCTTTTACTCACCTAAGTTAGCATCAGGATTTTCTGCTAAATAGGCACATAATTCATCATAGTTCATTTTTGAAGTGTCAACTTCTGCACCCGGTTTCTGCTGTGCGGATGCCCCCGGCTGAAAACCTTTGAAATTCTGCTGCTGTTTCTGTGCTTCAAACAGGAACTTAGTACCTTCATCACTGGTCAGTTTTTCAATCTGTTCAGCCAATCCCTTGACATTTCCTTCCTTGTCAAACTTGGCATCTTTCAGGTCTAAAAGTGCCTTGACTGCGGTGATGTTCTTTGCCTTTGCACCCGTCAGTGCCTTTTCAACAGCAAAATCAATTTTCAACTGGTTCAGTTCAGATTCATGGGTTGCCTTGGCAGTGGCATTTTCAGTCTGTAAGTCCTCAATCTGCTTTTTCAGATCAGCATTGTCCCCGGCAGATGCTTTCAGGGTTTCTAACTGACTGTCACGGTCACTGACCTGTGTTTTCAGTCCTTCAACCTCTGTCTGCAAGTTCTTAATCTCTGTTGCAGCAGTACCCTTTGCGTTCTCAATGTCATCACCATTGATTTTCATTACTGAATCAGCCTGTTCCTTGGTAAGTCCTAAATCCTCTAACTGTTTTCTTGTCATTTCTATACCATCCTTTCAAATACGTTTTTATACGGGGTTACTCCCACATGATTGATTGGTTTTGTTCGGTTTACGCTTGACAACCCGCAAGAAAAAAGACACCCGCTGCCGGATGCCTTTTCTATGTGCTACTTGACCCAGTAGCCGGGAGATAATCAGGATCACCATGCCTTTCTCATTGTGTACGTTTTCATGTACCTTTTATCCCCCTTTCTGACCTCATATAACCGCCACATTTACTCTGCTACTACAAAGGTGATAGTTATTAGACTTTGTTGCTTTCAGCCAACTTATCTCTCGCAGCCTAGCCTTCTATGTGATTTCTGTCCGTCGGACCAGAGATTTGCTTACAGCTTCCTTCAGATTCCACCTCGCGATGGACACCCTTGCTGTTCGGCTATACACTTCCCACTATCTGGGCGTGTTCGGGACTTACACCCGTTAGAGCGCGCCCATGGCGCGCAAACTGAAAAAAGCACGGTTATTTGACCGTGCTTCTCATGTGTTTAATATATGGTGTCATCATCTAATGATAAGTAACCACTATCATATACGTCCTTATTGTTCTTTATGCAGTCACCAATGATTTCAATAATTCTATCCGGGGATTCTGCACTCATTTGAAACATTGGGAAACCGTCATTGAATTTTCTTTCATAATCTTCCAATGCTTTATTCAATTTTTCATCCATATCATTTCACCCCTTTCAGAATTTCAATCAACGCTGCATAACTGTTTGGTAAATACTTTTTCACATATTCCAGTGCTTCACCACCATTGACTTCTGCTGCCATTATGTTCGCCCACATTTCAGATGCAGATTCATAATCACGGCAAATAGAAACAACCTTTGATAAATTACTTACATCATAACCTAAATCTTTATATGCCTGTTGCAGTCCCTTATGTTCCTTCATCTGTTTGATTGAATGATACAGTCTATTGTAATATTTATCACCATGACCCCATCCAATTCTTTCCCAAAGTAACCCATCAATGGCATCCTGAACACCGTCACTTGCATCATGTAACCGCAATTCTTTCTTGATTTCATCTGTCAATGTATCACGCAAGAATTGCTTATCTTTTCTTACTGCTGCAAGAAATTCATCACTGGAACTTGCCCTGTTAGTAAAGCGTGACTTAGTATAATTCAAATTATTTTTAACTGTGTCTATCTCATTGAAATGCAAATCACTAAATTGTGCCTGTGCATCAAAGAAATGACCATATTCATGTGCTACTGTTGAATACTTATCTTTTCCATTCTGAATATACCTTTCATCAGGATAAGAAAAGGTAAGACTATTTGATGCGGGTGTATATGCACCACTTGATGACTTTTTAACTCCCGCAATCTTATCTGCATAAGAAGAATACAGTTTCTTAACATTATCATTTGAATGATTATTCAATCTTGCCAAATATTCAGCATAATCTTTATCACTCATTGCACCCTTCAACTTAGTGGTGTTTCCTTCAATATCAAAATTCTGTTCTTCTGTCTTGATTGTATCATCAGGATTTATTTCTTGCAAGTCTGACTTGTCACCCTGAACAAAAGCCTTGTCCCATTCCTTATAGGTCATATTGCCCGGTACAAAGTAGGTCTTGCCTGTTTCTTCATCCCGTGCAGCACGTTCACCAACAGCATCAAATTCATCATCAAAATATGGTACTGTGGTTGAACGGCAATGAACATGAAACGGCGGTGCAGTCACACCAACCTTCCATTCAGACATAGGGAAATGCTTGCCATCCATACCCCGGCATATATCCGAAGTATGGGAATCCAGTGTTGCCACAATCTCAAACTGTTCAACATCCAGTTCATCAAAACAATCCTTCTGTGCTGCGGAACTGAAAAAGGCTTCTTCTGTCATTACCAACCGCCCGGCGTTGGTCTTGGAAGTGTTCATTTTCCGGGTAATTTCATCAATGGCTTTCTGTGGGTCTTTTCCCAAGATGATGTTCTGCGTCAGGGTGTTGTTCAATTCATTGACCAACTTCTGACGGTTGCCCCATATCCTTTCACTGAAATTCTTGCCGTCAACCGCCCAAGGCTTATTGATGACCTTGCTGATCTGCTTGTCATCCAGTGCGGAAAAGTCCCAACCAACACCCACACCCTTCTGAATCTCATAGGCTGTGTGATAATAGCCGGACTTGTAAACATTCCGCATTGTGCTGTCAATGCTGTCAAGTTGGTTTCCAAACATGACTTCAATGCTCTGTTGGGTTTGTAACTTCAAGGCTTCAAGTCTGCTGATATGGAATCTTGCAGATGCATTTTCAAGCTGCTTGACCCAAGTGCCGTTGATCGCATTTTCCTGACCGTACTGAATGTACTGGTTCACATCCCATTTCAGTTCAGCAAGTTCCTTTGCGTTCAACATCCGCTTTGCTTCTGCAAGGGTTACCCCATTGTTAGATGCAAAACGCTGATACCATGCAGCAATCTGACCTTCAAGTTGCTTCTGTGCCTGTCGGTATTGTTTTTCAATATCCGCATAGCACTGAACCCCCTGTTGGTGTGCAGCCTGTTCAAGCAGTTCAAAACGCTTCTTCCAGTATTCACCGTTATTCATCTACTTCACCGCCCTGACTTCCCTTGTTTGGGTCACCTTTGTTGTCAGGGTCATCATTCTGTGTACTAAACGGGTCATACTGTGCAAGCATTTCTTTCTGTGCTTCTTCCTTCTGCTTTTTCAGGCGTTCAAGTTCTGCCTGTGGATCATCCACCCAAGGGTGCTGACTGATAATTGTTTCATCAGAAAGAATACCAATAGATTTCTGACAGTTATCAATGGCTTCTGATTCATTGATAAGAATGTCACGGTTGAATATGATGTCTACTTCTTCACCTTCAAAGTTCCCCTGTCCTGTATTGGCAAAATGGCAATTCACAAACCAAAGGATTTCTTCAAAGGCTGCCTGATATTCTGTTTCTGTATCATTTGCATCAATGTCAATGTCAGAATACATTGACTGAATGTTCATCTGATTAGGATTGCCGGAAAGTCTGTCATCCTTGGCATCATAGCCCATTGCGTTCTCAATCAATGCTTTCTTGAAGATTTCCACAATAGCCTTGTAGTTATCCGCATTGACTGTGATTTCAAGGGTTTCAACCCCGCCCTTGGTATCACCGTCATATCTGACCTTTACCGCACCATAGGTTGCAAGATTCTTTCTGAACTCACCCAAATTAGTACCGTCATAGTTCTTCAATACCAAAATGGTGTTCCGGGCATCTTCTTGCATATTATTTTCAAAGTCCGACAGCATCACATTGATACCGTCCTGTAAAGACTTGACCCTTTTCAGCAGTGGTGTTTCCTGTTCATTGGCTTTCAATGGAATCAGGGGGACACGCTGCCAGTTGAACCCCGTCACTTTCCCGGTTGCATCCGTCATGGTAACATGGTAACAGTCAGCTTCACCGTTGTTTGTCAGATCAGGGATAAGTGTGCCGTGGTCAAGAATGAACCTGTGAACACCATCAACATCATACACTTCAACCTTTTCAATGACAGTTGGGGTTGTTCCCTCATACCCAATCACCAAGTAAAGCCTGACTGCAAAGTCAAGTATTGTATGATCGTTGTCTTTCCAAAACGGCAAAATCTCATAGCCGGGGAACAACCTGAAAGTGAAATGACCTTCATTGTCATAATACGGATATAACCAACAGATTCCCCCGTTGTATGCTGCTTTACCGCTGTTTTTTATGGTTTTCATAAACCGCTTATTAAACACTTTTTTCAGCAGTTCAACATACTGGTCATTCTCACCGCTTATTGCAAAAGGCTGACCGAACAGATAATTTGCTTTCTGATTGACCATTTTTGCATACTGGTTATCAATGATCCTGTTGTTTGGCAAGTTCTCAACAACCTGTAACTTGCCATCCTCACCTATCATTGTACGTTTCCGCTTCAAAATATCGTGTTCATTGTCATAGTACAGTGAACCCTTAATCTGCATGATGCGGTGGGGTGACGTTTTCCATTTCATAATTTCTTTTTCAAGAAATTCCTTGTCAGTCATCCTTGACCCTGCACCGTCCAGTATAAAGTTGGAAACCTTCAATGTCAGTGTGTTTATTAAGGAACTGAACACGGTTCAATTCACCCCTTTCATTGCATAATAAAATCAAAACCCCTGAAAACACTATGTTTCCAAGGGTATGTGTTACTAATCTGTTTCTAATATCTCAAAAGTAGTTATACAGGTGTCATAGGCGGTCACCGATTGCAACCGCCCCGGAGTAAGCATTTGACAGCCTTTTCCTACCGTCCAAAAAGAAACGGCTGCTGACACCGTGTATTCTACCCGGTAATTGCTTAATCAAAACTAAAGGCATCACCCTTTGCCATCTGTTCAATCGCATAACGCATTGCATCCATCAAGTGGTTGAAATCATCAATAGGGCGGTTCAGTTTCTTGCCCGTCTTGGCATCCTTATCCCACTGATAGTTGCTGATCTCTGTGATGAAATTCACGCAACGGGGATGAATGATAATATGATAGTCCTGTATGAAGTCAATGCCGTTGTTGATGCTGTCCTTGCCCTTCCTTGCTTTCCTGATTCCTTTCAGACCCAGTTCACGCAAGCGGTCAATACTCTTTGGTTCTGCTGAATCGGCTGTAATCTTCTCTTTCACATATCCCATCCGCTGAACCTGTTCGGCAATGGCTTCATTACTCATACCCGGCTGATACATTTCATCAAAGACCCAAATAGTCTTGCTTGACTGATCTATCAGACCACAAAACAGTGCTGACGGGTCATTTGTATAACCAAAGTCAAGACCGAATACAGACTTGACCCCGGCAATCTTCTTGACTTCATCAACACTGAACGCCTTTTCTTCCCAATTTTCATAGACAAGACCGTCTACAATACCCCAATCACCAAGACCCGCCACTTTGTAACGCCTTGGGTTTTGCTTCTTCATGGTTTCAAAGACTTTTAAGTCTGCCTTATCCAACCATTCATTGCACTTGTAATTGGTGGTCATTGCAAGGGTTTCATCATCTGTGTTATCAAAAAACCGCTTCTTTATCCAGTGGTGTTCATTCCACGGGTTCAGTGTAAGGGTTATTTGCTTGAACAGTCCTGAACCATCAGGAACAGCACCACGGATTGATTCATCAAGCATATTGAAATCATCTTCTGAACTGATTTCATACGCTTCTTCAATCCACATCCAACACAAGCAACCAATATCAACGGTTATTGATGTTACTTTCAGGGGGTCATCCAGTCCCCTGAAATAAATCTTTTGACCTGTTGGTTTATAGGTCATTTCAAGTGGTGATTCTTTGATTTCCCAAAAGGCATCAACGCCAAGGCGGTGAATCGCCCACTTCAATTCTGTGAAACAGGAATCTTTCAGGGTTCTGAAAGTCTTTCTGACCACAAGGGTATTTGCCTGTGGGTACTTCATCATATTGGTGATGTACCAAAGGGCAGTTGTTTTTGATTTCTTGGATGCACGGCTGCCCTTGCATACCCTATATCTACCTTTCCAACGCCAAAAAGTACCGTAACCCTTACCAACCAGTTCAGGCAGCAGCACTTTTTTCTTGCCGGACTTTGTAGCTTTGTAATCTTCCGGGTACAGGATAAACTTCTGATACCCAAAAACATATTGTGAAGATATTCTGTTCTTGACCATAGACGATCACCGCCTAATCTTCAAGGGCATCTTCACCAGTGATAACAATAGGCTGTGTGATATTCACATCAATCTTGTCATTCCACATACCCAAATGCTTACCAAGTAATTCAAGTGCTTTCAGCTTTGGTGAAATCTTCACTTCCCTTTCAACGCTTGACCCGGTTTCTGATTCAGACTGTTTATATTTCACGGATTCGATACAGGCAAGGTCATCATCAGTTGCATTGTCTTTAATTCTTCCGTGACTATCAACAAGGTCTGTCATCTTAACAAAAGCAATGCGGGCAAGTTCTAAAACAACCCTGTCCTGATT
>ENA-UABQ01000595-UABQ01000595.1-human-gut-metagenome-genome-assembly--contig:-NODE-595-length-9922-cov-3.197730_pt1 | contig 9922 bp, 6 predicted proteins | sample MGYA00243869_ERZ654205 | MGnify/ENA primary metagenome ERZ654205 (study PRJEB26926, sample SAMN06165207) | human gut metagenome | biome: ENVO:00009003; feature: ENVO:2100002; material: ENVO:00002003...
TAGTCTCGTGGGCTCGGAGATGTGTATAAGAGACAGGTAGTATATATTGTAGCATATATCTGTAAAATTGTAAATCCAAAGCAACCGCTATTTTTGTGCATAACGTTCGCTCTGTGTGCGGATCAGATCCTGATCCTCAAAATAATCGATCTTCATCGCTCTTTTGACCTCAGATAATGTCTGAGCTGCCGTTTCTCTTGCAACATCGCTTCCCTTCTTAAGGATGTTGTAAACTTCCGGAATATCTTTCTCAAACTCAGCTCTTCGTGCACGGATCGGAGACAACTCCTCCTGCATAACGTTATTTAAGAAACGTTTGATCTTGACATCGCCAAGTCCGCCTTTCCGGTAATGTTCTTTTAATTCATCCAGATTTGCATAATCCGGCATGTATTCTTCAAAATGCTCCGGTCTGCTAAACGCATCCAGATACGTAAACACCGTATTACCCTCTATATGTCCCGGATCAGACACCTTAATATGAAGCGGATCCGTGTACATTTCCATAATCTTAGCACGTACATCTTCTTCCGTATCCGACAAATAAATACAGTTGCCTAATGATTTACTCATCTTTTGCTTGCCATCTATGCCCGGCAGACGCATACAAGCCGCATTGTCCGGCAACAGGATTTCAGGTTCTACCAACGTGTCACCATAAATATAATTGAAACGGCGTACTATCTCACGAGTCTGCTCGATCATTGGCTCCTGGTCCTCACCTACCGGAACAGTAGTCGCCTTGAAAGCGGTAATATCGGCAGCCTGACTGATAGGATAAGTAAAAAATCCCACCGGGATGCTAGTTTCAAAGTTACGCATCTGGATTTCGGTTTTCACCGTCGGATTACGTTGCAGACGTGAAACGGTAACCAAATCCATATAATAGAAAGTCAATTCGCACAATTCGGGAATCTGAGACTGGATAAAGATAGTAGATTTCATCGGGTCCAAACCGACAGCCATATAGTCAAGCGCTACCTCAATCACATTCTGGCGTACCTTCTCGGGATTTTCTATATTATCGGTTAATGCCTGTGCGTCGGCAATGAAAATAAAAGTCTTGTCATACAATCCGGAATTCTGAAGCTCAACTCTGCGTTTCAACGAACCTACGTAATGACCGATATGCAATCTTCCTGTAGGACGGTCGCCGGTCAATATGATTTTTTCTTTTCCCATATCTCTTAAATATTATCTTATATTAAAAATTACGCAAAGATAGGAATATTCTGACACAAACACTTAACTTTGAATCGCTATTTCACATATAATAATTGTTTCTATGAATAAACTAAGACAGAGCATTAAACTAGTTCTATTTATTTCTGTAGCAAGCTTGTTCTTTGCCGCATGTTCCGATGATGACGATAAAAGTATTCCCGTACCGGAGCCTTCACGGATGATTACTGGAATTAAAGTACATAAAATTTCGGATGTTATCACTTATCAGGGAATGATAAGCCTCACTTACGACAACAACAAACGACTGACCCGCATTTACAGCAGTTCACCGTTAGCGGCAGTAAATTACACGTACAAAGAGAACTCTGAAGTCAGTTATACTTACTCTACGGAAAATTCTCCTTTGGTAGAAATAAGCACCTCGTTGGAAAACGGCAGAAGTTATGTATGCAAATTCTCCAACCGGGAAAGCCCGGTAACCTATTCTTATGATAATGAAGGTTATCTGAAAAGCTGCAATAACAATGGAACCGTATTGGAGTACAATTGGGAAAGCGGAAATTTATCTTCCATAACCACTACTCCGAGAGGAACTTACAACAGTGATTACAAAGTTTCCAATATCGCCAATGATTATAGTCTGGACTTGAACACACTGGCACAATGGATTGATGACCGCGAAAACTATACCACCGTAATGAACACTTTCGGACAGATGGCCGAAATTCTAGGAAAAAGAAGCTCCAATATTCTGGAAGACACTTATTATATATACGACTATAGTTTCCGGCAGGATGGAAGACTAAAAGATATGACCCTGATGGGCGGATCGAAAAATATAGGATATTCATTCCGCTTTGCGTATGCCGATGATACAGAAGTATCCGAATAAATATACAGAAACAGAACATTCGGAGAGGATTTCAGACTTTTATTTTAATTTGTGTTGACAAAGATCTTGATTTATTTTGTTATCTTGGAAATAAGTCGTTACTTTGCACAAAATTTAGTAATGCTATGTATCCTACAGGAACAAAGATAATATAGACATACGAACAAATGCGTTAGTCCTCGTACGAGGATGGACGCATTTTTTTTTAATATTTAGCGACATTAAAACAACTATTATAATAAAAGAAACTTTCAATGAAAAAGGATTTAAAGAAAGTCCTGGTATTGGGTTCGGGTGCCCTCAAGATAGGCCAGGCAGGAGAGTTTGACTACTCAGGTTCACAAGCGCTGAAAGCATTGCGCGAAGAAGGCATTCATTCGGTGTTGGTAAATCCTAACATCGCGACTATCCAGACTTCGGAAGGCATAGCCGACAAGGTTTATTTTCTTCCTGTCACTCCCTTCTTTGTTGAAGAAATTATCAAAAAAGAACAACCGGACGGTATTTTATTGGCTTTCGGTGGACAAACTGCATTGAACTGCGGTACCGAACTTTACCTGAACGGTACACTGAAGAAATATGGTGTAGAAGTACTGGGTACTTCGGTAGAAGCCATCATGTACACTGAAGACCGTGATTTATTCGTAAAGAAGCTGGATGAAATTCCGATGAAAACCCCGAAGAGCCACGCTGTGGAAAGTATGGAAGAGGCTCTGAAAGCTGCCCGCGAAATCGGTTATCCGGTTATGGTACGCTCCGCATACGCACTAGGTGGTTTAGGCAGCGGCATCTGTCCGGATGAAGAAGCTTTCATCAAACTGGCTGAAAGTTCATTCGCATTCTCTAAACAGATCCTGGTTGAAGAGTCATTGAAAGGTTGGAAAGAAATAGAATTTGAAGTAATCCGCGATGCCAACGACCATTGTTTTACAGTGGCAAGCATGGAAAACTTCGACCCACTGGGAATCCATACCGGCGAATCTATCGTGGTGGCCCCCACTTGCTCTCTGACAGAAGAACAAGTAACAATGTTGCAAGATTTATCTACAAAATGTATCCGTCACTTGGGTATTGTGGGTGAATGTAATATCCAGTATGCTTTCAATGCAGAAACAAATGACTACCGTGTTATCGAAGTAAATGCACGCCTGAGCCGTTCTTCTGCCTTGGCTTCTAAAGCAACCGGATTCCCTCTGGCATTCGTTGCCGCTAAAATCGCTTTAGGCTACACACTAGACCAGATTGGCGAAAAGGGTACTCCCAACTCAGCCTACGAAGCTCCCCAGTTGGATTACTTGATTTGTAAAATTCCCCGTTGGGACTTGACTAAATTCGCAGGTGTATCACGCCAGATTGGCTCCAGCATGAAGTCTGTGGGTGAAATCATGTCTATAGGCCGCTCTTTCGAAGAAATCATTCAGAAAGGTCTTCGTATGATAGGTCAGGGTATGCATGGTTTCGTAGGAAATGACCATACTAAATTTGAAAACCTGGATGAGGAACTGGCCAACCCGACAGACCTCCGTATTTTCTCCATCGCCTCTGCATTGGAAGAAGGATACAGTATTGAACGCATCCACGAACTGACCAAAATCGACTCGTGGTTCCTAAGTAAGTTAAAAAACATCGTTGACTATAAGGTCAAACTTTCGACTTATAATAAGATCGAGGATCTACCTGAAGATGTGCTTCGCCAGGCTAAAGTATTAGGCTTCTCCGACTTCCAGATTGCACGCTTCGTATTAAAAGCCAGTGGCAATATGGAAAAGGAGAACTTGGCTGTACGCGCCCGTCGTAAAGCTTTGAATATCCTTCCGGCTGTCAAGCGTATCAATACCGTCGCATCTGAACATCCCGAATTAACCAATTACCTATATATGACATACGCTACTACGGGTTATGACGTCAATTATTATAAGAACGAAAAATCGGTAGTTGTATTAGGTTCAGGCGCTTACCGTATCGGTTCATCCGTAGAATTCGACTGGTGCTCTGTAAACGCTGTCCAAACCGCACGCAAGTTGGGTTACAAATCCATCATGATTAACTATAACCCCGAAACAGTTTCTACCGACTATGATATGTGCGACCGTCTGTATTTTGACGAGCTTTCATTTGAACGTGTACTTGACGTGATTGATCTGGAGCAACCGGGTGGTGTCATTGTATCAGTAGGTGGACAAATACCTAATAACTTGGCGATGAAGCTTCACCGTCAGTCGGTACCTGTATTGGGAACTTCTCCGCTTTCTATCGACCGTGCGGAAAACCGTCATAAATTCTCGGCCATGCTTGACCAGCTGGGTATTGACCAACCGGCATGGAAAGAATTGACCAGCCTGGAAGACATGGAAGAATTTGTAAACAAAGTAGGTTACCCGGTATTGGTCCGTCCTTCCTATGTGCTCTCGGGCGCTGCCATGAACGTATGCTATAACGAAGATGAGCTGAAGGAATTCTTACAGATGGCTAAAGAAGTTTCTAAAGAATATCCGGTAGTCGTATCACAATTCATGCAAGATACTAAAGAAATAGAATTCGACGCTGTAGCCCAAAACGGTGAAGTAGTGGAATATGCCATCTCCGAACACATTGAATATGCAGGTGTCCATTCAGGTGATGCCACATTAGTATTCCCGGCTCAGAAGATTTATTTCGAAACAGCTCGCCGTATCAAGAAGATTGGTCGCCGTATCGCTAAAGAATTAAACATTTCCGGTCCGTTCAACATGCAATTCCTGGCTAAGAACAATGAAGTGAAAGTGATTGAATGCAACCTGCGCGCATCACGTTCATTCCCGTTTGTTTCCAAAGTATTGAAACGCAACTTCATTGAAACCGCAACCCGCATCATGTTGGGTGCTCCATACAGCCAACCGGATAAGTCGGCATTCGATATTGACTGGATCGGTGTTAAAGCTTCCCAGTTCTCTTTCTCCCGTCTGCACAAGGCAGACCCTGTATTGGGCGTAGATATGTCTTCAACAGGTGAAGTGGGTTGTATCGGTGATGACTTCCATGAAGCTTTGCTGAACTCTATGATTGCTGTAGGTTTCAAGATTCCTACAAAATCTGTCATGTTCTCGTCAGGTGCCACCAAATCCAAAGTAGATTTGCTGGAAGCAAGCCGTATGCTGGCAGAAAAAGGATATGAGATCTATGCAACTGCCGGAACCGCAACTTTCTTGAATGCACACGGAGTAAATACCACACCGGTTTACTGGCCGGATGAAAAGCCCGATGCAGAAAACAATGTCATGAAGATGATTGCCGAACATAAATTCGACCTGATAGTCAACATTCCGAAAAACCATACCAAACGTGAGCTGACTAATGGTTACAAAATTCGTCGTGGAGCAATCGACCACAATATTCCTTTGATTACCAACGCCCGTTTGGCAAGTGCTTTCATTGAAGCATTCTGTGAAATGAGTGAAAAGGATATTCAGATAAAGAGCTGGCAAGATTACAAATAATCTTTCTTAGGGATATTCAAAAAGGAGCTGATTCGTTTTTCCTGAATCAGCTCCTTTTTTATCTCCTAACGGGAAAGATCATTAAAACGATAAGTAAAAGTAGCCATCGCATAACGTCCCAATCCCCAAGTCCAAGTTTCTCCCTGTCCGGTATCATTCATCCAACGATTGACAAAATCCCGTTGTTGCAGAATATCAACAACCTGAAATTTAAGCAACCCTCTTTTCCCTTTCAGAAAACTGTAAGTCAGCTCACTGTTCCAAAGCCACTGCGTCGTATTGGAGGCCTCATCCTTATATCCCCTGCGATTCATACTTCTCACAACGGTATAAAGATTCAAGTTGAGAGGTAACTTCAGTCGACACTCCGCGCCATAATAAAAATCATACGTCCTGTAATCCGAATTGTTTGTATAACTGTTATCGGCTTGCTGATAAGTGATTGCTCCATTTATCTTAAACTCATGCTCTTCCAATTTATAGGCAAACTCCACGTCCTGCATCAAGTAGAGCATTTGGGAGGTGTTACGATCATTCTCATTGGCTTCTCCCATTATCTGCACATATGAAACCCTCCGGTTATAATTTGCATTAGTAGCAAGACGAGCGAAAATTTTCTTGAATAATTTATTCGTATAATATATATTCCCGCCAATGCCCCAATTACCATTTATATTCTCGGGCCGACTGGTATATACCCCACTCTTCTCATCATAGGTTCTTTTCCGGCTTATATCATTTATCGTATTATTATATCTCAAACCACAATATAACATTTCCTGCTTTTCCATATTTCCTCCTCTGTAATTCACAGATATACTTTGCCCGAAAGCGGGTTTCAGCCCCGGATTCCCCATTGTTATGTTCAGAGGATTAGTATAATCAGGCACAGACAACAAATCATAAATGGAAGGCTGCCGGGTGTATCCGCTATAATACACACTCATATTATGGTTATTGCCCAAATCATAATCAAAATGCAGTTCGGGCACTATGTTCAACACGGTAATGGTCGTATCTATCTTCACTTTTCCCCTGTTGCTTTTCGTCGTAGACTTCTGAGGCGACAGCCCAAACCGGATATTCAACCTCACTTTTCTCCAATTAAGTGTGGTACGCAGTCCGAATTCATTGGAATGAAGATCATTACGAGTATAATCACTTAAACTATCCACCCTTCCTGCCTCATAACCAGATGGAAGACTTCCCCACAAAGCATCCTCATCCAAATTGTACGTAACCGCATTATTACTCTGCCGTTGATACTCATGCCGATAATAAACCTGAAGCATTTGTTTTCCTATTGGCTCCGTATAGCTGACCTCCCCCGCCAATAATAAATTTCTGGCAGGTGACTCCCGGTATTGATTTCTATATAAAACCGAATCTGCCCCCAGGTCATTCTTCAATTGATAATAAGTAATAGACGATTGCTGATAATTACCACTCGCCTGATTACTATAATCATTTCTTAACTCTATGGAGAGTTTCCGACCGATATCATTCAATTTATGAGTGATCAAAAGATTATTGCCTATCATCAGATTGTTCGTCTTATTTTGAGAATTTCCCGTATTTTTATTTATCCTGAACTCAGGAGGAATCATTGCATCGTCCCTCCAAGGCTCTGAAACATAGTCCAAAGGATTGGTACTGAAAGTCGCCGAAATATTTTCTGATACCGAATTTAACCGGCTATGATTGATGTTATGCCTGAAATTAATTTCCGTCCGGTCACTCAAACTTCCCGTCATATATATATTCTCCCAAAAAGAACTATTCCTACCCGTACTCAAGCCATTATTATAGGCATATTGGCTACCGTTAGGCAGATATTCTTCTGACTGGCTTCGCGATTCATCCGCGCTTTTATTATTATTATATGAAGCACTGACATTGAGGTTGAGCTTCTTTATTTCCGTTCCCAAGCTAAAACCAATATCCTTCATTTGAGCAGGATTATCGGCCATATCACTGATAAAATTACCATATCTGGGGAGTTTTCCTAAATCACCATACAAGGACATCCGCCATTTTCCGACAAATTTATTCAAACTCATTTTCGCTCCATACATATCCCCCGAACCTTTCAAAGCTGAAACGTCCCCCATTAATCCATCTGTCAAATCCTTCTTGGTCTTCACATCCATCACCGTTTTCTTCTTACCGTCTGACACCCCTGTCATTTGCTCTTTATCCGACTGCTGCTCGTATACCTTTACCTCTTTCAAAGCATCTACCGGCATATTGTTCAAAGCAACTTTGCTATCTGCGAAAAACTCCTTTCCATTTAATAAGATCTGAGTGATTTCCTTTCCATGAAAATTCATCTTGCCGGATTTCTCGTCTAATTCCAATCCGGGAAGCTGCCTCACCAAATCCTGCAGAACAGCTCCTTCCGATGTCTTAAAGGCTCCGGTATTATATACTAATGTATCTCCGGACATCTTCATTTTCTGCAGTTCGGCCTTTATCACCGTTTCATCCAATACAATACTGGAAGGTTTCATCATCAGAGCACCTCCATAAACTTCTTTCCGATAAGCAGGAATATTCACTTTTTTTTCAAGGGTTTCATATCCTAAAAAAGAAGCCCTTATTAAATAATTACCGGGATTCATAGGGTACAAACGGAAAACACCCTTCTTATCGCTCACCGTACCTTCTATAAAACTCGTATCAGGCAAAGAATAAAGTTGGATATTTACATCCGGTAAAGGATCGGGATAAGGGCGTTCTCCCTGTTCTCTGACAGAACCTGTCAAATGATAAGCTTTTTCTTTTCTTGCTTTATCTGAATCAAGCTTTTTCTGTCCACTAACCGGGAGAACAAAAGATAATAAAATAAACAACGAGAACAGTTTAGTCATCTTGAAATATCAACAGGGTCCTATTTCAATGCTTCCGCAATGGCATTCATCAGATATCCAAATTCTTCTTTCTCATACCCGATGGAAGTATAAACGGCTTCTCCTTCTTTATTGAAAAGATAGGCGCGAGGAATTGACTTTTCAGCAAATAAAGAGAACACCTCACGTTTAGGATCGGGATATAACGGGAAAGTGAATTTCTTCCGTTCATTATAAGCCTTCAACTGTTCATCCGTATGCTCACGACCAATTACTAATAATACGAAGTCCTTGTTATCTTTATATTCAGCCCACAAAGTTTTCTCTATTTCAGCCAGTTCCAGCTGACATGGCCCGCACCAAGTGGCAAATAAACTCACCAAAACGACCTTACCTTTCAATTCAGTCGAAGAAATATCTCCATATACTGCAGATTTTAAATGAAAATCAGGTAATTTATCTCCTTTTTTCAATTCTTGAGCATTTACGGCAAATACCATGCAAAGCATCATGAACAATAATCCTAACTCTTTCATTTTCATAGTTCTCAATATTTAATTATGGAATAACAAAGACAAATATATCTGTTTTTCTTATATTTGCCGCCAGAAAATATTATTTTTTAGCCTATGATGACTTTTATTTCATGTGCCAAAACAATGACCGGACGGAGCAAAATACAAACTCCTGTTACCAGTACACCACAATTCCAAACTGAAGCGATACAGAATGCACTTGATATGTCCCAATTCTCTGCTGAAGAACTGGAACGACTTTTACGTGTGAACAGTAAAATAGCAGCAGAGAACTATATGCGATTTCAAGATTTCTGTTCGGACTCTCCCTCGGCTTTAGCTGCCTTACTGGCTTATACCGGTATCGTATATAAACGTATCCACCCACAGGATTTTACCCCTGAAGATTTTCAATATGCACAGGATCACTTGCGAATCACTTCTTTTCTTTACGGATTACTCCGCCCGTTAGACCAGATCAAGAATTACAGAATGGAAGGAGATATCAAACTACCTGAACGTGGAGGAATATCCATGTTTGACTATTGGAAGCCAATTCTGACCGACACCTTTATCAAAGAAATTAAAGCAAAAGGAGGAATACTAATCAATCTGGCAAGTGGGGAGATGAAAGATTTATTCGATTGGAAACGCGTGGAGCAAGAAGTACAAGTGATCACACCAGAATTTCAGGTATGGAAAAAAGGGAAATTAACCACCGTTGTGGTTTATGCAAAAATGTGCCGTGGAGAATTGACACGCTTCATCATTAAAAACCGGATAGAGAATCCTGGGGATTTAAAAGGATTCAAATGGGAAGGATTCAGTTTTGATGCCGGATACAGCACAGATACCCACTATCTTTTTAGCCTTCTTTCATAAAAAAATATTAAATAGTCAACCTACTCAAACTTTTTATCAGCACTCATGTTATTTAGTTGAATTTGGGAAGATAAACCTGGACAATAATTAACTAATAGAAATGAGTATGAAAAAATTAATGTT
>ENA-UABQ01000603-UABQ01000603.1-human-gut-metagenome-genome-assembly--contig:-NODE-603-length-9820-cov-4.068408_pt1 | contig 9820 bp, 7 predicted proteins | sample MGYA00243869_ERZ654205 | MGnify/ENA primary metagenome ERZ654205 (study PRJEB26926, sample SAMN06165207) | human gut metagenome | biome: ENVO:00009003; feature: ENVO:2100002; material: ENVO:00002003...
GAGCATCTGACTACGGATCAGAAGGTTACAGGTTTGAGTCCTGTCGGTGTCACTCTCAAAACCAACCACTTACAGCGATGTAGGTGGTTTTTTCGTGTCTTGTTTCGAGCGGTTTTTACGGCGAAATCGGGGATTTGTTTAAACCAATGTTTAAACCGAAATTGGTTATGAACACCACCCTCACAACCGTCCTGTACACCTCTAAAACCCTATCTGACGGCACTCACCCCCTCATGTTACGGCTCACGAAAAACCGCCGAATCAAGTACATCAGCCTGCACATTTCCCTCGATGCCAAATTTTGGGACTTTGACAAAAGCCGTCCCAAGCGGAATTGCCCCGATAAAGAGCGCATAAACACCCTTATTGAAACCAAGACGAAAGAGTTGCAGGAGCAGATTTTGGACTTTAAAACCAGCGACAAGGAATATACACTAAACACGCTTCTCGAAAAGGCATCCCGCAAGGTCGTGCGCCAAACCGTCAGCGAATATCTGAACGGCTACATCGACCGCCTGCTGGCCGAGAAACGTGTAGGCAACGCCAAAACCTTTCAGGAACTCCGCACCTCGCTGACGAAATTCTGCCGTTCGCTGGACTTTTATTTTATAGACATCGACGCCGAGTGGCTGAAACGATACGAACAATGGCTGCGGGTGGAACGGCATTATTCCGACAACTCCATTGGCATCCGTTTCCGTTCGTTGCGGGTGCTGTACAACAGCGCAATCACCGACGGTCTAATCAAAAAGGCAGACTACCCTTTCGACACGTTCAAAGTGAGCCGATTCAAGGAAGCCACGGCCAAACGGTCGCTAACGAAAGAGGATATAAGGCGGATTATGGATTGCGAGGTACGCACGCTGACCAAGTACCCCAAACCGTTCCTGCAACTGGCAAAGGACTTGTTCCTGTTCAGCTACCTGTCGTGCGGCATCAATCTGACAGACATTTTGCACATCCGCTATGCAGACATCGTGGACGAACGGTTGGTTATCAATCGTCAGAAAACAGGTAAACTCCTGTCGTTCCAACTCCAACCTGCCGCCCTCGACATCCTCGACAAGTACCGCCAACCGAACGCACATCCGCAGGATTACATTTTCCCTGTTTTAAGGCGTTCTGTTCACGTTACGGCGCAACAGCAGTACGGACGGGTGCAACGGACGAACAAGCGGATAAACCGCTATCTGAAACTAATCGGCGAGCATCTGCACCTGCCTATCACGCTCACGACATACGTTGCGCGGCACTCGTTCGCAACTGTTCTGAAAAGGTCGGGAGTTTCGACATCCATCATTTCGGAATCGCTGGGGCACAGTTCGGAAAAGATTACGCAAATCTACCTCGATTCATTCGAGAACTCGCAGATAGATGCGGCCATGCAAAACTTATTGTGAGGTGGTGACAAGGTTTGAAAAAAGGTCTATCTTATAGCCCCCGAAACCAAGTTTGTCACTACCTTTTAAGGGATTATCCGATTGCATCGGGTAGTCCCTTTTCTTTTTTCTGCGGTCGTCAGTTGCGGTTGAAAGCGGAATTTTGTAAATTCGTCTTTATAAAGATACTCCTATGCAAGAAGAACAAACCTTTTACCCCGTAACGACCGAATATTTCACCGCTTGCCTGCCCTTACTGGAAAAATATTTCGGCATCACGGCAGGCTATTTCAACAAAGAACTTTCAAATGCCAAATGTCTGATACCTCACCGAGAGGATAATATCGTAAAGTACAGCATTAAAGAGGATTGCAATCTGGTTTTGCCGTTTCGACACCTCGAATGCCATGATTTGTTGTCGCTTATCAACTCTTACGGGACAATTACCCCGATAATAGAGGAAGCCCTATTACTGGTGGCCTACTGCATCCGTGAACGGCAGATCGACGAAAACGAATACAATGACCTTATTCAGTTTCATACTTGGGACATATACCAAAGCGAATGGGCGCACCTATTGCTTTTTATGGAGCAAATGGAGGCACGGGCATTTCAAGGCAACGAACAGACCGCTATCACAATTCGCACCAACAACGGGATCAAGGAAAAGATTTCTATTCCGAACAGCGATAACTGGTTATTCCGTCTGATTAAAAAGGAACTTGCAGGCTATTTTCCCGAAGTACAGACAGCCGAGAAAGCACGGCAAGATATTCAATGGCGCAAACCGTCTGCGGGACGAAAAAAGGATAATGCCATCTATTCGGCAGTTGCATACGGCATTTACCGAATGCTCCATGAAGAAAACGCAATACCCAGCCAGCCCGATATGCCGAACGAATTATGCGCATTTATTCACGACTTTGCACGGCAGATGGGTTGCTATTCCGATAATAAAGGGTGGGATGGGGCCTATAATCCCGATCGAATCCGTGCCGATCTTGCCGCCTATCTGAAACCCTCGGCCATAACACCACGATTCAGACCGATATCATTGCAGAGGCAGGTTATCATGCAAGATTTTGATTTTCCGCTATTGGACTGATCGGACTATATAACCATACCATTTAAGGGAGCCGTTTATCGCGGTTCCCTTTCTTTTTTCTGCCAAAAATCTGCCAGTGTCATGACATCTGCCGTTTTGTCATAACCGACAGATTTACAATGCTTTTTCAATATATTTTATAACATTTTCAATAGCAAAGGTAATGAATAGGTCTATTTTTAAGGGCTATTCTCTATTTTTTCAAAGTCTGCAAAGGTTGGATTTATGCAGGTTCAGAAGCCAGAATCCGCGAATAAAGCGTACGGTTATTCGAGAGATTCGGGGAGTAGCCGACAGCCTGCAAAAGAGGCGGTAAAATGAAAAAATACGACCGATGAAGTGCAAACTGTAAACAGTTGAAAACCAGAGATAAATAATAGGTCTAAATAATGCCTGTAATCTCTATCTAAAATGATTCGGAGAAGCCCGAAATACTCCGTTTCTTTGCAGTCGTGAACGAGGTCGGAGCGTACGGCCGACCAAAGTTGCAGGGAGTAGCCGACAGCCCGAAAGAGGCGGCAACAAACCTTAATAAAAAAGATAACGATTATGGAAACGATTGTAAAAATCAATGGCAATGCAAACTCAAATTTTAATAATATGAAAAATATCAATGTAACAGCGGCATCGCAGCAGGTAGCTGGGAACCGCGCAGAAGAACGGGAGGAGAAAACGAACCTCCGAGTAATTAAAATCAAACCCGTAGGGAACGCCAAAATGTTCCGCACGCTGGCGAAAGCGATTGCGGCAGGGGCTACCACCCTGATCGTGACCACCCGTGTAGACGTGGCTGGATGCGGATATGTTTGGTTCGGAATCCGTAAGGGGTACACCGAACTGGATGGCAAACTCCTGCTGAACGCCCAAATCTGGAACTACCTGCTGGCGTTCCTGATGGGTAAGGAATTGCCCGAAGTAACGGAGTTTGAACCCGACCGTGAAATCTGCTGTCAGTCCGAGTGGCTGGCAGAGGTGGCCGCCGAGGTGGAGAAACTGACCCCGATCACCTCCGAGGAGTACAACGAGAGCGAGGAGGGCATCGGCTACCTTGCCAAAAAGTACCACTTTTCCAACGGCAAAGTCGTAATGCCTGCCGAGGCAATGGAGGACATCACCGACCTGCTGAACTAAACTGCTGAACGAGGGGAGCGGGTTTCACCGCTCGCTCCCCAAGTTTTTTTAATTACAAATCAAACAATTAGATGAAGATTGAATATATCACAATAAATGCAGGCCAGCGGTTCGATGCCGTGATGCCCGAAATACCTACCAATTCGATCATCAACAAGACCGTCACGGGATGCGGTGCGACCTATGCCGAAATCAATGCGCCCCGACACTCCGTCATCATCGAGCCGAATGTTCCCGTTATCGAGGGCAAGCTAAAAAAGCACCCGCAGATACTCGGCGTGTTCGAGGGCGTAACGACCGAGGACATCATCGACTTTCTGAACACGAACTACAACGACGGCTATCTGAAAATCATGACCACGCCCGAAAGTTTCCCCAAAGTCCGCTCGGCGATGGTGCAGACGCATACGGATATGCACGGTGAATGGTTCATGCTGTTCGACGAGTGCGAACGCACGATACAGGATGCAGGCTACCGCGGCTCTATCACGCTCCCGATGGATGATTTTTTCCGATGCAAGCAAAAGGCGATGGTTTCTGCGACGCCGATCATTCCGTCCGATCCCCGTTTCGAGCAGCAGGGCTTTACGATGAAGATACTCCGCCCGACCTATGACCACAAGCCGAAAATGTTGCTCATACATACGAACAACACCGTCGGCTGGGTGCGTACCCTTATGGGACAGGTAAAAGGCAAAGGGCATCCGCTCTGCATCTTTCTGAACTCGACCGATACGATCCACTGCATGATCTGCACCTATAAGATCGAAAAACGGTGCAAGGTCTTTTGCAGTTACGAGAGTGTGAAGAAACTCCGCAAGCGGGATTTTTCGCGGGCTTACTCCTCGCTCGAAGAACTGGATGAAATCAACTTTTTCACGAGCCGTTTCTTTTCGGCGGTGGACATCGAACTGCCGACAACAGCCTGCGTGCTGATCGTAACCGACCTTTCGTTTGCGGCGCACACCGTCATCGACCCCACGACCGAAGCCGTGCAGATCGTCGGACGCTTCCGCAACGGCGTGGAGGATGCCGCGCATATTTTCAGCACCAACAAGGAGATGCCCTGCAAATCGCGGGAGGAGATCGCCACGAGGTTGGAGGAGTGCGAAGCGGTCTACAAACAAGTCCTGCAAATCGAAGCGTCGGGGGCGGGTTGCGATACCCGTGCGCAGGCATTGGAGGGAATGGACTACAAACGGTTCATGAACGCCGACGGAACGCGCAACTGGTTCATGTGGGACAACGCCTATGACGACGAGCGGATCAAGCGGTACTACACCGACGCCGAACTGGTGCGGGAGGAGTACGCGAAAGCATTTCACACAAATTGCGCCGAACATATCTATCCGTTGTCGGACTGCGACCGACTGCAACGCATAAATCCCCGATTGAAAATGAAAGACCTGTTCCGCGAAATCGTGCGGCAGTTGGAGATACTGGAACAAAACCGAACGTGGAATGAATACTACTTTCTGCGCGAGGAGATTCAGAACCAAGTGCCGATGATGGTGGATGCCTACTATGCTCTCGGAGCGGCAGAGATCGAACGGCACAACTACAACATGAACGAAATCGGCAAACAGATACAGGAAAACGAAAGCCAACAACTGCTGACCTCGGAAAAAGTTTGCGGGGAGGTGTACGACCGACTGAAAACGGGCGACAAGCTACCCGTGTGCGTCGTCAATCGTTTTATGAACGACCTGATTATGCGGCTCGGCATCCCCTACCGCAAAAAAGTGACGGCAAAGATGATCGGAATATATTTCGAGTACAGGGAGGTGCGCACCAACAAACAACGGTTCATCGAATTGGGAAAGCGGATCATATAGCCCGTAACGGGTGAAAACAGGTCGGTGACAAACTTTTGAAAAGGATCTATAAAAGTACCTTTTTCGGAATTCCTGTCACTCGATCACCCACTCTCCGCGGCGTGTAGACCCCACCCGTTTGAGCCTGCCCAACTTGGTGAGTTTCTGCAAATGATATTTCACACCGTCGGGTGAGATTCCGACAACCTCGGCCAGCTCCGCCCGTGTAATGCTGGGGTTGCGGGCGATGGCTTCCAAAATAATTTCTTGGGTAGTCTTTCGGGTAGTTTCTTGGGTAGTGAGCGTTTCGGCGATTACCCCCAAAATAAACTCGACGAAAGGCGTGCAACCCGCTTTACCGCCACTTACGGCAATCGCCTTATAATACTCCTTTTGATACTTATATACAATGTTTTCGATCGGCAGGTTTTTGAAGATAGGCCGCCACCTGCTCAAAATCAAGGTCTGCCACAATCGCCCCGTACGACCGTTACCGTCCGCAAACGGATGGATAAACTCGAATTCATAATGAAAGACACAACTTGCGATCAACGGGTGTTCATCCGTGATGCGCAACCACTCGAACAGATCGTTTACGAGAAACGGCACACGTTCGGCATCGGGCGCATAATGGATAACCGTTTTCCCCGACACCACACCCGCACCGCCTTTGCGGAAACAACCGATTTCGTCGATCAATCCCGCCTCCATCGTGGCGTGAGCCTTTAACAGATCATCGACTTTACAGGGGTCAAGCATATCGAGCAACTCATACGCTTTAAGGGCGTTGCGCACTTCCTGCACCTCGTTAATAGGAGCAACGACGGGTTTTCCCTCCAATACCGCCGTAACTTGCTCCGTCGAAAGCGTGTTGCCCTCAATAGCCAGCGTCCCGTGAATCGTTTTGATTCGATTGACACGATGCAGACGCAGATTTTCGTGCGCATAATAGCCGCCGATTGCTTCGCTGATTTGTGCAACCAAATTCGTGATCTTCGGCGTAATGGTGTAAGGCGGTTTATAAGACATGGTACACTTGCTTTTCGGCAAAGATAGCGATTCTTTCTGTTATAGGGTAGTTTTGGGTAAACCTATTTATCATCCATTCCACATATCGTGCGATTTATGCCGAAATTGTCCCGCAACAAAAAGGTGACAAACTTTGTGAAAGGGTCTATAAAATATCCTTTTCTGAAAAGGTTGTCACTTGCAGACAAACAAACCGAGATACCCCGACCGAGCGGACAATCCCTATTTTTCACCCCTCCCCCTTTTCGGATGGAAAATCGAATTTTTTACTTACCATTTAATAGGATTCCACATAAAACAGACCGCTCCCTATTTATGCCCGAAACCATATAACAGCATAGAATTATTTGCATTATATAGAATCGGAAAGCTATTCTTACATGGAGATATGCCGCCTTTTTAGTTGGTTATGAATGGAGTTATCTTTTTACAAGTAATGGGGAATAACTCTAAACTTTACAAACCATGAAAAAACTACTATCTCTTGTGTTTTGCGGCTTGTTGCTATTTGGGTGTAGCGATAAGTACGACGACAGCGCATTGCGCAATGATTTGAATGACCTCGAAAATCGTGTAACGAAATTGGAGGAACTCTGCAAACAGATGAACACGAATATTTCATCGTTGCAGAAGATTGTAGAAGCATTGCAGGATAATTTGTCTATTTCCAAAGTTGAACAAATATCCGATGGTTACATTATCCACTTTTCAGATGGTTCTACTGCTACAATTAAAAACGGGAAAAATAGCGAGGACGCTCCTATTATTGGTGTGAAGAAAGACACGGACGGCATCTATTATTGGACACTTGATGGTGAATGGCTGACCGATGAAAAGGGAAATAAGGTAAAGGCACAAGGAACAGACGGCAAGGACGGAGTTGATGGCGAGGATGGAAATGACGGTGTGGACGGAGAAGATGGTGTAGATGGAACGAATGGAAAAGACGGAAAGGATGGAATTACACCGCAACTGAAAATAGAAAATGGTCGCTGGATGCTTTCAATGGATAATGGTAAAACTTGGACGGATATAGGGCAAGCAACGGGAGCCGATGGAAAAGACGGAGAAGATGGAGAAGACGGGACGGATGGAGAAGATGGTGTCGATGGCAAGGACGGAACGAATGGCATCTTCAAAAGTGTAAGAGAAGATGATGATAATGTCTATTTCACATTGGAGGACGATTCTGTTATCACGATTCCTAAAAGCGATAATTCAAAGTTTGCAATTGCATTCGATACAACGGATATAGCCATTCTTAATGGAGGAGAGAGCAAAACAATCTCCTACACGATTACGGATGCAACCGAAAATACGGTTGTCAAAGCCATTGCACAGGATGGTTGGAAAGTCAAAGTAAATGCTACCTCCACGGATAAGGGGACGATTACGATTACCGCTCCTAATCCGATTGTTGAGAGCGAAATCCTTGTGTTTGCTAATGACGGTTCCTATCGTACTGTTATGGTATCTTTGAATTGTATGCAGGGGCAAATCAATATAGCAGATAACTCTATTGATGCTACTCCTGCTGGGGGTACACAGGAAATCAAATTGACAACGAATTTGGATTATACCGTTGAGATTCCCGACAATGCAAAATCATGGTTGTCGTTGGCTCCCGAAACACGAGCCATGCGGGAAGATACGATTGTTTTTGAGGTAACTGCTAACGAAGGGATTCAACGCTATGCAACGGTTGCCTTAAAGGATGAACAAGGGAATATCCTGCAAACGATTATCTTTCGACAATTGGGAATGTGTACCGAAATACATGTCGAAACGAAAGGTGAACTGGAAAATGAATTGGCGGATTATGATTATGCCAATATCGAATCGTTGAAAATCACGGGTGTGCTGAATGATGTCGATTTCTTGTTTATCTATCGCATGATGCCCAATCTGAAAAACCTCGATATTGCAGAGGTAAATATTACGGCATTGCCGACACAGGCATTTTATAATTCAAAAAATGTCGAGCATCTGATTCTCCCAAATACATTAATAACGATTGGGGAAGAAATGTTTTATCAAAGCGACCTCAGAAGTGTTGTAATCCCTACAAATGTAACAACAGTTGGATATTCTGCATTCAAGAGATGTTCCTCTCTAACAACTGTAACCTTTGAAAAAGAGTCTCAACTGAAAACTATCGGTGGCGATTATTATTATGGTGCTTTCTCGGATTGTACTGCATTGACCTCTATTGAGATTCCAGCAAGTGTGGAAACGATTGGAAATACGGCATTCTCAGATTGTTCATCTTTAGCAACCGTAACTTTTGAGAAAGGGTCTCGACTTAAAACCATCGGCAATAATGCTTATTATAGATGCACATCCTTGACCTCTATTGAGATTCCTGCAAGTGTAGAAACTATTGAAGCGACAGCATTCAAGCGTTGTTCCAAATTGACAACCGTAACCTTTGAAAAAGGTTCTCAGTTGAAAATTATCGGGGGAGGATTTGATACTAATGTTGGGTATCGTTATATTTATGGTGCTTTCAGTGAATTGAAGAATCTAATGACCGTCGATATGTCTGCTTGTACACAGGTTGAGATAATCGAAGAATGTGCCTTTTACAATGATCCCGAACTGCGATTATTCAAAGTCAGCACGGAAACGCCACCAACTTGTGAAAACAATGCTTTTGTCGGCATAAATCCTTATTCGGTACTGAAAGTGCCTTCGGGTTGTGCCAATGCTTATAAAGCCGCAACAGGATGGAAAAACTTTGCAAGCATTACGGGATTAGATGAATAAAAGCATTTCGGCATTATGGAAAATAAAAGTAAAAATACGTCTGAAATATCACAATGGATTGACAATTATTTACACATTTCTATCAATACCGAGGAATACGTGGAAGTTCGGAATTTCTTAATATTATGGAATATATTTGAAGCGAAATGGTTCAAATGTAATTTCGGAAGAAATAAGTGCAATATCCAAAACATACATTTAGCGTCCGATATTGTTAATCAAACACTACAATACTTACAAAGGAGATATATAACGAACGGTTCTACAAACGAGCGATTCAAGAGATTGCGATTGAGAAATAATGATGATACGACCTCTGTTCAGCGTGTTTTATTAGGGCAAACCAATAATTCATGTGATATTATTAAAGCCATCATCATGATTATTTACAGATACCGTAACAATCTATTTCATGGAGAAAAAGCCATCGCATCATTGCCGATACAAAAGGATAACTTCATCTATGCGAATAAATTTCTGATTGCTTGCCTTGAAGCAGCAAAATAACAAAGGTTTCTAATAGTGACAGACTTTGTGAAAAGGTTAATTTATAAGACCCTTTTGCAGAGTTTGTCACTTTCTTATTTTGTTTATTC
>ENA-UABQ01000617-UABQ01000617.1-human-gut-metagenome-genome-assembly--contig:-NODE-617-length-9665-cov-3.208429_pt1 | contig 9665 bp, 10 predicted proteins | sample MGYA00243869_ERZ654205 | MGnify/ENA primary metagenome ERZ654205 (study PRJEB26926, sample SAMN06165207) | human gut metagenome | biome: ENVO:00009003; feature: ENVO:2100002; material: ENVO:00002003...
TTCGTCGGCAGCGTCAGATGTGTATAAGAGACAGGTATTAGAATTTATAGTATGTCCGCAGAACGGTTGGACACAAGACAATACTATTCCTATGATTGGTGCCTACTATTTTGACGGTTGGTCCGGAAAAAATAATTCTCAAGAACTATGGGCACAAGAAGCCCCTACTCATCTGACAGAGAAACTATATAATGATTATAACGAACGTCAACCAATTTGGGGGTGGAGAAATGATGATTTAGCTATAATGGAACGTCAAATAGATATTGCTTCCCAAAATGGCATTACTTTTTTCCTGTTTTGCTGGTATTGGAAAAAAGATAAGGGGGAGATGGATATTAAAAGTATAGAAAATCATGCATCGCATACTAGTTTAAAGCTCTTTATGAAAGCTCGCAATAAGCATAAAATGAAATTCGCTTTATTAATAGCCAATCACCAGGGAGCTCGGATAGAAGGGGAGGATAATTGGTTGAAAGCAATGGATTATATGGCGGAAATATATTTTCAAGATAGTCAATATCTTAAAGTTGAAAATAAGCCTGTGGTAGCATTCTTTAATGCCAAAGCAGCTGCTCCATCGCTTACCAAAATGAATGACTATTTAAAAGCTAAAAATTACGCAGGACTGTTTTCAATATCCTGTAATGATAAAAGTAAGAAATACAGTGCAAATTCATGGTATAATATTCGTGAACATGAGCCGGGATATGCTTATAGAAAAGAGTATGAGATCTTAGCGAAGAATGCGGAAGTAAGTTGGTACACTTATCCTAAAGAGTACAATATTATTCCATTGGTAATGGCAGGATGGGATCAGAGGCCATGGGAGAAACAAGAAAAATCTCTTTATTATGTGAACAGGACACCTCAACTCTTTAAACAACATCTTAAAAATGCGGTGCAATTTGTGAATGAAAGAAGTTGTAAACCTAAAATGATATTGATATATGCATGGAATGAATATGGCGAGGGCGGATATATAGCACCTACTGTAGGAGACCCGAAAGGAAAGTATTTAAAAATGATTAAAGAAGTAATTCGTTAGATTATGAAAATAGCATTTATCAGCACCCGTGGTATCCCAAATAACTATGGAGGTTTTGAACAGTTTGCCGAATATATTTCAGTGGGGTTGGCTGCACGTGGGCATGAGGTTGTGGTATATTCACCTCATTTCCATCCTTATAAAAAAGACACTTATAAAGGAGTACGTATAAAGCACATCTATAGTCCCGAAACTTGGATGGGCAGTTCGGTAGGGAGTTTCTTTTATGATTTTGCGTCATTGAAAGATGCATTGAAAAAAGAGCATTTCGATATCATTTACGAAGCCGGCTATACAAGTATTGTACCTGCTTATATTTGGTTCAATGTGAAGAAGATCAAATATCCCATATTTACGACTAATATGGATGGCTTGGAATATAAGCGTACTAAATTCAACAAATGGGTACAGAAATTCATTTTTTGGGAAGAACGTACTACCGTGAAACATAGTCATTATTTGATTGCCGATAACATGGGAATTCATGATTATTATAAAGAGAAGTATAATAAAGAAAGTAAGTTCTTGGCTTATGGAGCAGATATCCATGAGGATTATGACATATCATTATTGGCTGAGTTTGGTTTGCAACCACGCAAATATTATTTATTAGTGGCACGCTTGGAACCTGAAAATAATATTGAAATGGCTATACAAGGCTTTTTAGCATCTGGCGAAACGGACAAAAAGGAACTTATTATAGTTGGAAAAACGAATACTCCTCATGGCAAGTATTTGGTAGGAAAGTATACAGGCCAACCAGGTATTCGTTTTGTAGGGGGGATTTATGATTTTAAAAAGTTGAATTCAGTCAGATACTATTCGTTTGCTTATTTTCATGGACATAGTGTGGGTGGTACGAATCCTTCTTTGCTGGAGGCAATGGCGTCAAGTTGTTATATATTGGCACATGATAATATCTTTAACAGGGCGGTTTTGAAAGATAACGCACACTATTATGCTTCTTCTCAAGCCGTAACTAAACTACTGAATTCTATCTATGAATTAAATGAATCTTGTCGTAATAAGTTTATTGAAAACAATTTGCAAGAAATTCGGAACGAATACTCATGGGAAAGTTTGATAGATAAACACGAAAAATATTTTTATTGGTTACTTTCTCAGAAACAATAAATTGCTACCTTTGTTCATGATATCATCATGAATAATTAGGTTTTGGCAAAAAAAGAGTATAGACAACTTTCCGCACAAGAGGAAACGGCATTCATCCTAATGGTGTTGTTGGATGAAGGCAAAAGCAATTTGCCTTATAGATTGTTGCATTGTTTGACAAGTGTACATTTTGCCAATCAATATTATTTAAAAAGACTGTTCTCCGGATACCGTTCTTTAAACTATAATTTTTATCGTGATAAATTTGAAAAGGAACAAGGTTGATTGTTGTTTTTCCTGCCTTTTGTTTTAATGAAGAAAATTTTATTTGTTTTTCTGCTGTGTATGATATGGCAGGAAGGTTTTTCTCAGTATGTGTATGGAACCACCGGACTTCTGCACATGCCTACTGCCGATATGCAACGGGATAAGACATTCCTGTTCGGAGCTTCTTATTTGGATGTGGCTGCTACTCCTGCCCATTGGAATTATCATACGTTTAATTACTACATTAATATCACCATTTTTCCTTGGCTCGAAATCGGATATACTTGTACCTTGCATAAGGCAGAACACGGTAGTACTTATTTTCCACCTTCCGTTTGGGGGAAATATTGTAACCAGGACCGACAGTTTTCAGGGCGGTTGCGTATATGGAAGGAAGGGTGGTGGAAAGAATGGACTCCTCAGATTGTATTGGGCGCGAATGATCCAAGTACCAATGATATATTAGGAAATTCTGATAAAGATGATTATGGCATTGGTGGAGTAGGAGAGATGGGTAATGGACATTGGAACCGATATTATATAGCTGGTACTAAGCATTTTTATTTCAAAAATAGGGGAGAGCTAGGCATTCATGTTGCTTATTTATACAATAAACGGAAAGACTATCATTTAAACGGTCCGGCTGTTGGAGTAAATTTTCATTTTTATCTATCGGGTACAAATTTCTTTGTGAAGGCATTAAACAATCTTAATGTAATGGCTGAATACGACAGTCGTACCATAAACTGTGGGTTAAAATATAGTTTTTGGAAAGATTATATTAATGCTGTGGTAGAAATGACAGAATGTAAGTATTTGTCAGGCGGAGTGATATTTAAAGTACATTTAAAATAACAAACACTATAACTTATTCGTATGAAAGGAATTGTTCTCGCTGGTGGTAGCGGTACCCGTCTGTACCCCATCACCAAGGGAGTAAGCAAGCAGCTTCTCCCCATCTTTGACAAACCGATGATTTACTACCCTATTTCAGTCTTGATGCTGGCAGGCATCCGTGAGATTCTGATTATATCCACTCCCTATGATCTGCCCGGCTTTAAGCGTCTTTTGGGCGATGGATCAGACTATGGTGTGAAGTTCGAGTATGCAGAACAACCTTCTCCCGATGGTCTTGCACAAGCCTTTATTATCGGAGAGAAATTCATTGGTAATGATTCTGCATGTTTGGTATTAGGCGACAATATCTTCCATGGTAACGGTTTCAGTTCTCTTCTTCGTGAAGCCGTGCGTATGGCGGAAGAAGAACAAAAAGCTACTGTATTCGGTTACTGGGTGAACGATCCGGAACGTTATGGTGTGGCAGAATTTGATGTGGAAGGTAACTGCCTGAGCATCGAAGAAAAACCGGAACAGCCCAAATCAAATTATGCAGTGGTGGGCCTCTATTTTTATCCCAACAAAGTAGTGGAAGTGGCCAAGAACATCAAACCTTCCGCACGTGGCGAACTGGAAATAACGACAGTGAACCAGCGTTTTCTGGAAGATCGTGAACTGAAAGTACAGACGTTGGGACGCGGTTTTGCCTGGCTGGATACGGGAACGCATGATTCATTGGCAGAAGCTTCGACTTATATAGAAGTCATTGAAAAACGTCAGGGTTTGAAAGTGGCTTGTCTGGAAGGAATTGCTTATCGCAAAGGCTGGATAACGGCAGATAAGATGCGTGACCTTGCCAAACCGATGCTGAAAAACCAATACGGTCAGTATCTGCTCAAAGTGATTGATGAAGTGGAACGTACAGGCAAAGAAAATCTAGATTAAGATATGGAGGTTATAAAAACAGGAATAGAAGGTGTGGTGGTCATTGAACCGCGCATCTTTAAAGATGAAAGAGGCTATTTCTTTGAATCTTTTTCTCAACGGGAGTTTAATGAAAAGGTGATGCCTGTCAATTTTGTACAGGATAATGAGAGTATGTCATCGTATGGCGTGATGCGTGGGTTGCATTTTCAGCAAATGCCTTATACTCAGAGCAAGCTGGTGCGTTGTGTAAAAGGTGCCGTACTTGATGTGGCGGTAGACATCCGCAAGGGAAGTCCTACATACGGGCAGCATGTTGCGGTGGAATTGACGGAGGAGAACCATCTCCAATTCTTTATCCCCCGTGGATTTGCCCATGGTTTTGCCGTATTGAGTGAAATAGCGGTTTTTCAATATAAGTGCGATAACTTCTATGCACCGCAAGCTGATGGTGGCATTCAGCTGCGCGATGAAAGTCTGGGTATTGATTGGAAAATACCCGTTGCCGAGGCCATTTTAAGTGAGAAGGATTTGAAACATCCTTTGTTGAAAGACTATGACTCTCCGTTTGACTACACTATTAATCTATACGAATGATGAATATACTTGTTACAGGTGCCAATGGTCAACTTGGCAATGAGATGCGCAGGGTGTCGTTAGACAGCCGGAATCGTTATCTCTTTACAGATGTAAATGAACTGGATATCACAGATGCGACAGCTGTCTGTAATATGTTGAAAAAGGAGCAGATAGATGTGATTGTAAATTGTGCTGCTTATACGAATGTAGACAGGGCGGAAGATGATTTTGCTATGGCCGATTTGCTGAATAACAAAGCTGTGGAGAATTTGGCTGTTGCTGCCGCAGAAACAGGTGCCACGCTTATTCATGTATCTACAGACTATGTGTTCCAAGGGGATAAAAACATTCCTTGCCGTGAGTCTTGGGAAACTGATCCGTTGGGTGTCTATGGAAAAACCAAACTGGCGGGCGAACAGTCTTTGGTAAAAGCAGGATGTAAATATCTTATTTTCCGCACAGCTTGGCTTTACTCGCCTTTCGGTAAGAACTTTGTGAAAACCATGCGGCAATTGACTTCAACAAAAGATTCACTGAAAGTGGTTTTTGATCAAGTAGGCACTCCTACTTATGCCGGAGATTTGGCTGCTTTGATCTATAACATAATCGAAGAGAACTTGCTGGATCGTCAAGGTGTCTATCATTTCAGCAATGAAGGGGTATGTTCTTGGTATGATTTTGCGAAGGAAATTTGTGAATTGAGCGGAAATAATTGTGACATACAGCCTTGTCACAGCGATGAGTTCCCCAGTAAGGTGGAACGTCCTCATTTTTCGGTGCTGGATAAAACAAAAGTGAAGGAAACTTTTGGTATCACTATCCCTTATTGGAAAGATTCTCTAAAGAAATGTATGCTAGAATTGGAAACTCAACAATAACTAATTAAAACAATATTTTAAATTATGGATTCATTTAAACGCAATATAATCATTACCGGTGGTGCCGGTTTTATCGGCAGCCATGTGGTACGTCTTTTTGTAAACAAGTATCCGGAATACCGCATTATAAACTTGGATAAACTGACTTATGCCGGTAATCTGGCCAATTTGAAGGATATAGAGGACAAACCGAACTATATTTTTGTAAAGGCGGATATTTGTGATTTTGGAACCGTTCAGGAATTATTGGTGCGATATCAAGTGGATGGTATTATCCATCTTGCCGCCGAGAGTCATGTGGACAGAAGTATCAAAGATCCGTTTACTTTTGCACAAACCAATGTGATGGGTACATTGGCTTTGCTTCAGGCAGCCAAGTTGTATTGGGAATCCCTGCCGGAAAAGTATGAGGGGAAACGTTTTTATCATATTTCTACCGATGAAGTATATGGGGCATTGGAATTTGACGGGACTTTCTTCACGGAGGAAACCAAATATCAGCCTCATAGTCCGTATTCTGCAAGTAAGGCAAGTAGTGATCACTTTGTTCGTGCTTTTCATGACACATATGGTATGCCTACCGTTGTAACAAACTGTTCTAACAATTATGGTCCTTATCAGTTTCCGGAAAAATTGATTCCGCTTTTTATCAACAATATACGTCATGGAAAACCATTGCCGGTATATGGTAGGGGAGAGAACGTACGCGACTGGTTGTATGTTGTGGATCATGCCCGTGCTATTGATCTTATTTTTCATCAGGGCAGAACAGCGGATACATATAATATCGGTGGTTTCAATGAATGGAAGAATATAGATTTGATAAAAGTAATAATCAAAACCGTGGATCGTTTGTTGGGAAATCCGGAAGGCACTTCAGAGTGTCTGATAACTTATGTGACCGACCGCAAAGGTCATGATCTCCGCTATGCGATTGACAGCAATAAACTGAAGCACGAATTAGGATGGGAGCCTAGTTTGCAATTTGAAGAAGGAATAGAGAGAACGGTCCGTTGGTATTTGGACAATCAGGAATGGATGGATCATATTACCAGTGGCGAATATGAAAAATATTATGAGTCGATGTATAAGAACAGATAATGAGAATCCCAGTTGGGGATAATACGGCATACATCTTTAAACTTACCCCCCATACCACTATGAAAGACAAATTAGCATCCTACAACCACTTGATCGAGACCTTTGTGATTGTCACCGAGACCTTTCTTTGCGGTCTGCTATTCCTGCTTTTCAGCAAGCTGTCCAATGAGATGCAGTGGGATAGCCTGCAGGTTGGTGGAACCACCGTTCTGCAAGTCATGCTTACACTGATGTTATGTTACGCCCTTTGCGCCATCCATTCAGGAGTAGTGCTTCACCGGAGGAAAGTGCATTCCCTTCAGATATGGAAACGTGTGTTCGAGAATATGTTCCTGTTTGTCCTCCTGGGCGGTCTGGTCCTTTCTGTAGGAAAGTATGCGGATATAGCCTCCCTGTTCATGCTGGAGTACCTTTTCCTCCTGTTTCTGTGTCTTGTTTCGTTCCGTTTCACTCTTCGTCTTCTCATCAGGCTTTACCGTATGAGCAAGAAACATACGCGTTTTGTAGTACTGGTAGGAAGTACGGACAACAACCTGGAAATCTACCATGAGATGTCGGGCAGTGAAGATACAGGTTATTCGGTCGTGGGCTATTTTGACGGTCAGGCGAATCCTGCTTTCCCGGTAGAATGTCCGTATTTGGGCCAGCCGGCGCAGGTACAGGAATATCTGGAGAAACATGATTATGTACATTACCTGTTCTGCTGCCTGCCCTCAAAAGACAGAGAGGTCATTGTTTCTCTGATTGATTACTGCGAGAACCATCTGGTACATTTCTTCAGTGTGCCCAATGTGCGCAATTATCTCCACCACCGTATGTCGTTCAACATCATGGGGAACGTCCCTTACCTGGGCCTTCGCCCCGATCCCTTAAGTTGGCCGGGGAACCACCTGCTGAAAAGAACCTTTGACATAGTAGTCTCATCGGTGTTCCTTTGTACGCTTTTTCCGGTTATTCTGATTGTGGTGGCGATAGTGACCGGATTGACCATGCCCGGCCCGCTGTTCTTCCGCCAGAAACGGAACGGGCTGAACGGCAGGGAGTTTTATTGTTACAAGTTCCGCAGTATGAAAGTAAATGCAGATGCCGACAGGATACAGGCCACAGAGCATGATCCCCGCAAGACGCGCTGGGGCAATATAATGCGTAAGACGAATATAGATGAGCTGCCCCAGTTTATCAATGTGCTGTTAGGAGATATGAGTATCGTGGGGCCTCGTCCTCACATGCTTCTCCATACGCAGGAATATTCAAGGTTGATCAATAAATATATGGTGCGGCATTTTGTGAAACCGGGTATAACGGGGTGGAGCCAGGTTACGGGTTTCCGTGGGGAAACGAAGGAACTAAAAGACATGGAGGGCCGTATCCGTGGTGATATCTGGTATTTGGAGCACTGGAGCTTCGGTCTGGACCTTTACATCATGTACAGGACGGTGGCGAATGTCTTCCGTGGCGAGAAGAATGCCTATTAGTAAAACGGGCTGTTCTTAACGATCCTTCTCGATGAGGGTCCTTAGTAATTTAGCAGTTAAAAAACTTTGTTTTTGCAGCCTGTTATTTCCGTCTGCCGGCCGGAAATGGAACATAGCCGGCACTAATGTTAGATCAGAACCCTTGTCCTTTGTGAAAAGTGCAGGGGGAGCTCCGGGAACGAGAGCGCTTGTTCCCGGAGCTTTAATAATAAAGAAGATTATCCGATTAGGATTTATTCAGCTTTAAAAATAAACGCGGATTATACAATAACCCGTAACAGGAAGGATTTTTTATTTTCTGATATTACTATATTTACTCCTAAAGAATTTTTATCTATATGATAGTCTGTTTCGGTGTGTCGGTACCGACCGGATGATCTTAGTAAAGAACTTCCCTCTGCCAGTAGTATCACTCTCTACTTGAGAGCAGAAACGAACACTGGCAAAAGGAAACCTTGGGAAAAGAAATTACCTTTCCAAATATCCGAACACCCCTTCCGCGTCAAAACACGGACAAGCCTTCGGGATGCTTCCGCTCATATCCCTATGTCCCCTTATCCGGGCACCGGGAAAGAGCTTTGCCAGACGCATCAGCAACAAGATAAGCTGTTCTGTCTGCTCTGCGGTCCGGGTGTCTGCCGGATGTCCGTCTGCATCCAGACCGCCCTCGTAGCAGATGCCGATGCTGCAACGGTTCCAGGGACGGCAGTGTGCCCCCACTTCCAGCAGTTTGCGGTGCTGGGTGATGGTGCCGTCGCGACGGATATAGAAGTGGTAACCTACAGTCCGGAAACCACGGGTCTTATGGTCACGAAGTAATTGCTCGGCAGTATAGTCTTTGTCACAACGTGTGGCGCTACAGTGGAGGATGAGGTATCGCACTGATTCGCGTCCTTGCATCAGCGCTCCGTCCTCTACGGTGAGGAGTTGGCGTTCGTTCTTCATTTCTTCCTCACCGATTATCATTGGGAATGTTTCTTGTATCATAATAAATTGAGAATTGGAAAATGTTGTGTTTGTTCTTTAGATGAGGGATGCGCAACTGGTAATGCCCAAAGCGGTGAGTGCCGCGATGGCTGCCTGGATAACTGCCCGGAGGATTTGTGTCCAGGTGATTTTCTTGGATTCGTGGTTGGATTTATTCATGGAAATATCTGTTTTTTGTCAGTTTAAAATGCGAATGGAACAAAAGGAGGTTACGGAACTGGCGGACGGACACGGGGGAGTGAAAGAAGAATCCGTGTCGCCCGTGTTCCATAATCACATCATGCTATCTCTGTGGAGCGGAACAAGCCGGTCAGCTATTTTCGTCTGCCGGTTCGCCGGAGGCGGCTGGAATGCGGGAGGTGTCAGCGTCGTCAGCGGCAATGCCGGCGGCAGAAGAATTGCCCGTCAGGTCTACCGCTGTCTCTTATACACATCTCCGAGCCCACGAGACTAGGC
>ENA-UABQ01000632-UABQ01000632.1-human-gut-metagenome-genome-assembly--contig:-NODE-632-length-9484-cov-3.212112_pt1 | contig 9484 bp, 5 predicted proteins | sample MGYA00243869_ERZ654205 | MGnify/ENA primary metagenome ERZ654205 (study PRJEB26926, sample SAMN06165207) | human gut metagenome | biome: ENVO:00009003; feature: ENVO:2100002; material: ENVO:00002003...
GCTATTCGTCGGCAGCGTCAGATGTGTATAAGAGACAGGTCTATGTTTTCATAAGCATTAGAATTTTTAATCTGTTTTATTTTCCCGAGACAAATATAAAAATATCGTAAAAGACAAGTAGAGAAAAACTGAGCAAGAAGGATATAAAAATCGTTCATAACGAGTTTTTAGTTGTCGTATGCTGAATATGTCATGTACATTAACAGAAATATTTTAGAAAATACTATATATTTGTACTCATAAAAGTACCTTTATATGAAACACACATATTCATTTTCAATCTCATTATTATTAAGTTTTATTTATCTGTTCCATGCATCTGCACAACCTTATGTTATCAAACGCCTAGGAGTGGAAGACGGTATGTCCAGCAATTATGTAGTCAGTGTCACTCAAGATAAAAAGGGTTACTTATGGATAGCAACCGAATCTGGTCTTAACAGGTTTGATGGACGTCAATTCAACATCTATACCAAGAATAATTCAGGATTGAGTGGTAACGAACTGAATGTCGTACTTGCAGACCCCTATGAAAACAAAGTCTGGATAGGCACACAACGAGATGGACTTTGTTATTTTGATTATGAAACAGAAACCATATCACGCATTCCTGCCACGGGCAATTATATGCTCAGTAATGATATCACAGACTTATCTGTTGCTGCCGACAGCGGCTTATGGATCACACATTATCATTTCGGAGTTGATTACTATGATCGGAAAACCAAACTGTTTACCCCCTATTCTTCTAAGAATGTAAAAGGTCTGGAAGGTAATAACTGGGTATCAAAAGAAGACGGTAACGGCAATCTGTACATTGGCCATCATCTCAGAGGATTAAGCATTGTATCCCTTAAAGACCGTACTGCAAAAAATTATCAGCATGACCCCAATAATCCTTATAGCATTCCCGATAATGAAGTACGCGCTCTATGCATAGACAAGAATAAGAATGTATGGGTAGGCACCAACAACGGTCTGGCACTTTTCAATCCGCAAAGCGAAAAATTCATCACATTCAAACACATAGAAGGAAATGAAAACTCATTATTGTCAGATCAGATTCTTGATATCAAACAAATGAAAGACGGCACTCTATGGATATGTACCAACATGGGAGGAGTGAGTATTCTCAATCTCAGGGAAAATACATTTATATCTCCAGAAAAGATTACATTCTCCAATATTACGGTAACGAATGACAACCATGGATTATCCGGACCCAATGCACGAAGCATCATACAAGATTCATTCGGAAATATTTGGATTGGCAACTACCGCGGTGGAGTGGATTTTATCAGTTATGCACAGCCATTATTCAACACCATTGCCTATACTATTGAAAAACAAGGTAAGATCAATAATAAACAAGTATGGGGATTATGGGCAGATAATCACCAAATATGGCTGGGAGGAGAAGGTGAATTAGGAATTTATGAAAAAGGAAAGAAAACCAAAAACTTCTCTTTACACGAATGCCGGCTGCACCCACAAACACATATCAATGTGATTTACCAAGACAAACAAGAACGACTGTGGCTAGGCACTTATAAAAATGGCATATTGCTTTATACTCCCAAAGACGGACGTATCACCCGCATAGGAGATAAAGACTCAGAGTTCCTCGATATCTGCTCCTTCAGTGAGGATATAAACGGCAAGATATGGATAGGTACCCAAACGGGAATTTATTCTTATTTTAATAACCAATTGTCGTACGAGAAAGAATTAAACGCCCAGTTACCCGATATTATGGTACACGGTATCATACGGGACAAAAACGGGAAATTATGGGTAGGAACATTCGGCAAAGGAGTATGTGTGTTTGATGAAGATGATAAAAAGCTTTATAATTTCACAACAGACCATTCATTTCCATCCAATGCCGTGAATTATATGATGGAAGATTCTCGCAAACGCATTCTTGTTGCCACCCGGGAAGGTATTATTATTTTTAAAGATGTAAGTCAACCTAATGTCTTTGTGTCATTCGGTGCAAAGGAAGGTTTGGAAAACACACAGGTACGTGCCATACAGGAAGACCATGACGGCTATATATGGATAAGCACCAATGGTGGCATTTCTCGTCTAGATGAAAAAAATAAAAGATTCTACAATTATAATTATCATGACGGTATACCTATGGGTGATTTCATGGATGGTTCCACTTGCATCACTCCAGACGGTACTCTGTTTTTCGGCTCCCAAAACGGGGCATGTTATTTCAATCCGCGTGAACTATCATCACCACGCGAAGTTTCCCCTGTTACCATCACCCAATTCTTTATCTATAATAAACAGACAGAAAGCAGGGATACCCGGTTACCGGTTCCAATCAGTAACAGAATTGTTGAGCTACCTTATAATCAAAACACTTTCAACATATCTTTCAATGTGTTGGATTATACACAAAGTTCACAAGTAGAATTTTCATATATGCTGGAAGGACTTGAGAATGCATGGTACAGCACCCAAGGAGATAATCAGGTCACCTTCCGTAACATACCGCACGGCAACTATGTGTTTAAAGTGAAAACCCGATTTCGCAATCAGGAATGGAACGAGAATGCAGCACAACTGACAGTGGTAATTGCTCCTCCCCTTTGGCTTACCTGGTATGCCAAATTGGGTTATGTCATATTGTTTATCTTCGCATTATATGCATTGCTCCGTTTTTATAAACGTAAACTGGACTTAGAGAGTTCACTGGAAGTGGAGCGCAAGCAAAGTCTGAACAAACAAGAACTGAATGAAGAACGCCTGCGCTTCTACACCAACATCACCCATGAACTGCGTACTCCGCTCACGCTGATTCTAGGTCCATTGGAAGACCTGTTGAGTGATGCCACCCTGTCTCCCAAACACGCCAACAAAATCAGCATCATTCATGATAGCGCCACCCGTCTGCTGAATCTGATAAACCGCATACTGGAATTCCGCAAGACCGAGACCCAGAACCGTAAATTATCTGTAGCCAAGGGAGATCTGGGACAATTGGTACAGGAAGTGGGATTACGTTACAAAGAGTTGAATCCCAATAACAAAGTAAATTATCATATTCATATCGAAACAGAAGATACGGAAATCTTCTATGACGCGGACATGATCACCATCATACTGGACAACCTGATGAGCAATGCTGCCAAATATACTTCCGAGGGAGATATCACCTTATCACTCCGTTCAGTAGAAGAGAACCAGATAAAATACACGGAAATCAGTGTCAGTGATACCGGTCATGGCATTGACGCCGAAGCGTTACCACACATTTTCGATCGCTATTATCAGGCAAAAAGCAAATATCAGGCATCGGGTTCGGGAATCGGGCTCGCTCTGGTCAAAGGTTTGAGCGAATTGCACGAAGGAATCCTGAAAGTAGAAAGCGCAGTGGATACGGGAACCACATTCACGCTGCGCCTGCTCACCGAGAATACGTATCCCAACGCTATCCATGCCCAACATGATATGGAAAAGAAGCCGATGGATGCAGAGGAAACCACCATTACCGATACACCAACCGAAAATCATCCCATTGTACTGGTGGTAGAGGACAATGCCGACATACGAGAATACATCCGGAGCTCTTTTACAGATATCTATGAAGTAATCACTGCCAAGGATGGCAAAGAAGGCTGGGAACTGGCACAGGTACGAATTCCCAACATCATTGTCAGTGATATCATGATGCCGGTCATGGACGGTATCGAACTTTGCAAGCGAATAAAAGAGGATATGCGCACCAGCCATATCCCTGTAATCTTACTGACGGCTAAAGATTCTTTACAAGACAAGGAAGAAGGATATGCATCCGGAGCAGATTCCTATCTTACCAAACCGTTCAGTGCCAAGCTGCTGCACAGTCGCATCAACAACCTGTTGGAAACCCGTAAGAAAATAGCCTCTCTGCTGGCACTGGCCGATACGCAGCCCAAACAGGAAAGTGCCGTGAGTTCGTTAAACAAACTGGATAATGAATTCTTGCAGAAAATCACGCAAATAATCGAAGAGAATCTAGAAATGGAAAAGATGGATATCGCTTTCATTGCCGACAAGATGTGCATGAGTCACTCCACCCTTTACCGCAAGATAAAAGGACTGACAGATATGTCCGCCAACGAATTTATCCGTAAGGTAAAAATGCGCAAGGGAGTGGAACTGCTGATGTCCGGACAATATACTATTTCAGAAATAGCCTATATGATAGGATTCAGCAGTGTGGCCTATTTCCGCCAATGTTTCAAGGACGAATACGGAATGTCGCCTTCGGATTATGTGAAACAGAAACAGTAGACTCCCTGGCGGATTCTGATCATTGCTTGGAATCATCCTGAGCAGTTCTTCTTTAGAGTTTTATATTTCTGCTGCCACTGCTACCACCCTTCCTGCTGAAATGCCGATGAAAAGTGGTAGCAGTGGAGCAACAATATAAAGCTCGTTTGTTGTAGAACTCTTGGATCAAGTTATAACTGTCACAATCGAATTCAAGTCCAGCCTGAACATTCTGTTTCTATTTTTCTTCCAAAGAAAGCAGTATCCCGATCACTTCCGCATAATTCTTTCTACCGGAAGGAATGTTGTTACCCTTTAAAAACAGGTTATAAATTTTATTCTGCACTTCACCCAACAGGGTACTATAACGCTCATTCCAATACATACGTTTATATCCATAATCCTTCACCACTTCGGGACGGATCGTCTTAATCCATTCACGAAATTCCTCTTCCGTCAACACAGAAGATGCATTGACCAGCACATAGGGCAACAGACCGAAATAGGCACTATAACGCACCGCCGGCCGCTTTGAGGAGCGACAAACCCTGTAAGCCCAATAATTCGCTTCCGCCTCATTACTTACCCCCAACAGGTGAGACAGTTCATGGGCATACGTAAATGGCAATTGTACAGGAAGCAATTCTTCATTCAATTGCGACTCCGCAAAAAAAGGTCCCATATATCCCAATACTCCCACACCCGAATAAAGCGGATTGAACCACACTTGCTTGGGATGCTGATAATCCTGGGGAAGAGCCAAACCATACATAGACGGAACCTGCCGGTAAATCTCCTTTATCTCCTGCCGCATCCTTTCAGGATCCGTTTTCACCTCAGCCGTATAGGACTGATTCAGACTATCTGTATAGGAAGCAAGGAAACGACGGAATGCCTGTTCATCGTAACCGGCAGGTTCCACCTCCATCCGCCGGTAAATATCGTAACGGAAATAATTCAAACCCCACCCCAGATAAAACCAGATATAGACCCATGCCAGCAACTCCACTTCCCTGCCCACAATGAATCTCCAGCTTTTCTTCTTCCGGCGTTTAAGAAAAGGATAAATAATCATCCATAAAATGATTACGACCACCAGCACCTCCTCTAAAGAAAAAGGGAAAACAGAAGCTATAGCGGACAACGCCGCCGACAGCCACGGATAAATATGACGAGCATACCCTTCGGCCATGACGGGAAAAAAACGGCAAAGTACAATGCACAGAAGAAGCAATGCAAGTACTATATATCTCAGAATAGGGAGAAGTTTTGTTTTCATGGATGCAAAGCTACTATCTTTTTGCCATTTTCAGATACAGATGACACAAAGCTTTTATTTTTTAAACACGAACAACGCAGATGATACGGATAAGTATAAAAAACAACTTCGTATCACCTCTGCGTCATTCGCATCTGAAAACAATCAGAATAAATCCCAAGTGCGTATATCATCACTCCAGTGATGGTCTTTCGGGAAAGGCTGTCCGCCCCATGCCTTGGCTTGTGTGCAAGGTTGTGCGGCATCTGTCCAGAACGGATGTGCGGCAGGAAGCCCCAGCGGAAGGAATGCCAGTGATGTCATATAAAGACTGCCGTTATTGGTGTACCAATCCGCCACATTGGGCTGACGGCCTGCAAAACCTATGGTCAGGAAGCCCGCCTCATTGAAGTTCTCGGTGTTGTCATACATCCGGTGCATCACAGAAGTCAGTGCGGCACGCGCCTGTCCGTTGCTCACCCCTTCGGGCAACTGCTGATACCAAGCCATCAGCGCCAAGGGTTGCATAGTGGCCAAACGGTAAGGAATGGAACGGCCGAATACCGGGAAAGTACCCTCAGGAGAAATCAAGCGTTCCAGTACAAGGCTGAATTTCCTGGCACGTTTCAAGGCGCGGTCATAATATTTTTTATAATGAATACGAGTGTATTTCCCTGCATCCTTCATGCCCTGCAACGTTTCCAGATACATGGGATGGAAGACATAACTGCTATAATAGTCGAAAGCGAAAGAAGGGCCGTCCGCATACCAGCCATCTCCCGTGTACCATTCCTCCACCTTGCGGATAGCCGAATTGATACGGTATTCGTCACATTCCGTCCCTGCCTTTGCCAGGAAACTCTCGATGGTAGAAGAAAACAGCAACCAGTTGGTGTAAGGCGGATCTACCCGGCGCAATTGGGTAAATTCTTCAAAATAACGTTTCTTGGTAGTATCATCCAAAGGCATCCAGAGTTGGTCGTAAGCACGCAGAAAGCTTTCGGCCACGTATGCCGCATCTACCAAAGCTTGGCCGTGTCCTCTCCACAACAGATAGTCGGGATTGGCAGGGTCTACTGCATTGGCATAGCTTTTCAAAGCCCATTCACGAAGTTGCTTGCGCATCCGGCCTTCCTCCGTATCATCATCGGGAAGTGTCAGCCAGGGAGCGACACCTGCCATAAGGCGTCCGAAGGTTTCCATATAAGTCACCCCTTTGTTACGTCCATCCCAATTAGGACTCACCTCTACCAGCATATTCTTTTTCAGATTACCTTCCGCCATATTGCTCAGTACGGGAGCTGCCATCTTATAAAGCAGATTGCACCAGTAGGCACGTTCCTGATTTTCAGGAGCTTCCAGATAACGAACATATTCACAAGCAGCCAACAGAAAAGCGCCTACCCCGAAATTAGCTTCAGAATCAGCATCGACTACTTGTCCCGGAATAGCCTTCTCACCAATCGGCTGTACGTAACCAATCTTGCCATTCTTCTGCAAAGCAGTCTTTGCCAAATAGTTCCATGCTTTATTTATCACCGGTTTATACACTGCCTCATCCAGATAGCCATTATTGATTCCCCAAAGGAAGCCGTAAGTAAAGAAAGCCGTTCCGCTGGTTTCCGGTCCGGGAGCATGAGTGGGATCCATCATGCTACGGGTCCAATAGCCTTCCGGTTGCTGGATAGCTGCGACTGCTTCGGCCAGTTTCACATACTTGTTTACGAAAAAAGAACGATGCTCGTAATCAGCGGGAAGATCTTTCAGCACCTTCGCCAGTCCGGCAAGCACCCATCCGTCACCACGTGCCCAAAAGTCCTTCTTTCCGCTGGAAGTCTTGTGTTTAGGATAAACATATTTGGCATCCCGATAATACAGGCCGGTTTCCCGGTCGAGCATGATACTATCCGAATATACAATATATTCATACAATTTATCCAAATAGAGATGATTGCCCGTCACCTTATACAGTTTGGTCATGACAGGCATTACCATATACAGACCGTCGCTCCACCACCAGTAATCATGATTGGGTGTACTCATCTCATACTCCATCACTTCGCGGGCACGGGCTATCTTATAGTTGTCCGGAAGAATAGTATAAAGGTCGATATATGTCTGAAAACAAACCTGATAATCTCCGAACAATACATATTCATCACTCTCACCGTAAGAGTATTTCCATTTAGACTTATCCTTTTCCTTGGCTCCCTTCCATTCATTGTGTATAGCCCAGGTTTCAGAATATGCACGGTAGTTTTCATTACCGGTCAGAAAGTATGCCTCCATATTTCCGGTGTGGTAAGCGGCATTGTCCCAAAACGAACGGACTTCGGGCTTGTTATGCGTTTGCCAATAAGTGTTTACCTTGTCTATAATCCCCCGTACTTCCTTGGCTTCGGAAGAAGGTTTGGCGACAACCTGCATGGAAAGCAGCAAGGTACCTGCACAAACAAGGGTTTGTTTCAATAATTTGTTCATCATATTAATAATTTATCAATTTGCCAATTTACTAATGTACTAATGTGCTTGCGCTATATGCCGCATGGTCATTGGCAAATCAGCACATTATTTACAATTCCAACACATAAACCATTTGCGGTTCTGTTTCCACCTGCTTCTCGCCATCTCCCTGTCGGGTATCCTGTACATAAATATGAAGTTGCTTCTTCATTTTCCATAACTCCGTGTCATGACTGGGTTCCCACGCATTTACGGCAAAATCCGTCAGGTCTTTCACGTGCCATTCACCAAACTGTATGTCTTTGGTATAGTACATGGAAACTTTGCTTCCACGCTCCTGGTCACGGAACAGATAGTACACTTCTCCATTGTCCACCACCATCCGGGGACGGGACATGGGAATCATCTTGGTTCCTCCCCCTTTGAGTGAGAAAGGGGTCTTGCGTTCGGAAACCTGTCGGTTGTGCCAGTTCACGCCATCATGCCAAACGATGCGGTATTGGGGAACATCACTATCGGGATTGCGCCAGTAGGTAGCGATGTACGGATGACCTCCGGCATCTGTACTCATACTGGTCTGGTTTATCAGTTCGGCATTCTGAGGAATACGGCAGGCATATTCGGCATTGCCCAGGCGGATAGGAAGCTCATATTTCTGTCCGTTGGTCTTATACCAGGTTTTACCTCCGTCAAAAGAACGGGCGTAGCATAAATCATGATTGGTTTCCACATGCCAGGTTTCACGCCACACCCAGGAAAGATGGATGGTTCCTGATTGGTCCACATACAACTGCCAATAGGCATTCCGCTCGTTTTCTCCATCTACAAGGACATCCTGCACACGCTCCCACTTACGGGATTTCACATCATATCGGTTCATTACCATATTTCCTCTTCCGGAAGCGCCCGAGCGATATACAAAAAGCAAACCGCCATCAGCCAACAAATGAAATTCAGGATAGGTCACATCTTCTTCTTCGTTGCCTATCATCGGCTCTTTATCTCCCAAAACAAGTGTATCGGGGGCAATGCTGCGGCAATAGTTCAGTTTATGTCCGTGGTGGTCAAAAGAAAGATGAAGATAGCCGTCGCCGTCCACCATCATACTGATAATGTTATGTGCATCTTTTACATGTCCTTTGTATTGGGTACGGTGCAAAATCCATTCCCCAGTGCCCAGACGGCGTTTGCCTAACATCAGCCATCCTTCAGCGTCATAATAAGAAATGTATTGTGTGTTTCCATGCGTCACAATGGAGTTATTACGGAATACAGTAGTATTTACCGAAGTACTGCTAAAGCCTTTCCCCACTTCAACCAGACGTTGGGCACGAACAGAAAAAGCCACACAGCATAATGCGATTAGTAGAAATAAGTTCCTCATAGCAATTCTATTGATAACATTGCAAAAGTAACTGATTTCTGTAATAACACGGGATAATAATTCGGCAGGAAGGAGTCAGAAAACGGTCAAAACCGATTATTATATCTATT
>ENA-UABQ01000635-UABQ01000635.1-human-gut-metagenome-genome-assembly--contig:-NODE-635-length-9451-cov-5.153789_pt1 | contig 9451 bp, 8 predicted proteins | sample MGYA00243869_ERZ654205 | MGnify/ENA primary metagenome ERZ654205 (study PRJEB26926, sample SAMN06165207) | human gut metagenome | biome: ENVO:00009003; feature: ENVO:2100002; material: ENVO:00002003...
ATCACAACCGACGCGGTTACTCTCGTTTTCGACAAAAAAAGCGAAAAATCGAAGATCGTAACGAAGTCGGGCGCGGTCATTCCCGCAACGAACAAGGGCAACCTGAAAGGCACGATGCGTACGCTTGACGGCAACTTCGGAATTTACTTTTTCAAGCTTGGCATAATGAGCAAGACGGGCGTTGCGGTATTTCAGGACAAAGGTCTTATTCTGAATAAGGACGGCGAGGTCGAGGCGCGAAAAACCGACACAATCGATAAATATATTTTCGCATACGGCACGGACTACCGCACCGCACTCAAAGACTTTTTCAGGATTACGGGCGGCGTGCCCCTTGTCCCGAGATATGCTTTCGGCAACTGGTGGAGCAGATATCGCGCGTATACGCAACAGGAATACGTCGACCTTATGCAAAGGTTCATCGACAAAGATATCCCCATCACGGTCGCGACGATCGATATGGACTGGCACTGGGTGAACGTGGATGAAAGGTTCGGCACCGACTATAAACATTCCGCGGCAAACAGATTCCAGGGTCCCGGCTGGACGGGATACAGCTGGAATACCGATTTGTTCCCCGACTACAAAGGCTTTCTGAAATGGCTCAACGAAAAGGGATTTAAGGTGACGATGAACCTGCATCCCGCCGACGGCGTGCGGCATTTCGAAGACATGTACGAAGATATGGCGCGTGAAATGGGCATCGATCCCGACACGAAAACCGACATACCTTTCGACATGACCGACAACCGCTATATCAACGCGTATTTCAAAACCGTGAATCACCCGTACGAAGACGACGGCGTGGAATTCTGGTGGATTGACTGGCAACAGGGCAAAAAGACCGCATTGTCGGGGCTCGATCCCTTGTGGGCGCTCAATCATTACTTCACACTTGACAACGCGCGCAAGCATCGTCCGCTCATTTTGTCAAGATACGCGGGCGTGGGCAGCCATCGTTATCCGCTCGGTTTTTCGGGCGACTGCATCGTATTCTGGTCGGCGCTTAGGAAGCAACCGTATTTCACGAATAACGCCGCAAACGTCGGCTATACCTGGTGGAGCCACGACATCGGCGGACATATGTTCGGCATACGCGACGACGAACTTTATTTAAGGTGGGTGCAATACGGCGTATTCAGCCCGATAAACAGATTGCATTCGTCAAACAGCGACCTTTCCGGCAAAGAGCCGTGGTCGTATCGCGCGGACGTCGATCACTTCGCGACGGAAGCGTTGAAATTCAGGCACAAACTCATCCCGTATATTTATACGATGAACTATAAAACGCATACGGAAGGGCGCGCTATCTGCGAGCCTATGTATTACGCCTATCCCGACGAAAAGGACGCCTTTAAGGTGAAAAATCAATACATGTTCGGAAGCGAACTTATGGTGTGTCCGATTGTCAGCCGTATCAACAAAAACACGGGTACGGCGGCGGTCAAGGCGTGGCTTCCGCACGGCAGATGGACGGATATCTTCACGGGACAGGTTTATCACGGCGAAAAATTCCTGAAACTTTTCCGCGGCGAATCGTCAATCCCCGTGCTTGCAAAAGAAGGCGCGATTATCCCGCTTTCGGGCGACGGCGGAAACTCCGTGAAAAACCCCGAAAATCTGGAATTTTTGATTTATCGCGGAAACAACGAATTCACGCTTTACGAAGACCAGGGCGAGGATTTGTCGTATGACGTATCGTTTGTCAAAACGAAAGCGGAAGTGTCCGAAAACGACGGCAAAGACGTTACCTTCACGCTGTATCCGTCGGAAGGCGATTTGTCGCTTATCCCCGAAAAACGCAATCTGAGTTTCTCGTTCGCGGACGTGTCGAAAGCACAGGTCAAAGTGTACTTAAACGAGGTTCTTCAAAGCGACGAAACGTGCAGTACTCAACCTATTGTGTGCTTAAACGGCGTGAAACCCACGGATAAAGTTACGATTGTGTTGACTGACTACAAAATCCGCGTCAATCCCGCAGGCAGCGAAGTTATTGCAAAGGTCATGGCGCGCTGGCAAAAAGGCTATTTCAAAAAGAACATACTGTATTCGGCAGTCAAAAAGAAAGTGAAGTCGCGCGATTATAAATCGGCGGTGAAACGCAGTCTTCTCCCGAAACGGTTGAAAGAAGAAATTTACGAAAATCTCGATTAACGGACAAAGGGGGAAATCATGGCGTATATTTACGTTCTGGCGGCGATAACCGCCGTTCTCAGCGTTGTCGTCGTTGCGCTTGAAAACAAGGGAATCCTTGCGCTCAAATACGTTCTTAAAACCGTCGCGAGTTTGTGCTTTGTGATGATTGCGCTGCTTTCGATGGCAAAGGGCGGATACGACAACTGGAAAATTCTTGTTATCGCCGGGCTTGTTTTCGGTATGCTCGGCGATATATTCCTGTCAAGCAACAACGTGGTTGCCGACAAAAAAACGCTTGGCGTACTCACGATTGCGGGCGGACTGTTTTTTGCGGTCGGCCACGTCATATACGTCGTATGGCTTTTGCGCTTTGTGGAAGGGTTCAACTATTACACGCTTTTCGCGGTGTTCGGAATGCCGGCGCTGTTCGTGGTGCTGAGTCTTCTGAAAGTGATGAAAGCGGGGAAGATAACTCCGCTTGTTACGCTGTACGCGGCGTTTCTCGGCACGATGCTTATGGGCGCGATTAACGTGTACGTTTTTCTTTCGCCCGAAAAAATCGCGTCTTTGATACTTGCGGGCGGCATACTGTTCACGACGTCCGATCTTGTGCTTGCATACTATAACTTCGGGCATACCGAACAAACGAAAGTAAAATATATTTATATGACGACATATTACGCGGCGCAGATATTGTTTGCGCTTACATTATTATACTAAGGAGAAAATTCAACATCATGTACGACTTTAACAAAATCATCGACCGAAAAGGAACAAGCAGCTGGAAATACGATTTTTACGAAGAATACAACAAGCCCTCGGACACTCTTTCGATGTGGATTGCAGATATGGATTTTCCGACCGTTCCCGAGGTCGTAAAAAAGATGGAAGACGTCGCGACCTTTGGCATTTACGGATATTCCCGACCGATGTCGGGCTATTACGAAGCCCTTAAAAACTGGTACAAAACGCACTTTGACGCCGACTTTGAAAACGAACAGGTAGTGTTCACGCCCGGCATAGTTTTCGCGCTTAATATGGCGGTCAAAACTTATACGAACGAGGGCGACGGCGTGCTTGTTATGCGCCCCGTGTATTACCCGTTTCTGAATGCAATCAAAAACAACAAAAGGAAACTCATCAACAGTTCGCTTGTGTATTCGGACGGCAAATATTCGATAAACTTTACTGACCTTGAACAGAAAATAGTCGACGAAAAAGTGAAACTTATGTTGTTTTGCAATCCGCATAACCCCGTGGGACGCGTTTATACGAAAGACGAACTCGACCAAGTGGCTGCAATTGCAAGAAAACACGGCGTATTCGTGTGCGCGGACGAAATCCACAGCGACTTCGTTTACGGCGACAACAAGCATATTTCGTTTTTGAATATCGACAGGGAAAACTGTATGGTCTGCACCGCGCCCAGCAAAACTTTCAACCTTGCGGGATTGCAGACTTCCAACATAATCATTCCGTCCGACTCGCGCCGCGCGGCATATCGCGAAACGGTAACTTCCACGGGCTACGAATACCCGAATATTTTCGGGCTTAACGCTTGCGAGGCGGCTTATCGTCACGGCGAACAATGGCTGAAAGAACTGCTTTCTCATATTTACGGCAATTACGAATATATGGTCGATTTTTGTAAAAAGAAAATGCCCCGCGTGAAGATTGCCGACCTTCAGGGCACGTATCTTCCCTGGTTCGATATGAGCGCATACGGGCTTTCCGACGAAGAAATATTGACAAAACTTGAAAAAGACGCAAGAATCTGGCTGGACGAAGGCACTTTGTTCGGGACGGAAGGCAGCGGCTTTATCCGCTTTAATATCGCTTGTCCGCGAGATACCGTGGTTCAGGCAATGGACAGACTTTACGAGGCTTTTGAAAAATAATGGCTAAAAAAGAAAACCGCAGGAAAAGCGGTGACAAAACCAAAATCGAAAAGGGAACGCTCAGACGAATTTTCCCGTTTTATAAACCTTACAAAGGCTTATTCGCGCTCGATTTGTTGTCGGCGTTTATAATGTCGATTGCGGGGCTTGTGTTCCCCGTGCTTGTAAGGGTTCTTATGTACGACGTTCTGGGCGACGACTTCAAATGGGCGTTTTTGTTCCAGATCGCGGGAATAATGATTGCAGTGAAAATTGTCGAAGTCGCGTGCAGATACTACATGACGACCGTCGGACACATTATGGGCGCGCGCATCGAAAAGGATATCAGAATGAGCCTTTTTGACAAGTTCATGCGCCTTCCCACAAGTTTTTACGACGACAACAAGGTCGGCGAACTTATGAGTCGCAGCACGACCGACCTTTTCGACATCACGGAATGTACGCACCATTGCCCCGAAGAAATTTTCATCGTCATCGTGAAATTCGTCGGAACGTTCGCGTACCTTATGACGATCAACGTCGAACTCACGCTCATAGTTTTCGCGACCATTCCCGTTTTCGCGGTGGTAACTTATTTTTACAACAACCGCCTTAACAGGATTTTCAGGCAGAACAGGAAAAAGATTGCGGAACTTAACACGCATCTTGAAGACACTTTGTCGGGAATCCGCGTCGTGAAATCGTTCGCAACCGAGGATCTGGAAACGAAACGCTTTGAAAAGGACAACGAAGACTTTGTAAAAATCAAACGCCAAAGCTATATGAATATGGGCGGATTTTTCTCGTCCATTACGCTGTTTTCAAGCATCGTGTACATTTTGACTGCGGTTACGGGCGCGGCGTTCATCCAGAAAGGGCATATCAACGCGGCGGATCTTATCACGTACTTGTTGTTCGTAAACACGCTGCTTGGCACGGTCGATATCCTCGTACAGTTTACCGAGCAGTATCAGCAGGGTATCGCGGGCTTCCAGAGATATTGCAACCTTATGGACACGCCCGAGGATATTTCCGACAAACCCGACGCAATAGATATCGAAAGTTTCGACGGCGAAATCGAGTTTTCGGACGTGTCGTTCAGATATAACGACGGCTCGGACGTTCTTAACCATTTGTCCGTCACCGTCGAAAAGGGCGAAAGCGTTGCAATCGTCGGACCGTCTGGCGGCGGCAAAACCACGATGGTAAGCCTTATTCCGCGTTTTTACGACGTGAATTCCGGCGCGGTCAGAATCGACGGGAAAGACGTAAGGGACGTAACGCTCAGATCCCTTCGGAAATGTATCGGCATCGTGCAGCAGGACGTTTATCTGTTCAACGGCACCGTCGCGGAAAACATCGCCTACGGCAATCCGTCGGCAACCCGCGAAGACGTCGTGAAAGCGGCAACCGCCGCAGGCGTCAACGAATTTGTCGATAAAATGTCGGACGGATACGACACCGTCGTCGGCGAACGCGGCGTAAAACTGTCGGGCGGACAAAAGCAACGCATAAGCATCGCAAGGCTGTTTTTGAAAAACCCGCCAATTTTAATTCTGGACGAAGCCACGAGCGCGCTTGACAACGAATCCGAAAGAATGGTGCAGAAATCCCTTGACAGACTTGCCGAAGGGCGCACGACGTTGACAATCGCGCACAGGCTCACGACAATCAAAAACGCCGAAAGAATCCTGGTGCTTACCGAAAACGGTATCGCCGAAGACGGCAACCATAAAGAACTGATGGAACGGGGTGGAATATACGCAAATCTTTACCGCACGTATGAAAATTGAAAATTGCGGAAAAAACTGTTGCAATTTAGTGTAAGAAAGCGTATAATTTCATACATTAAATATTTCACCGGAGGTAGTTTTATGGTAAACAAAGGTCCATCACTTCAACTCAGAACAACAGAAACGGCAATAAAGCTTATCAAAGACAATTTTGAAAGACTACTTGCCGGCGCACTCAATTTACAGCGTGTTTCCGCACCCCTTATTGTTACGTCGGCATCGGGGCTTAACGATAATCTGAACGGCGTGGAACGCATCGTGTCTTTTGACGTTCTGAACAACCCGGGCGTCGAATGCGAGGTCGTGCAATCGCTCGCAAAATGGAAAAGATACGCTTTGAGTTATTACGGATTCAAGGTCGACGAAGGTTTGTACACCGATATGAACGCAATTCGTCGCGACGATAAACTCGACAGGCTTCACAGCATTTACGTCGATCAGTGGGACTGGGAAAGGGTGATTTCCAAGGAAGAAAGGAATATCGACTTTCTGAAAGGCATCGTTACGAAAATCGTCGGCGCGGTTGCCGACACGGCAAACATTGTCAATATGCATTTCCCGCTCAACATGACGAAAATCAACCGCGAGGTTAAATTCGTCACCACGCAGGAACTTGAAGATTTATATCCCGATAAGACTCCGTCCGAAAGGGAACAAATCGTCACTCGCGAGTACCGCACCGTCTGCATTATGCAAATCGGCGGGAAACTGAAAAGCGGCGTTAAACACGACGGACGCGCGCCCGACTACGACGACTGGTCGTTGAACGGCGATATATTCTTCTGGCTGGACAGCATCGATTCCGCAATCGAAATTTCCAGCATGGGCATAAGAGTCACGCCCGAAGTTATGAAAAAACAGTTGGAAGAAGACGGCTCCACCGACAGGCTTGAACTGCCTTTCCACAAAGCCCTTATGAACAACGAACTTCCGCTGACCATCGGCGGCGGTATCGGTCAGTCAAGGCTTTGCATGCTGCTTCTCGGGAAACGTCACATCGGCGAGGTGCAGGCGTCTGTCTGGCCCGACGATATGATTGAAAATTGTGCAAAACAAGGCATTTATCTGCTGTAACGAGCGGATAAACTCCTGAATACAACAAGGAAATTTTTATGAACACAACACAAATCAAAAGCCTTTATGCCGATTTTTCGTCCTTTGACGGAAAGACGGTGGCAATCTGCGGCTGGGCGCGTACCATCCGCGACAGTAAAAACTTTGGATTTATCGAACTGAACGACGGCAGCTTTTTCAAGAACGTTCAGGTTGTTTTCGAGCGTGAAAAACTTGGAAACTACGACGAAATCGCACGCCAGAATGTCGGTGCGTCGTTGCGCGTCGAAGGCGTTCTCGTCGTGACGGAAGGCGCAAAGCAACCGTTTGAAATCAAGGCGACGAATATCGTCGTCGAAGGAACGTCCACGCCCGACTATCCCCTGCAAAAGAAACGCCACAGTTTTGAGTTTTTAAGGGAAAAGGCGTATCTTCGTCCCCGCACGAACACGTTCAACGCTGTCTTCCGCATCCGCAGCGAAATCGCGTTTGCGATCCATAAATTTTTCAACGAACAAAATTTTGTTTACGTCCACACGCCGCTTATCACGGGCAGCGACTGCGAAGGCGCGGGCGCAATGTTCCAGGTGACCACGCTGGATCTTGACAACGTCAAAAAGAACGAACAGGGCAAGGTCGATTATTCCGAGGACTTCTTCGGCAAGAAAACCAGCCTTACGGTATCGGGACAACTCAACGTCGAAACTTTCGCAATGGCATACAGCCGCGTTTATACTTTCGGGCCCACTTTCCGCGCCGAAAAGTCCAACACGACGCGTCACGCGGCAGAGTTCTGGATGATCGAGCCCGAAATGGCTTTTGCCGACCTGAACGACAATATGGATATGGCGGAAGCAATGGTCAAATACGTCATCGGGTACGTTATGAACAGTTGCAAGGAAGAAATCGCATTCCTTAATCAGTTTGTCGATACGGGGCTTATCGCCCGCCTTGAAAACGTTGTGAGCAGCGATTTTGAACGCCTGACCTATACGAAAGCCATCGAACTTCTGCTCCCCCATAAGGACGAGTTTGAATTCCCCGTATATTGGGGCTGCGATTTGCAGTCGGAACACGAAAGATACCTTACCGAACATATCTTCAAAAAACCCGTGTTCCTCACCGGTTATCCGAAAGAAATCAAGGCGTTTTATATGCGCCTGAACGACGACGGCAAAACCGTTGCCGCAATGGACCTTCTCGTCCCCGGCATCGGAGAACTTATCGGCGGCAGTCAGCGCGAAGAACGTCTGGACGTTTTGTATCAGCGCATCGACGAAATGGGGCTTAAACGCGAAGACTACTGGTGGTACACCGACCTTCGTCGTTTCGGCGGCACCGTTCACTCGGGCTACGGTCTGGGTTTTGAACGTATGGTAATGTATCTTACGGGCATAACGAACATACGAGATGTGATACCGTTCCCGCGGACGGTTGGCAACTGCGAATACTAAAACGGCGACAATTCGCGCCTTTTTGAGTTTTTGGCAGAACCTGAAAAATCGTGTACGCCAAAGTACACTGGATTTTTCAGAACCTGCCAAGAAACGTCAAAAATCCATCAAATTCTCGCCGTTTTAAGGGATTTTATTTAACCCTTTTACCCCCTTTCGCTTTTTTTGAAAAACGCGGTTCCCAAAAAAAGAACTGCGGTTGGATTTTTCAGAACCAATCAAGAACGCCGTAATCTCATCAAAATTCTGCCATTTTTGAGAATTTTTTTATAGCGTGGTTTCCAAAAAAAGAACAGTGGAAAATACTATGACCGAACAGGAAAAAGAACAAATTTTAAGGAAAATGAAAAATCGTGAGCAAGGCGACGTCGCGTCAAACGACGACGACCTTGTCCGCAGCGAAAAATACATGAAAAAAGGTCAGTACGCCCGTTCAAAGTATAAGGAGTTTTACGACGACGTGAAACTTTCCATAAAAGAAGACTGGTAAAATCAAAACTAATGCACAAAAAATAAAGCACCGAAAATCGGTGCTTTATTTATTCCGTCAATCCCAAAAGATAATCGGTCGTCACGTTAAAAAACTCGGCAAGTTTTTTGAGGTTTTCGCCCGTAATATCGGACTGGCCGTTTTCCCATCTCAAAATCGCCATATCGCTGACGCCGATGCTTTTGCCAAGTGCCATTGCGGACAATCCGCTTTCTGCACGGAGTTCTTTAAGTCTTTCCGAAAATTCACTCATAACCATATTATACAATGTTTCAGGATAATTTCAAAGAAAAAGACAATAAAAACCAAGTAAAATTGACAAAAGGGAAGAAAATTTATATAATTTTCTTATGAGTATTTTTGACGGAAAAATGAATTTGTCGGTTACGTCCGCAAGCGGTATCGAGGCGGTCACGAAAAGGGAACTCGAATCACTCGGCTACGAGGCGGGCCCCGCGGTTTTCGGGCGAATCGGTTTCAACGGCGATATGACCGCGCTTGCCCGCGCGAATATGTTTTTAAGGACGGCAAATCACGTTTACGTCAATCTTTTTTCGTTCAAGGCGACGACTTTTGACGAACTTTTCGACGGGCTTACATCCTGTCTCTTATACACATCTCCGAGCCCACGAGACTAGGCATGATCTC
>ENA-UABQ01000642-UABQ01000642.1-human-gut-metagenome-genome-assembly--contig:-NODE-642-length-9422-cov-4.007793_pt1 | contig 9422 bp, 5 predicted proteins | sample MGYA00243869_ERZ654205 | MGnify/ENA primary metagenome ERZ654205 (study PRJEB26926, sample SAMN06165207) | human gut metagenome | biome: ENVO:00009003; feature: ENVO:2100002; material: ENVO:00002003...
TGCCGACGAAGCTTTGGATACTAAGCTTACTACTTTGAGTACTACCTTGACCAAGACAGTAGAGGATTTAAGAACTTATGTTACTGAAACTCGTACTGAACTATTGGCAAGGGCAAATAACCAGGATGCTCTTATCAATCAGAACTCGGCTAATATTCAGAGAAACTTGGAATTAATCCAAGGTATTCAGAATAATATCTCTGGCTCTTACTTAGAAGTTAAGGCTTTACTTGAAACCGAAATTGCTGCTCGTAAGGCAGAAGATATTCGATTAGAAGCCAAGATTGATAAGAACTCTACCGATTTAGCAACTGAAGCAGAAGAAAGAAAAGCTGCTGATAAGGCTCTCCAAGATGCCCTGGATGCAGAAGAAGCTGCAAGAACTGCTGCTGATGCTGCCCTTGGAGTTCGTATTGATACCGAGATTTCTGAAAGAAAAGCTGCTGATAAAACCTTACAAGATAATATCGATGCAGAAGAAACTGCTCGTACTGAAGCAGATACTGCATTGGGTGCAAGAATCGATAAAGAAATCCAAGACCGTACAAATGCCGATAATGCTCTTGGTACTCGTATTGATGATGAGGAAGATGCAAGGGAAGCTGCTGATACTCAGTTACAAACGAACATCACTGCTGAGGAGACTGCTCGTATTGCTGCTGATAAAACCTTACAAGATAATATCGATGCAACCAATGCACATACCATTAATACTCATCGTTTGGATTCAAACCCAGTACTTAATGGTACAGATATTAAATTGGACGGTTATTCTGAAAATGAGGGTACTACCGTTGCAGACTTGGCAATCAAGGCTACAGATACTACATCTCAGGCTTTCGGTAAAGTTCAAAAACGTATCAATGTAGACAAGTCAGAAACCGATACTAAGATTAACAAAGTAAAAACAGCTGTTGGTCTTACCGATAATTTGGGATTACCCGGACTTGATGATACCAATTATCTGGCTGGTTCAGAGAATCTTATAGCAGCAGTTAAAGAGTTGGATAATCAGATTAAGTCTTCTTCGGATGATGATGGTGCTGAGTTAGCTCGTATTGAAGCTAAAATAGATAAAGAAGTTCAGGACAGAACTGCAGCCGATACAGCATTAAAGAATGAACTTAACGGTAATATCAATACTGCTAAATCCGAACTTCAGGATAATATCACTGCTGAGGAGACTGCTCGTATTGCTGCCGACGAAGCTTTGGATACTAAGCTTACTACGGCAATCAATAAAGAGGTATCAGACCGTAAAGCTGCAGACACGGCTCTGAAAGAAGAACTCACGGCAGCAATCAATAAAGAGGTATCAGACCGTACAACAGCCGATAATACTCTAAATACTAAGATTGATAAGGAGATATCCGATAGAACTGCAGCTGATACCGCTCTGAAAACGGAACTCACTGAGGATATCAATGATGTATTGGCTGCTCTGAATGCTTTCAAGGCAACTAAAGCTCAGGCTAATGGCTTAGCATCTCTGGATGAAAACGGTAAAGTACCTGCAGGTCAATTACCTTCTTATGTAGATGATGTAATTGATGTATATGCTACATATGATGTATCAGATACTAATGAGGTAACTAACATCAAACTGTATACAGATGAAAACCATACTACCGCAGTAGTTGGTGAAGCTGGTAAATCTTATAATGATATTACCCCAGACCATCCCGGATATCAATTCCGTTGGTCAGGTACTACTTGGGTACAGATCGTTTCTGGTGGATTAATTATCGGTGAAATCACTGGTACTGCCTTTGATGGTGCTAAAGGTAAAGCTCTTGAGGCCGTAGCTAACGGGTTACCAATAAATTCTGTATCATCATTGGCTAGATTTGAGGCTAATGGTAATAATGTAAACTTACTTTACGATTCAGCTTCTAAAGGTAATGGTAATATCTATAAGGCTAATCCATCTTCTTCTATTAGTATACCAGCAGTTACTACTACTAAGGCCGGTGTTATGACTGCCGCAGATAAGGTAAAACTTGATACTACCTTACCAAAACAAATCTCAGATGAGGTTGCTGCAAGAACGGCTGCCGATGAGGCAATCAGGGGAGAATTGGCTGATGATATTGCTCAAGAGGTATTGGATAGAGATGCTGCTATTAAAGTTGCTAAAGATGCACTCCAGGCAAGTATCACTAAGGAAGTTACAGACCGTACCAATGCAGATGCTACTCTGAAGACTACTCTGGAAAAAGCTATTGCTGATGCTAAGACAGAACTGGAAACAGCAGATGCTACTCTTCAAGGTAATATCACTAAAGAAGTTAATGACCGTAAGGGAGAGATTACTCGAGTAGAGAAATTAATCACTGATGAAGCTGCAACTAGAGCTCAGGCAGATATTGATGTAAATGAAAAGGTAGATTTACATATTGCTAACAAATCTAATCCTCATGGAGTAACCAAAGCTCAAGTGGGATTGGCTAATGTTAACAATACATCGGATGCCGATAAACCAGTATCTACTGCTCAGGCTACGGCTATTGCAGATGCTAAGGCTGCAGGTACTAATGCTCAAACCAATCTTACTACTCACATGCAGAACATGAGTAATCCTCATGGAGTAACAAGAGACCAGTTGGGAATGGGTACTACTGCTGAGATTATCTTTAAGAAGGTATCTGCTCCATCGGGGTTATGGAAAGAATCCGATGAAAGACTTAAAACTTTCATCAAACCTCTGGAACATACTCTTGATGAAATCTGCTCTATTCCTACCGATTCATTCCTTATCAGAGGTACTCATGATATCGGTACTATTGCTCAATCTATCGAAAAACATTTCCCTGAATTGGTATCTGAGAATACGGTAAAACCCGAATCAGTTCCTAATCCTGAGGAATTCGAAAAGGTTGAGAAGGATGGAGAAACCTATATCCTGGTTAAAGAAGTAGATTATTCTAAGATGTCAGTATTGGCAATCGAAGGTATCAAACTTCTGAAGGCAAGAATCGAAGAATTGGAAAAGAAACTTTTATTCACAAACTTGGATTAATATGGGAGAGATAGCAACTTGGAGTGCTGTCAAAACTAAAGTAGGCCTTGGTAAGGATTCAAATGAATGCCCTACCAAGGCTGAATTGTTAGCACTCTCTCCTACAGGAACGGGAGAATCTTACATAGGCTTGGAAATTTCTAATGCTAGTTCCTATGGTGATAATGAAACCATACAGCTTAGTGATATACATAAGGTAACTTATAAGTATACTCTGGCATTAACTAATAAGACTCTAAACTTCACTGCTTTGGGTGGAGCTCCAACTCCTGCTGGTTTCGATTTGGTTACCCAAAAACAAAAATACCTGGATGGGGTTGCCCAATCTGTAGTTATTCCGGTATCTTACAACTTATCTGCACATCCTGATTGGATTTATTCTGAGAATGGTTTAAAAGCTACAGAAAATCTTAATACCCAGGAAAGGTATGGGTCTGTAACCTTTACTCAGGCAGAATCAGGAAAATCTATTGACGGTGCTGTTTCTCAGGCAGCAGCTTCTCAGAGATTTGAATATACTTTTAGTAGTAAATATCCAGGAATAAACTTTAATGCTCTTGGAGGTGTTAGTTCTGCTAATAAAATATTGGATATAACTTCTACTCGTCAAGAGTATAGAAATAATCATACTTATGGAAACTTAGTTCAGATATCTTTTACCAATACCGGTTTGCCCAGTTGGTTAATAAATACCAATGAATCCTGGTCGGCACAAGAGAACAAAAGTTTAAGTTCAAGGTCTCATTCAATGACCTATACCCAAAATGAATCTGGTAAAAAAGTAACAGTAACCTTTACTCAAGCAGCAGGAGTAAAAACCTATGGTACACCTACTGTATATTTAGGAAGCATTGCAGATATCCCTGCATCGGGAGGAACTGCAGCTACACCTACTTATACCTATTCTCAACTTTGGGGATGGAATGGTAAAACCAATGATGGTGGTACTATAAGTCCTGGAGCTTCAGTAGTATGGTCTGAAAATATCTCTGGTTCTAATCTTGGCACAACTGCAAAGGCTAGAACTAAATTAGGAAGCCGTACATTAACCGTTACTTTTAATGGTAAATCTGGTAGTGCCTCAATCGATATATATCAGGCAGAGAATAAGATTACCAATATTAGTCAAGGTACATGGGTAGTTTCCATTTCTGCAAACCCAAGTACCTTTACCGAACAAGGTGGTACATCACAAATCTCTGCAAGTGCAAGGGCAAGTAGAACTAACCATTGGTCTTCAGGTGCAACTAATGCAGCATCCGATGCTACTGGTACTCCAACGTTAAGTATACCTACTGCAGTAACCGGATTCAGTTTATCAGGTACTACTTTGACTGTTGCAGAAAACACAACTGCAAATCAAAGAAGCGTAGTAGTAAGGGCAACTATGGATACCGTCTATAAAGAAGTTACGGTAACTCAAAGTGCATATTTGGTAGAATGGGAATATACATTTACTGCTTCTCCAACTACTTTAAGCTTTGATGCTTTGGGTACTGCTAAGTCTATTACTATTACTAGTTATCGTGAAAAGTATATTAATGGTTCTTTGGTAGAGGGTTCTAGAGAAAATGTAAGTTATATACATGCAACAAGTACTGAACATATTGGAACTGTACTAGGAACAAGTATTAGTATGCAAGAGAACCAAACTACTTCTACAAGGAGTGGCCAAGTATCATACGAACAGAATGGTTCTAATAAAGTGATTCGTATCACTTGTAATCAGGCTGCAGGTACAATATCTACTCGAGATGTATTAGAGGTAGTAGATAATTTTGGTGATTCACCTGCTGTAGGAGGAAGTATTTTTGGTTTGGTTAAGTCAGGGTATTATGATGTAATTAATGGTAAGGATTCTACTTGGCATAATGTTACACCAACTCTAAAATCCAAATCTTCATACATTACCAATGTAGAAATTACCAAAGCTTCTGGAGATGGTTATAATATAGGAATTACTCTGTCTGAAAATACTTCTGAATCTTCTCGTAGAGCAAGTCTTACTTTAACCTATGGTGGCAAGGAAGCAAATAGGGCAACTACTCAAGCAGGTGCTAGTGTTGCTTGGTCTTATGAACTAAAGGTAAATAACGGTACTCAAGATTTAAATCAACAAGTGCCTGCTAAGCCTAGTGGTACTTACTCTTTTACCATAAGTAGTAAAAGGTATAAGATTGTTAACGGTTCTGTTACAAGTCAAAGTGAAGATACTGCTTGGACTACGTCTATACCGGGTTCTCCAAGTTGGATTCATGTAGAAGAGCAATCTAATACACTCATAGTAACCGTAGATGAGAATACAACTACTAGTCAAAGAAGTGCAGATATCGTTATATTTCAAATTGGTAGTAGTGATACTTCGACGATAACTTTGACAGTTGAACAACAAGCTGCAAGTATTACTTGGAATTATACCTTTAATATATTTCATCCTTCATCCAAGGTACTGAATGTACCAGCTAAGATGATAGACCCCGATACTATTGTAGTTAATTCTTACAGAACGAAGGTAATCAATGGTACACAAACTTCAACTAAAGAATTTGTAGAAGTAACCATTGACCCAATCGAAGAATCCTGGTTAGAAGTTACCAAAAACAGTAATGACCAGACTCAAGCTGAGTTATTCGTAACTTGCTTAGAGAATAAAGTATCTTCAATTAGAAGTGCTACTGTAACAATTAGACAAGTAGGTACAAGTAATCTTGACCAAGTAGATATCAACCAATCAGCTGCAACTGTATCCTATAATTATTATATTGGTTTTAATGGTAATCCCGATGTAGGGGGATATTCCATGAATTGGGAATATACTCAGTTTGGTTCTAGTCATGGTCAATCTATAGATTTAAAATGTTGGAGAAAACCAGTAATTAATGGTATAGAATCTGATACTGAGGAAGCTGCAGAATACGAAGTTATTTTTAGTGGAGTTGGTATAGATTCCTTTACAGTTACAAATACACCGTTATCATATGACCCAACTATAACTACCGTAAGGGCATATCCTAAGTCTATCAATGGTTCGGTATTCGATTTAAAGGGTACAGTACAATATAGGATAGCCGATTACCCAAGTAAATCTGCTTATCTGTACCTTACTCATAAACCAGTAGCAACTGTAAAGAGGTGGACCTTCCAATGGTATGACCAAGTTGAAAGTGTAACTATAAAGAATGTAAGTCATGATTCTAGTGCAGGTAGCATTTCTTCTATAACCATAATTTCTAAATGTGAGTACTTACTTGCTAGCAATCAATCCCAGGTTGCCCATACAGAGTATATAAAACCTAATGAAGACGAAGATACTGCAACTCCAGTAAGTTGGGGTAGGTTAGTAGAAAACGGTCAAACTGCCCAAAACGATTATGACTACGCTTATTTGGTAGATGAGAATAAGGAAGATTATGATAGGCAGGCTACCAGGGCCTTTACTCAACCGGGTAATCCATCAAATAAAAGGTTATACCTATACGTAACTCAAGAATCCCCCCATACACCAGAAGTAGCCTTTGATGTGTATAACAGCAGTCGATCTGCTTCCATGTTAATGGGTATTGGTTGGAGGTCTACTGAAGGTAGTGATGTTTTACCTAATATGAGTAGAGGAGAATATTTAGGAGCTCATGGTAGTAATAAAAGTAATATCCAAGTAGTTTACCATGCCCAACCCATAACTACTAGTCAACAGTGGTTACCAGCAGCTCCTTCATTAAAGTACTTTAATTATGATGGAAAACCTTTGAGTTTGAATGGGTCTGATAAAGCTTATAATATATCAGAGTTTCAGTATGGTAGCTCATCGGCATCAGAACTCTTTAAAGTTACAGTAGATAATATAGATTATGACCCAACCGATGGTGGAAGTTTAACCTTACAATGGGAAGCCAGATTATCTAATAATAAACCTACTAATGGTATGTATGTAGGTATGATTGTACTTACTCCAGTAAGAGGTAATTTACCTGCTATTTATGTAAGGTTATATTATCAATCTCCTTCTGTAAAACCTTCAGTTTAATTAGAGTTAAAATCTTCCAACTCTAAATCTTAACATCGCATGGGAGAATCCATAGGAATCTACAGAAAAATTTAAAGTACGATACTATAGCATTATTAATGTATATGGCCATATACGAATAACTTTAAAAATTAACTTTATGTTTAACAACTTAAAACTTAAAGACTATGGGAGTAGAAGTTAAATCTGGTGGTGAGGGCGTAATCGTCGCTGACCGCGGTTGTAATGATGGTTGCTGTTGTAATAAACACAACTCAGGCTGGGGCTCTGGTTGGGGTGCAGTCAGTAGTTGCAGCTCTTAAGACTACATCCACAACCCCGGCTTAATAATGACCGTCGTCATTACGTAAGCCAGATTAGGAAGGAGTGCATCTTACATAGGTGTACTCCTTTTTTCGTTTATACCCACCTAAAGATAAAACGATATGGAAAGTGAAGAGATTAAGAAAGAACCAACCAATGGAAATCAACTAAAAGATTTTACTATTCAACTTACATTGCCTGCTCCCAATGCAGAGATAGCAAAGGAAGTAGCAAATAAAGCACAGTCACTCATTGACCAATTTGGATACTATCAATTCTTAAACCTGGTAGACTTTATGCAAAGGAATCCAGGTGCAGTATCATTTGGTTTAAACTTAATTAATAAAAGATGAACATGGAAGATTTGATTTTTTCTAAATTGCAGAAAGGTGATACCATATACACCTTAGAGAGAGACAGACGTTCTGGGTATCCAATCTTTGATACCGCTAAAGTATTAAAAGTTGGTGAGAGCAAACCAAGAGCTACTGGCCCAGATGGAAGCTTTACAGCAAATACAGAAATCTCTATTCAAGACTCTGTATCTGCGGTGACTATATACCTTCCTACAGATGCTGCAGAGGGTATTTATAATAATGTTTATTACACTACCGACTTACGCAATATCGTAAACGAAGTAAATATCCAAAGGACTACTGCTGTAAATATCCTCAATAACCGAGAGAAATATGAGGCAGTAGTTACTGAATGTGATAACATCTACCATACCATTGAAGGCATGTTAACTCCTCAGCAACAACCAGCTCAGGCTTACAAGCAAGAAGAGTTCGAGGCTTTTAAATCTGAGGTAGCAGAGAAGTTATCCATGCAACAAGATATTCTTATGAAAATTGCCAGTGAGTTGGGATTAAATAAGAATAAAGATGGCAAGCAGAAAGGTTAACATAAACCTCTCGAATAATCTATGTGATATTCAGATTTATGTAGACCCTGTTAAACAACGTCAGGCTGAGAGGTTGATTGCCAAGACTCCAAGTATCATGAAGCTCGGATACGAGTTAGGTACTAGAAAGTTTGGCAATCAACTTCTTCGTATAGTAAGACGTAGTTTAAATACAGGTCTACCTCCACCTGGTTCCAAAGTTTCTTGGCCTCCTCATGCTACTGCTACACTTAAGAAGTATGGAGCACATACTTTATTAAACCTTACTGGTCAATATGCAAGGTCAGTTACAATGGTAACTCAGAAAGATAGAACCTTTGTTGGTCTTCCTCCAGGATTAAGGAAGATAACATACTCTGGTAGAACTTCTCGAAAAACACTTAACCAAATTGCTATCATGTTGGAGTATGGTAGTAGAGATGGTAATCTTCCACCTCGTCCTTTATGGAAACCTGCTTTCGAGGCAGCAGGTGGAAACAAGGTTTTAGAGAAAGAGATACGAAATCAATTAAGAAAAGAACTCAGAAAATATACAAAGTAATGGCAGATTTTGAAGCAGATAAAACATCTGGTACTGGTCCTGCACTCGTAATGGTACACCCATTAAAGATGAATGATACTGAATCAGATAAGAAGGCTTCATTGATTGTAGATGTCAATGGAGTTACTAAAACAGTTAGCCTTCTTCAGAAGAAAGGTACCCTTAGTTACGAATATCAATTAGAAGTAGATAAGGATATACTTAATATTCCGGGTAAAGGTGGCACTGATACTTTGGTAGTTACATCCCGTCGTAGGAGAATGATTAATAGTACTCCTCAGGGAGATTGGGAAAATGTACATGTTATTGCTGAACTCGTAGAGGGAAATCCTTTTACTGATTATGTTGTTAGATTTACTGACCAAACAGAAAAGAATCTAGAGGTAAAAATAAATTCTAAGAATAAGACTGAACAGGATATTACCGGAACTCTAATTATAAAACAGAGTGAAAGTAATGATACTAAAACTATCAAGGTTATTCAGGCAGCAGGTACAGTTTCCTATACTTATAGATTAGAACCACCAACTGTAAATTTATTAGTACCAAAAGACCAGAATGTTAATGAATATGAAACTTCTGTTGGATTTACGATTACTGGGTATAGAAGCTGTCTCTTATACACATCTCC
>ENA-UABQ01000656-UABQ01000656.1-human-gut-metagenome-genome-assembly--contig:-NODE-656-length-9293-cov-6.750162_pt1 | contig 9293 bp, 7 predicted proteins | sample MGYA00243869_ERZ654205 | MGnify/ENA primary metagenome ERZ654205 (study PRJEB26926, sample SAMN06165207) | human gut metagenome | biome: ENVO:00009003; feature: ENVO:2100002; material: ENVO:00002003...
ATACGAGATCATGCCTAGTCTCGTGGGCTCGGAGATGTGTATAAGAGACAGTTTGGTGATGGCATCATTGACTTCTGGCTGGCTACGATAGAAGCCCTGGACGGTGACCGTGTCAAACGGTTCAATCAGAACAGCCTGATCTTTCGGCAGTTCGACAACACCGTTAATTACGCGATTACTTGTTTCTTCTGCTTTTTCAGCATCGGCTTTATAGAGGTCAGCGACCACACGCCAGTTACCGCTGTTACCAAAATCAGAAGTGTCGACAACATAAAAAGAGGCGGCACCTTCTTTATCTGCGCGACGAGAAACGGCTTTCACCGCTTCGCCAATAGCATTAAAACGACCGGTAACCACTACACGGTCAAAAGGTTTAACCGCTGCCGCTTGCTCCGGTGTCAGTTCTGTTGCTGCGTTAACGGAGAATGCCGTAGCAGAAAGCAGTGCCGACGCCAGGAGGGTGTTCTTAAGCTTCATAAAAATAATCCTTCGCCTTGCGCAAACCAGGTACTGGTATTGTTATTAACGAGAAACGTGGCTGATTATTGCATTTAAACGGTGTAACTGTCTGCGTCATTTTTCATATCACATTCCTTAAGCCAATTTTAATCCTGCTCAAATGACCGTCTATGCTTAAAAAACAGCCGTATCAGCATCATTACTACTGAAGCAACTGAATTGTATAAGTTAATTTAATGTTAAGTAGTGATTCGTGCCGGGGCGATGTCTCGTTTTACCCGACCGTCGAAGACAATTATCAGTCTTTATCCGGCGTTCTAAGGTGTTTATCCCACTATCACGGCTGAATCGTTAATATTTTGCGAGTTCACGCCGAAATACTGATTTTTGGCGCTAGATCACAGGCATAATTTTCAGTACGTTATAGGGCGTTTGTTACTAATTTATTTTAACGGAGTAACATTTAGCTCGTACATGAGCGGCTTGTGTGGCTCCTGACACAGGCAAACCATCATCAATAAAACCGATGGAAGGGAATATCATGCGAATTGGCATACCAAGAGAACGGTTAACCAATGAAACCCGTGTTGCAGCAACGCCAAAAACAGTGGAACAGCTGCTGAAACTGGGTTTTACCGTCGCGGTAGAGAGCGGCGCGGGTCAACTGGCAAGTTTTGACGATAAAGCGTTTGTGCAAGCGGGCGCTGAAATTGTAGAAGGGAATAGCGTCTGGCAGTCAGAGATCATTCTGAAGGTCAATGCGCCGTTAGATGATGAAATTGCGTTACTGAATCCTGGGACAACGCTGGTGAGTTTTATCTGGCCTGCGCAGAATCCGGAATTAATGCAAAAACTTGCGGAACGTAACGTGACCGTGATGGCGATGGATTCTGTGCCGCGTATCTCACGCGCACAATCGCTGGACGCACTAAGCTCGATGGCGAACATCGCCGGTTATCGCGCCATTGTTGAAGCGGCACATGAATTTGGGCGCTTCTTTACCGGGCAAATTACTGCGGCCGGGAAAGTGCCACCGGCAAAAGTGATGGTGATTGGTGCGGGTGTTGCAGGTCTGGCCGCCATTGGCGCAGCAAACAGTCTCGGCGCGATTGTGCGTGCATTCGACACCCGCCCGGAAGTGAAAGAACAAGTTCAAAGTATGGGCGCGGAATTCCTCGAGCTGGATTTTAAAGAGGAAGCGGGCAGCGGCGATGGCTATGCCAAAGTGATGTCGGACGCGTTCATCAAAGCGGAAATGGAACTCTTTGCCGCCCAGGCAAAAGAGGTCGATATCATTGTCACCACCGCGCTTATTCCAGGCAAACCAGCGCCGAAGCTAATTACCCGTGAAATGGTTGACTCCATGAAGGCGGGCAGTGTGATTGTCGACCTGGCAGCCCAAAACGGTGGCAACTGTGAATACACCGTGCCGGGTGAAATCTTCACTACGGAAAATGGTGTCAAAGTGATTGGTTATACCGATCTTCCGGGCCGTCTGCCGACGCAATCCTCACAGCTTTACGGTACTAACCTCGTTAATCTGCTGAAACTGTTGTGCAAAGAGAAAGACGGCAATATCACTGTTGATTTTGATGATGTGGTGATTCGCGGCGTGACCGTGATCCGTGCGGGCGAAATTACCTGGCCGGCACCGCCGATTCAGGTATCAGCTCAGCCGCAGGCGGCACAAAAAGCGGCACCGGAAGTGAAAACTGAGGAAAAATGTGCCTGCTCACCGTGGCGTAAATACGCATTGATGGCGCTGGCAATCATCCTTTTCGGTTGGCTGGCAAGCGTTGCGCCGAAAGAGTTTCTTGGGCACTTCACCGTTTTCGCGCTGGCCTGCGTTGTCGGTTATTACGTGGTGTGGAATGTATCGCATGCGCTGCATACACCGTTGATGTCGGTCACCAACGCGATTTCAGGGATTATTGTTGTCGGAGCACTGTTGCAGATTGGCCAGGGCGGCTGGGTTAGCTTCCTTAGTTTTATCGCGGTGCTTATAGCCAGCATTAATATTTTCGGTGGCTTCACCGTGACTCAGCGCATGCTGAAAATGTTCCGCAAAAATTAAGGGGTAACATATGTCTGGAGGATTAGTTACAGCTGCATACATTGTTGCCGCGATCCTGTTTATCTTCAGTCTGGCCGGTCTTTCGAAACATGAAACGTCTCGCCAGGGTAACAACTTCGGTATCGCCGGGATGGCGATTGCGTTAATCGCAACCATTTTTGGACCGGATACGGGTAATGTTGGCTGGATCTTGCTGGCGATGGTCATTGGTGGGGCAATTGGTATCCGTCTGGCGAAGAAAGTTGAAATGACCGAAATGCCAGAACTGGTGGCGATCCTGCATAGCTTCGTGGGTCTGGCGGCAGTGCTGGTTGGCTTTAACAGTTATCTGCATCATGACGCGGGAATGGCACCGATTCTGGTCAATATTCACCTGACGGAAGTGTTCCTCGGTATCTTCATCGGGGCGGTAACGTTCACGGGTTCAGTGGTGGCGTTCGGCAAACTGTGTGGCAAGATTTCGTCTAAACCGTTGATGCTGCCAAACCGTCACAAAATGAACCTGGCGGCTCTGGTCGTTTCCTTCCTGCTGCTGATTGTATTTGTTCGCACGGACAGCGTCGGCCTGCAAGTGCTGGCATTGCTGATAATGACCGCAATTGCGCTGGTATTCGGCTGGCATTTAGTCGCCTCCATCGGTGGTGCAGATATGCCAGTGGTGGTGTCGATGCTGAACTCGTACTCCGGCTGGGCGGCTGCGGCTGCGGGCTTTATGCTCAGCAACGACCTGCTGATTGTGACCGGTGCGCTGGTCGGTTCTTCGGGGGCTATCCTTTCTTACATTATGTGTAAGGCGATGAACCGTTCCTTTATCAGCGTTATTGCGGGTGGTTTCGGCACCGACGGCTCTTCTACTGGCGATGATCAGGAAGTGGGCGAGCACCGCGAAATCACCGCAGAAGAGACAGCGGAACTGCTGAAAAACTCCCATTCAGTGATCATTACTCCGGGGTACGGCATGGCAGTCGCGCAGGCGCAATATCCTGTCGCTGAAATTACCGAGAAACTGCGCGCTCGTGGTATCAACGTGCGTTTCGGTATCCACCCGGTTGCGGGGCGTTTGCCTGGACATATGAACGTATTGCTGGCTGAAGCAAAAGTACCGTATGACATCGTGCTGGAAATGGACGAGATCAACGATGACTTTGCTGATACCGATACCGTACTGGTGATTGGTGCTAACGATACGGTTAACCCGGCGGCGCAGGATGATCCGAAGAGTCCTATTGCTGGTATGCCTGTTCTGGAAGTGTGGAAAGCGCAGAACGTGATTGTCTTTAAACGTTCGATGAACACTGGCTATGCTGGTGTGCAAAACCCGCTGTTCTTCAAGGAAAACACCCACATGCTGTTTGGTGACGCCAAAGCCAGCGTGGATGCAATCCTGAAAGCTCTGTAACCCTGACGGCCTCTGCGGAGGCCGTCACTCTTTATTGAGATCGCTTAACAGAACGGCGATGCTTTGACCTCCCGCTGTTTGTTCAAGCGCAATTTTGACAATAATTGTTAACGGCACGGAAAGCAGCATACCCACCGGTCCTAACAACCATCCCCAAAAAATCAACGACAAAAATACCACCAATGTGGAAAGCCCCAGCCCACGTCCCATGATGCGCGGCTCCAGAATATTGCCGAAGACCAGATTAATCAGCAGATATCCCGCCAGCACCAGCAACGCTTCGTAGAAGCCATTAAACACCAGTACCTGAGCGATAGGGGGGATTGCCGCGAGAACTGAACCAATATTAGGGATGTAATTAAGCGCAAAGGCCAGCAATCCCCAGACAAAAGCGAAGCGAACATCGAGTGCGGCGAGCATCGCCCAGGCGACCAGGCCGGTGATGATGCTGATGGCTGTTTTTAGCACCAGATAATGAGAAACACTGTCAATTGCACGTTGAATCGCCGCCATCCCTTCAACCGGACGCGCCATCATTTGCTGAAATTTTCCGGGCAATTGTGGCACTTCGAGCAGCATAAACAGCACCGTCAGCAGCAATAAAAATATTGATGACATGGCATTAGATAACTGCGTCAATAAGTTGGTGAGCAACGTCATCGCCGCGTTCGGATCAATGTAATGCGCCAGCTGGTCAACTGAGACGTCAATCCCTACGCGTTGCAACAACGGCTCAAGAGCTTGCAGCGGCGTCATAATAGAGTTGCGATATTGCGGTAACGTCCGCGTCAACTCGTTGAGCGCGGAACCCAGATAAGCTAATAGCAACACCATCGCCATCACGATGATGGTCATCAAAATCGACACCGCCAGTACACGCGGCACTCGCCAGCGGACCATGTGTTGCACCAGCGGGTTAAGAATAACAGCAATAAATAATGCGAGAATAAACGGCACGATGATCTCGGCGGCAAAACGGATACCGCAGAGAATAATGACCAGCATTCCCAACATAATGACGATTTTTAGGCCATTGAGCGTGATGATCGGCTTTGCCATGCTTGTCCCCGTTTTTTCTTCCTTTGCTAATAATAATGTCTTTTTCGCTCCGTCATCATAACGAAAATCAAACCGCTCAGGTAAAGAAGTGAAAATATTTTGAGTTAATTCTTAAGCTATGATACAAATCAGGCGTGTTCAACTACCGAGGACAATTATCATCCGCGATGACGAGAAGCAACACTGCGGATAATTGTAATATTATGGACAATTTGTTCAGGACGTTATTTTCAACATTTACCCATCTTCGTACCTCATCCACTATCTTGCTCGTAGGTGAGCAGCACTGGCGCAACGCGCTTTAGTCCTTTCTTCTGCCTAAGCTTGCCCTATGCGCGGGGCTTGACCACTTTACTTTGGTTTCGCTGAATTAAGCGAAAATTAAAATAATTCTCTTGCAGGAGAAGGACAATGTATATTTATTGGATTTTATTAGGCCTGGCTATTGCTACAGAAATTACCGGTACGCTGTCAATGAAATGGGCGAGCGTCAGTGAGGGAAATGGCGGCTTTATTTTAATGCTGGTGATGATTTCTCTGTCGTATATATTTCTCTCTTTCGCCGTTAAAAAGATCGCCTTAGGCGTAGCTTATGCGCTGTGGGAAGGTATCGGTATTTTATTTATTACCTTGTTTAGCGTTTTGTTATTCGACGAAAGTTTATCGCTGATGAAAATTGCCGGGTTAACCACCCTGGTCGCCGGGATTGTGTTGATCAAATCAGGTACCTGTAAAGCGCGTAAACCTGAACTGGAGGTGAACCATGGCGCAGTTTGAATGGGTTCACGCCGCCTGGCTGGCATTGGCAATCGTGCTGGAAATCGTTGCTAACGTCTTTTTGAAATTTTCTGACGGCTTTCGTCGCAAAATATTTGGCTTGCTCTCCCTGGCGGCGGTGCTGGCTGCCTTTAGTGCGCTTTCTCAGGCCGTAAAAGGGATCGACTTGTCTGTCGCTTATGCATTGTGGGGCGGGTTTGGTATTGCCGCCACGTTAGCCGCAGGTTGGATCTTGTTTGGTCAACGGTTAAATCGTAAAGGCTGGATTGGCCTGGTCTTGCTGTTGGCTGGAATGATCATGGTGAAACTTGCCTGATGAACACGCTGCCCGCACTGTCGGGCAGCGTTTGAACATTATTTTTGCGACAGTTGATCCAGCTTGTCGCGAAAACCGGTAACAGAAATGGCCCGGTTATCGGCGCGCCAGCGATCTTTCGCGGCAGGAGCCGAACTTTGCACCCCAATTAATTGCCAGCCGTCATCGGTATGCAACATCAGAGGCGAACCGCTGTCACCCGGCAAGGTATCGCACTGATGTGACATCACCGACGTTTGCGCCCAGCCAGTCACTTCACAGTTTTGATGACTGTATAACGTATCGAGATGATCTTCAGGATATCCCGCCTGAGTCACTTTACGACCAGCCGATTTTAATGCGGCAGTAAGCGCGGCTTTATCTCCCTCAAATAACGGCAACGGTGTAATGCCAGAAGGGGGATTACGCAGCACAATCAAGCCGAAGTCCCATGGTGCAGCTGCGGGAGGAACAATCCAACCATCCCCATCTGCTTTTAACCGCTTTCCCAGTGTCGGATCAACGCGGCCTTCTATGTCGTGGATGTCATAGCGCCAAAGACCTTTATTTGACACAAAACGCAGCGCTACCGCCTTATCCGCTTTACCCTTAGGCGGCGTCAATAAACAGTGTCCTGCCGTTAATGCCAGATTGGGTGCAATCAGCGTCGCCGTACATAAATTGCCGCTGGCCGTTTCCAGTTGCCCAACCGCATCCCACGGTGATTGGGTCGTGTCATTCACTGGCACACGATCATCATGACCAAAAAACAGGGTGCTGACCTCATCGTTTGCCGATTTGGCAACGTCTGGTTTATCTGCAAACACAAAAGCAGACGTCAAACTAATTGCACCCAACACTACAGCAATGGTTGTACGCATATCACACTCTGGTGGGTAATTATGATTATTAAAAGCAAACCCTCATAAATACTATAGACGGGACGGGATGAAAGTGGGAGTAAAATCAGATAACTACAGTCAGGAAAGATAAAAACGGGCGGCAATCAGTGCGCATAAAATAAGGATGATAAGAATGAACTCAAAGCGATAACGGCCCACCATACTACCCTCCGCTAAAGGCGGTGCTAAACGTTACCCGCTTAGCACCGTAATTTTCAGGCGCGAGGGGGCGCGCCAGCATTACTGTTGAAAACTTACGCTGCGGGTTGTGCAGCAGGTTTTGCCGGTTGCTGATGGCTGTGTTTCCCGGCGTGTTTCTTCGCTGCCTGCGCTTTTTGTTCAGGGGCTTTCTGTTCAGCTTTCGTATTTTTATGATGCTTTTTAGCCGCCTGCGCTTTCTGGGCAGGTGCTGCTTTATGCTGTTTTTTATGATGTGTCGTTTTCGCCGGCGCTGCTTTGGTGGTCGTCGCAGTCGGAGCAGGTGTGGTCGCAGTCTCTGCAGCAAAGGCGGCAGAAGACAGACCCATAGCAGCGGCAACAACCAGAGCTAATACTTTTTTCATTGTCATACCCTCAATTTGTTTTTTCATTTAACCCCTCTGCGGGGCCGTTGAAATAACTATATCCCTGGGAATGGCAGACTTCCGTGAGTGGTTGGTTTCAGCGTGTAACGATATGTACAAACGCTGAATAAATTACAGCGTTGATAATAACGTATTGTGACTTAAGGGAAATTTAGCTACCAATAATAGTAGTCTTGATCGGGTTAACTATTTTACTACTTACAAAGCGGTAGAATAACTGCGCATCAGTAATAAATGACACACAGCAAAATGAATCCGTTTATTTGGGTACTTATAATCCTGATGACGCTAGACGCGCTGCGGGAATTGGCTGGCGCTTCGTCTATTTTAGGATGGCTATTAACGTTGGTTTGAGCAAGCAATAAGTCCGGACGTGTAGTTACCGCAGTCCGGGCTTATTTTTCAGGCGTGCAGACGACGATGCAAACGCGTCCCGACCAGCAGAGCAATGACCAGCATCAGAGCAATAAATGCGCCGACGCCGTTCCAGCCATAGTTATGCCAGAAAACACCACCCAGCGTCCCGGCAATACTCGACCCCAGATAGTAACTGAACAGATACAGCGAGGAGGCCTGGCCTTTAGCGCGTTTTGCGCGGGGGCCAATCCAGCTGCTGGCAACTGAGTGGGCTGCGAAGAATCCTGCTGAGAAGAGTAACATTCCGGCAAAGATCAGCCACAGCGAGCTGAATAAGGTCATCAGTAAACCAAACAGCATAACCCCCGTCGAAAACAACATCACCGGACCGCGCCCGTAGCGGGTGGTCATGGTTCCGGCTTTGGGTGAGCTCCATGTACCGGTCAAATAAGCCAGCGATAATAAGCCAACCACGGCCTGACTGACATGCCAGGGGGAAAGCATCAACCGATAGCCGATGTAATTAAACAGCGTGACGAACGACCCCATCAGCAAAAAGCCTTCTGCGAACAATAACGGTAATCCCCGGTCACGCCAGTGCAGACGAAAGTTGATAAATAACGTCTTAGGGCGCAGCGAAGTCGGGCGAAAATGGCGTGATTCCGGAAGGATTTTCCAGAACATCAACGCCGAGGCCAGCGCGAAACAACCGATTGCCGCCAGAGCAATTCGCCAGTTGAAAAAGTCCGTGAAGACACCACTAATTAAGCGTCCGCTCATGCCGCCAATTGAGTTGCCGCTGATATACAACCCCATCGAAAAGGCCACGAAACTGGGGTGGATTTCCTCGCTAAGATAAGTCATGCCAACAGCTGCCACGCCACTTAACGAAAGCCCAATCAAGGCGCGCATAATCAAAATGCCGTGCCAGCTGGTCATCATTGTCGAAAGTAACGTACAAATGGAGGCCAACAGTAGCGCCGTGACCATCACTGGTTTGCGACCAATGGCATCGGATAGGGGGCCAGTAAACAGCAAACCAATAGCCAACATCGCCGTGGAAATGGACAGTGAAATACTACTGTTCGCGGGCGTTAAGCCAAACTCCTGCGAAAGCACCGGAAGGATAGGCTGCACACAATAGAGAAGTGCAAATGTTGCCAGTCCGGCAGAGAACAGCGCCAGGGTGACGCGCATAAATTGCGGCGTACCGCGTTTAATAAATTGATTTGGCTGAGAAATGCTTTGCTTGTCAGTGTCGCTTGCCGGAGCGCCATCAACAGTTGTAGTACGGCTCACTTGAAATCCTTGCTAAATATGCCTGTGGATCAGGCTTATACCTGTCTCTTATACACATCTCCGAGCCCACGAGACTAGGCATGATCTC
>ENA-UABQ01000667-UABQ01000667.1-human-gut-metagenome-genome-assembly--contig:-NODE-667-length-9185-cov-4.402629_pt1 | contig 9185 bp, 10 predicted proteins | sample MGYA00243869_ERZ654205 | MGnify/ENA primary metagenome ERZ654205 (study PRJEB26926, sample SAMN06165207) | human gut metagenome | biome: ENVO:00009003; feature: ENVO:2100002; material: ENVO:00002003...
CGATTGCTGCTACAAGTGCTTTTGTCCCTGCAATAATCGCTTTGACTGTCGCAACAGTAGCTTTCGCTGTGGCTTTAACGGTATCTGCTGTGGCTTTCGCCGCTTTCTTTGCCGTCTGAGCCGCTTTCTGTGTTGCTTTGGCTGTTGTTTTTGCTGTTTTCTGTGCTATAATGGCAGCTTCTTTGGTGGTCTTAATAGAAGTCTTTGCCGTTTGTTCTGCGGTCTTGACCGACCTTTGAACAGTATTGGTTGCACCTTTCGATACGGTCTTGACTGTCGTATTTCCTGCCGACCTTGCAGACTGTTTAATTGTTTTCTCCGTACGCTCCAGAGTTCGGATGCTCTGTTTTCCGACAGGATTGACCGATTGTTTCTGAAGCTGTTTCTCTGCACGCTTGGTCTTGAAATTCTCAATTCCCGTTTTGGCTTTCTGATAATTCTGCCTTGTTTCACGCACACCCCATCTGCCGACTTTATCCGCACGGTATGCAGTTTCGTGAACAGCCCTATCCGTTGCCGCTTCGATTTTATCGGAAGCATATTCCTCTGCGGAATTTTCCGAAGCATTGGTGGAATGTTCTGCCTTATCTTTCGTCATCACATAGGCTTTCTTCATTCGCTCCGTGGCAACTGCTGCCTTATTTATGGTCTTGATTGTACCTTTGCTTGTATCTCTTGTTTTTATATCAGCCATCGGTTTCCTCCTTTCTCGAAAAATAATAGAGAGTGGGGTTTAATCCACTCTCTTAGCGACAACAACAAGCCTGCCATTGTTTCTTGAATATTCACAAGTAGAAAGAGAAATAAGCTTGTCGCCATACTCTGCCGATACTCCGGTATCATACAGAGAAAGTTCCTTGCACTTGGCAACATACGCATCAAACTCTGCCGCATTTTCTGCGTCCGTAAACTCATAATACTTAAAGCTATCGGAGCTGTCTGTATAAACGACTGTCTTAAAGACTGCAATCACTTCATACCGGTGTCTGTCCGTCAGTGTATCAAAGGTAATCGTCTTATGACCTTCCCAAAAGCTCTTGTTTCTGTACTTCATCAGTCCCGTAAACATCGAGCCGTCATTCATATGGTGTCCGTATATAATGATGTTGTCTGAAGGTTTCTGCACATCACAATTTTCCTGCACATATGGACAGCCATAAGCGGAATAGGTCTTATCAAACTTGTGCTTCAGGTAAAAGTTCGGCTCATTTACAGACTGCACGACCGGATAGTTGATATTGGTATCCTCAACCTTTATCCAACCCACCATATCCTCATTCTGCCGATAGAGTTCAAGATATTCCGCAAGATAGTCCTTATCTTCCGAAAACGTCACTCCCTCATTTTCCTTTGGCGGCTCGTCCTCCACAATCTCCGCAAGGTTATCATAGACTTCATTCTGCTTGGCAGAGTCAATGTGATTACGGATAATAAAGAAGGTGCTTACAGACAACACTACCGTAAACACCATTGCAATAATAATATAGATTTTTCTGCTCATTTTCTCTTACCTTTCCATATCATTTCTCTTAGGTGGAGTCAAATCTCTGCAATACTCCGGATACCTCAACTTGATACCCTCCATGAAATACGGAGCATATCCACAACAGAACAGTTCCTCCGGTGTATAGAGATTTTCCCTGCCTTCTTCCGTAAATCCATTCCAGAGATTAAAGGCAAGGTGGCAGACCTTGACTGTGCCACTGGTCTGCCAACCGCCATGCATACCTTCCGGTATGATACAGTCCCTCTTGAAATCAAACATCTTTCCGATATTCATTCTCGTTTCTTCTGAAATACCCATCACATAGAAAAATGCTCTGTGATAGCAGTCGTTGACTTTGCACTTATCCAGATTTTCCAATACAAAATCTCTGTGTTCAGCATTGCGAAATTGAATCTTAGACATTGTAAATCCCTCCTTACGCTTCGCCCGGCTTGGTCGTCATCAGTTTATAAAGTTTCGTGTTCTTAGGGAATTTGTTTGCAAACGGTACAAGCGAGCTTCCCACCTTGATAAGTCCGTGTCCTGCTTCCACATTCGTGATATAGGACATCTGGAGGTCAGAAATGTTCAGAAGTTTTGCAAGCTCAAGCCTGTCTGTGGAAGCCTGATTCAGCATAATGATGAACTCTGAGTTTGCAAGCATTGTTCTCGCTGTGTGGCTCTGCAAAAGGTCATCGACGTTCTGGGTAATTCCGCTTGCGTATGCACCGTATTTTCTCACACGCTTCCACAAGGTAAAGAGAAAGTTTGCAGAGTATTCGTGCTGAAACAGAAGATAAATCTCATCAATGAAGATAAAGGTATTCTTACCCTTTGCACGGTTCTGTGTGATACGGTTCAGGATAGAGTCAAGGACAACAAGCATACCAATCGGCATAAGCTGTTTACCCAAGTCAAGAATGTCATAGCAGATAAGGCGGTTATTGGTATCCACATTCGTCTGCTTTGCAAAAGTGTTCAGAGAACCATGCGTAAAAAGCTCAATGGCAAGTGCCAGTTCCTTTGCTTCCGGTTCGTCCTGCTGCAAAAGTTCTGCCCTGAAATCCTGCAAGGTCGGTATATGTCCCTGATAATCATTCTGCTGATAACTGCGGTACACGCTTGCCGTGCAACGGTCAATGATAGACTTCTGCTTTGCTCCGAGATTTGTTCCGCCGATAAGCTGTTCACAAAGGGACATAATAAACTCGGATTTCAAAATGACAGGGTTTGCACCGTCGCCGTAATCCTTATTCATATCCATTGCATTGATGTGATTGTCGGAAGTAGCAGAAATATTGATTACTTCTCCGCCCATCGCATTGACAAGCTGTGAATACTCTCGTTCAGGGTCGATGATGATAATATCCGCATCTGAAGAAAGCACCTGATTGATGATTTCTCCCTTTGCCGCAAATGACTTACCGCCACCAGATACACCGAGAATAAAGGAGTTACCATTCAAAAGCTGCTTACGGTCTGCGATAATCATATTTTTGCTGATAACATTCTGACCGTAATAGATACCGTTCTCGTGGAAAATATCCTGCACCCTGAATGGGATAAATACCGAAAGGCTCTCTGTTGTAAGTGTTCTGAACGCATCAATCTTTCTTGTTCCAAACGGCATTACCGTATTGAGTCCATCTACCTGCTGAAATCTCAGTGTTGCAAACTGGCAAAGATGTTTTCTTGCTGTGGTAAGCAACGCTTCCGTATCATTCTCAAGCTGTTCCTTACTGTCTGCTGTAATAACCATTGTGATAACAGCGAACATCATTCTTTGGTCACGGGTCGTAAGGTCATCGAGGAACTCTTTCATTTCTTTCTTCTGCTGCTCCATATCATACGGAACAGTTGCAGAGAAGTTGTTATTGGCATTCTGCCTACGCTGCCAGTTTGTGATATTGGTTTCCACACCAAGCAGACGGTTCTCTGCTTCCTTTACTGCTTCATCAGTTGGAACGGGAACAATATCAATGGACATCATCAGATTTCTGTTCATATCCGTAAGTTCCGCTACCATACTGTCTTTGATATAGGACGCATATTCACGAAGAAAAAGGACTCTTCCATAACGGTTTCCCATCTTGAAATAGTCCTTTTCAAATTCCATTGTGTCGGGGCAGATATAATCCTTAAAATCGTGTCCCTTTTTTCTTGTTTCCTTAATATCAAAGTGAAAAGAACTTTCGTCTCCCACACGATAGAAGTCGTGGAAAATACGAAGTCTTTCGTCTGTTTCCAGTTCCACACACTTACTTCCAAGCCTGCCGAAGTGAGCAATCAAATCTGCACCGACACGGGCAAAATATGTTCTTGCGTCCTCCACGCTCTTTTTATTGATGGAAATGGTAATATACTTATCCTGAACAATGGAGTTTGCACCCGTTGCCTTATCAAGAAGCATTTTGTTATATTCCTCTCGATACTCGTCCAGATTATCCCCGGTTGTCGGAATAAGGATTGTCTGCTCAAAATCCAGTCTGTTGAGCCGACGATTATTGATTGTGATTTTTGTCGTTGCACCACTGTCAAGAGAGTTCAGAAGTTCGGAATATTCAAGGAACATCGCTTCCTTATCCTCACGGCTCGCCACTGCATAGTTAATATCCGTAAAGCGGTAGGTCTTTGAATATTTATCCTTTCCCACTTTGAAAATGCCATCATCAAAGATAGCTGCCACGGGAATCACGTCCTGCACCCCTTTCGGTACAACAAATTTTTCTTTATCCTGCTTAAACAAATTTGTAAGAGTCTTAATCATTTGACTTCAATACCTCCTTCTGCTTCTGTTCAATGCTTGGCTTCATCAGTTCGTAATAAACATTGGTGGAGTGAAATACCAGCTTCTTCGGCATTAAAAACTCCGATTTTATCCACGCATAGATTGCTTTCTCTGCGGTCATACCGTTGTACTTCACAAAGCCCAGTGCCGCAAACGGTGCAGCACCCAAAATGCACACCCACGATACGGTTTCCGTGCCAACATACGGTCTGAGCAAGAAATACAGTCCTACCGCAACGCCACAAGCGAGAACAGAAAAAATGAACTGTCTGAGCGACAGTCCAAAAAACATTGACTCTGTATAATTTCTGATTTCTCGGTTAATTTTTACTTCCATATCTGTTTCCTTTCCTGCGGTTTCGGTCTTTCTCCCTCACGCATTTATCATTCAGGCAAAAGACTTTGCCTTTTCGTTTACCGCCATAGTAAACGCATTTCTTACAATCTCTTTGGTTCATCTCAAAATCTCTCCTTAAAGTCCCATCATCTCTCGGATAATACGGTCAGACATTTTCACTGCACCGACAAGAACAAGCATATTAAATACCAGTTCCCCAATATATGCCCACACTTGCGTAACTGCTGCTGCGTCAGAATTCACTACTGGCGGCGATGAAGCAAATACGGAGAAAATAATACAAGCAAGTACAATGACTGCTCCTTCAAGCAGAACGGCACAATAGCTCTTGATAAAACTCTTGCCTACATTCTGTGTCGGTTCTCCTGCAAATGTGGAAAGTGGTATCGGTGCAAGTGCTGTGTACATATAAAGTTTGAAAAATCGTCCATACACTGTCATTATCAGAATGAACGAAAGCACTGTGATAAATAATCCTCCGATAAGCGTTACCGCCCACAATGGAATACTCTCGAAAAATCCGCAATCCTCTATGGTCGTTACCATCTCTGCGGGCAAGGTCGTCTGTTCCGGAGTTCCAAATCCGGCAGCATTCATAATGGTTGAAATTGTCCCTTGCACGATATTAAATAGTGCAAGCATAAGCTCCATTCCGTATGTGATAACACCTTTCGCCAGTGCAAAACGAACAAAGAGTTTTAAAGCGTGTTCCGGTTTCTTCACATCTGTAAAACTTCCGCAGGTCTTTACCATACCTATCACAAAAAACAATACAAGCAATGCAAGCCCGATAGCCTGAACTGCACCGTTGATGTCAACGATAACCTTCCAGATATTCCCGCCCTTAAAGTTCTGCGGTGTAGTTGTGATGAGCGTCCATATTTCCGACAGTTTTTCATTCCAAGTTTCAAGGGCATTTTCAAGATTTTGAACTACCCAGTTATCACTCATTCAAAGCACCTCCTTACAATTAAGAGGTGTACCTTAACTTGGCACACCCCTCGATAACTGTGTAACTCTTATCTTAGCCTGTGATAAGAGTAAGGATTTCTTTGGCGAAAGTAATAATGACACCACCCGCAAGAGTCAGGAAGCCATTGGCTCTCTGAGAAGGGTCGTGAGATTTGAGTGAAAGACCGACCTGCACGATACCAAAGCCAAGCAAAATCATACCGATGGCACGGATAAGTCCGAAGATAAAATCGGACAGATTATTGACTACGGTAAGCGGGTCATTCGCTGCAAATGCAGTCGTTGTCATTCCAAGTGCCAACGCACCGACAATGACCATTGTGCAATAAGCACGGAAGCCTTTCTTGACCTTTCCGGTCATAGGCAGTTTCTTTGTTTCCTGAATGTCAGTTGCTTTTTTCTTAAAAATAGTCATAGTTGAATACCTCCAAAATTTAATTTGTTTGATTGTTTATGAACAGAGCTTCCATCTCCTCATCGGAAAGAAGTTCCCAGTTCGTTTCTTCCATTTCCTTTTCAGGAAGTGTTGCAGGGTCAATGTCCCAAATGGCAATCGAAGCAATATCTTTTGTGACTTCTCCGTGCTTATAAGGACTTGCCTTTCCGTCTGTGGTAAGTGCCACATTCGGGTGTTTCATAATGTCATATTTGAAATCCATAATGGGTCTTTCCCCACGGATAAATAAAATAGCGTACTGATTATCGAGCATACGCACCTCATCAGGGGTAAGTAACTCTCTGCCGCTAATCTGATAGTTGGTGGAATAATTACCGCTTCTTCCGGTACTCTTTCCGAACGTGTTGGTATCAATGGTTTCCTTGCCCAACAGCTCCGACACATATTTATGGGTTGACTGCTCATTTCCACCAAGGTAAAGAAATTCATCGCAGTTACCCACAATGCTCTCCCACTGTTTTTCAAACAAGGCTTTAAGCTGTGCCAAGTTCTGTAAGATGATGCTTACAGATACCCCACGGGAACGCATAACCGACAGTATCTTGTCGAAGTCGTCCGGCAGTGAAACATTGGCAAATTCGTCCATCATAAAATGAACAGGCATCGGCAAACAGCCGCCGTGGATATGGTCGGCTGCATAAAACAACTGCTGAAAGAGCTGTGTGTAAAGAATGGATACCAAGAAGTTGAAACTGGAGTCGTTATCCGGTATCAGTGCAAACAGTGCCACTTTTTTCTCTCCGAGTGACTGCAAATCCAGTTCATCGGCAGAAGTAAGAGCAGCAAGACTCTCCAAGTTGAACTTTTCAAGCCTTGCTGCAAGGGTTATCTGTATGGATTTTAATGTTTTGGAAGAACCGGAATGATAAGAGTGGTAATACTTCAAAGCAATGTGGTCAGGGTTATCTATCATCAAATCTGAAAACAGATTATCAAGCGGAGAAGGACTTGGGTCGTCCTCGTCCTCAATCGCCCCGGCTCTGAGCATTTCCATTACCATTGCAAAATTCTGTTCTTCCGGTGGTGCTTCATAGTGCAGATAAAATACAAGTGCAAGCAGAAGCATTGACGCTGCCGTATCCCAAAACGGGTCATTACTCTGTGAACCTTTCGGAGTGGTACTCTTGAAAAGATTTGTCACGAGCTTCTGCACATCATTGTCATTCTGCAAATAAACAAACGGATTATAACAATGGCTTTTCTCCATTGAAATCAAATCAAGCACACGCACTTCATAACCTTTCTTCTCAAGAAGATGTCCCGTATCTCGCAGGATTTCCCCTTTCGGGTCTAATATCACATAGCTGTTTCTTGCAGCGTTCATAATATTAGGCTTTGCATAAAATCTTGTCTTACCTGCACCGGAGCCACCGCACACAAGCGTATTCAGATTTCGTCTGTGCTTCTTGGCATTAAGTCCAATGCACACATTCTGAGTCATCAGCTTATTTTCTGACAGCGGCTTTTGTCGGTACTTTTTATCAATGGCTCTGACATTGCCCCATTTGGCAGAACCGTGTTCCTCTCGTCTGCGGTAATTCTTTCTTGTTGAGAAATAAATCCCGATACCCATTCCATAGCATAAAAGTAAAATGAGGACAGTTTTTAAGCTGTCCCCACATAATTTTATGGAAAATGGATTATCAAAGAGTGTCGCAAGATTGGCTGCTATCTCCGGCAATCCTCCGCTTATGGAAGGTGCAATCAGAAGTGCCAGCCATATGACCGGAACGATACCGACAATGGATAAAATAATGGCAGTCTGCCTGTCATTATCTCGCTTCATCTGAGCGTTTCCTTTCAATCACTTTGAACTTTTTCAATGGGGCATTTCCGACTTTTACAAGCAGGTCGTCTACTGCGTCTGCGGACTTGCCTTCCTCCATCAACTTTGTTTTCTCATCGTTTAAGGAGCGAATGACAACACCGTGTTCATAATCGTCCAAAGCAATGTGGTAGAGTTTTTCTTTTTCCATATCTGCCCTCCGTTATCTCTCATAGTCCTTTGAACGCTCCTGCTTCTTGCGGAACATTTCATCAGAGATATGACTGTGAATTTCTGCCATTGCATTTCGTGTCTTGGAAAGCTCCGCACGGATTTCTTTCGGCTCTTTGGAAGCCAGTCCCTCCGGAATACGGTTAATTGCAAAATTCTGTGTATCTACGCCATACTTCTTGCAAATCATATATCCGATACACACTGCCTGAAAGCCCATATCCCTGCGGCTGTAACTTTCGCTGTTGATGGAAAGCTGTGCGTGTCCAAGTTCCTGAGCGACACACTGAGCAACTGCTACGCTGTCGCCCACATTCCGCTTCACATACAAGGTCTGCTTTTCATTATTATAGAAAGCTGCCATATTCGGATACGGAAGTTCATCGGTTGCCGCAACCTCCACCGGAGATACATCAAGCATTGTCGTGATAAGTGCTTTCGGGTCACGGTTTGCTGACACTGCCGGAGCTTTTCTTCCATTTGTCTGCGTAACATCAAATACCTTTTTGACATTGTAGGAAATACCCGGAGAACCATCTGCTCTTGTGTATTCCACTGGTTCAAGGATAGAAATACTCTTTGCCCCTTTGGTAATCTTCACATTGTCCTTACCCCAATCATCAAAATCTTTAAGCTGTGTCGCCTGCGGATACTGACTGTAAATAAGGAGAGCATTTGCTGCGGAATATCTGTCCATTCGACTCTGCGTATCAAGAAAGTTCTTGAACTTCTCAGGGTCACTCACAATCTCACGGGCAGCGTCGTCAATCATCTGATAGACCTTTTCTTTTTCTGCTCGCTTCTTTTCCGCATACTCCTCTTTGGATAATCTCGGCTGATTACCGCCAGCCTTTGCGGGTTTGAAATCATTTGTCATAGTGAATTACCTCTCTTTTGTTTTGGGTTTCTTCTTCGGCTGACGGTGTACCGTCTGACCGTTTTTCTGCTGCGGCTTCTTGCCGTCTTTCTTAACCTCCGGCTCTTTACGCTCTGCTTCTTTTTGCTGTTTTGCCTGTGCCTTGTAACGGTCAAGTTTCTCTTTGACCGATGGCTTTTCCACTGGCTTTGCAACACCCTTATCAGATTGCGTTTCTACCGGCTCTGAGTTTTGCCTTGACGGAGGGTTTT
>ENA-UABQ01000669-UABQ01000669.1-human-gut-metagenome-genome-assembly--contig:-NODE-669-length-9168-cov-3.989685_pt1 | contig 9168 bp, 9 predicted proteins | sample MGYA00243869_ERZ654205 | MGnify/ENA primary metagenome ERZ654205 (study PRJEB26926, sample SAMN06165207) | human gut metagenome | biome: ENVO:00009003; feature: ENVO:2100002; material: ENVO:00002003...
ATATATATATATTTTCATTTACGATATTTGACACCGAAAATTTGCGGTGTTATAATTCTCGCCGTTCAACAAAGGAAGTCGAAAGAAATGGAAAGAGATTTAACGGTCGGGAAACCGATTACGGCAATATTAAAATACACACTACCCCTTTTCGGCAGTATCATTTTCCAACAACTTTACAACATAGCGGACAGCCTTGTCGCAGGCAGATATATCGGCACGGACGCGCTCGCCGCGGTCGGCAACGGATACGAAATCACGCTTTTGTTCATTGCGGTTGCTTTCGGGTGCAATATCGGCACGTCGGTCATCACGGCAAGGTATTTCGGCAAGAAAGATATCCGCGGCGTGAAAACGACGGTATCGACTGCCCTTATCGTCAGCACCGTAATTGCGGTAATTCTGACGGCGCTGGGGCTTGGGCTTACGAAGCCGCTCCTGAATCTCATTAAAACCGACCCCGTGATTTTCACCGATTCGTACGAATACCTGATGATATATCTCGGCGGCTATATTTTCCTTTTGTCGTACAATATCGCGACGGGCATATTTTCGGCACTTGGCGACTCCCTTACCCCGTTTTTGTTTCTTGCAGTGTCGTCGGTCGCAAACGTTATCGTCGATATCGTTTTCGTAAAAACCCTTCATATGGGCGTTAAAGGCGTGGCGTGGGCGACGTTCATTTGTCAGGGAGTCAGCGCGATTCTTGCGCTTGCGTTTATGTTCGTAAGGCTCAGAAAACTTCCGCACGAAGGCGACGAAAAGATTAAAAAAGTCGATTTCAAAATTCTGAAAGAGATTTCCGTCGTCGCAATCCCCAGCATTTTGCAACAGGCGTTCATATCCGTCGGCAACATTATCATACAAGGATTCATCAATGCGTTCGGCGCGTGGGCGACGGGCGGATACGCCGCGGCAATCAAACTCAACAATATGGCGGTAACGTCGGTCGTCGCGCTTGGCAACGGTATGTCCAACTTTTCGGCGCAAAACATGGGCGCAGGAAAGCCCGAACGTATCAAAAAAGGTATTTTCGGCGCAATCGGTATGGGCGCGGTCATTTCGCTTATCTTCACCGCGATTTTCCTTGGATTGTCCGAGCCGTGCATTAAGATTTTCATCACCGACGGCAATGCGGACGCAATCGGGACAGGCGTGAACTTTTTAAAAATCGTAACTCCGTTTTACGTGATAATCGCGGTTAAAATCATCGCGGACGGCACGCTTCGCGGCACGAATCGCATGCTTTCGTTCACGATTGCGACGTTTATCGACCTGCTCCTTCGCGTGGTGTTTTCGGCAATACTCAAAAAACCGATGGGCATTACCGGCATCTGGTGGTCGTGGCCGATCGGCTGGCTTATTGCAACTCCCATATCTTTCGGGCTTTACTTATTCGCCGCGAAAAAGAATTTCGGATTGAAAAAAGAAAATACACCCGCCGAAACCGAATCTTCCAAAACTCCGTCCGAAACCGAGAAAAAAGCCGAGAAAATCGTTTCCGAGAACGCGGCGGAAAGCGTCGCGCCCGAAGACAATAATTTGACGGAATAAGTCAAAAACAACAATTTTTTCCACAAAAAAACCGTCCTTTCGGACGGTTTTTTGATTTTGTCGATTATTTTCCGCTGACTTGCTTTGCGTAGTTGGCGATGTCGACAATCATCGGGATAAGGACGAATGCGTATGCAACCACAACGCTTACCCAATAACAAATTTTAACACCCTTGCCCTTATTCTTGACAAAGCCCACGCTCACAATCGTGAAAACAGTATAAGTCAGAAGACCTACGATGCCTTGAAGGATAACGGGTACGAGTTGATACCAAGACGTAATTTGTTTGTCGTTTGCGATGCCGAGTGCGAAGTTGATAATCATCGTAACCGCGCCGACAACAAGCACGATAAACGCCATAAGCCCCAAGGTTTGTTTGCCGCCGGATACTCTCTCCTCGTCTTCGTTGTCAGTTTTGAACATAAAGTATATCTCCTTAAAATTATTCCGTATTTTTGCGCGACGTCGCGCTACTATTTAATGCTAACTTCTTTTTTCAAGAATGTCAAGTACCGCTTGAAAATAATCGGGTATCGGCGCGGTAAAAGTCATTATCTCTTTGGTTTTCGGGTGAGTCAGCACAAGTTTGTACGCATGCAGCAACTGACCGTTCAACTTAAACTCGTTACTGCCGCCGTATACCGCGTCGCCGACGACGGGATGATGCATAAATTTTGCGTGCACTCTTATCTGGTGGGTGCGCCCCGTTTTCAACTCGAACTCGCAAAAAGTATATCTTGAAAAACGACGTAACACCCTGAAATGAGTTTCGGCGTTCCTGCCGTCCTTGACAACCGCCATTTTCTTTCGGTCGGAATGGCTGCGCCCTACGGGCTCGTTTATTGTGCCGCTGTCTTCCTTCACGTTCCCGTCCAGCAGCGCGACGTAATATCTTTTCGCGTCTTTTTTCTGGATTTGCGATTGCAGGTTTTTGTGCGCCTCATCGTTTTTCGCGACGACGAGAAGCCCCGACGTGTCCTTGTCGAGCCTGTGAACGATGCCCGGACGAACAACGCCGTTTATCGTGCTGAGCGACGACAGATTGTACAAAAGCGCGTTCACGAGAGTGCCGTTTTCACTGCCGCACGCAGGGTGCACGACCATACCTTGCGGCTTGTTAATGACGGCGATGTCGTCGTCTTCGTAAACTATGTCAAGGGGAATGTTTTCGGGTTCCAGCGAGAGATTTTTCGGCGACGGCAAATTAAAAACGACTTTGTCGTTTTCTTTTAATGACGCACCCGCTTTTTCGACCTTACCGTTCACGGTTGCGCCGCCCTCTTCGATTATCGTCTTTACGTGGCTTCTCGAAACGCCCGGAAGATTCTTTTGCAAAAACCTATCGAGCCTTTCTCCCTTGTCTTCTTTCGCCGCGACAAATTCAAACGTTTCCATCGTCTTTCAAAGCGGCATCGTCGTCGGACGGCGAATCCGATATTATGTCCTGCCGATTTATCGCGTCGTATGGGTATGCCGGGGGATAAGTCGAGTCCTGTTTTTCCTTTTCTTCCTGACGTTTTTTAAGGTCTTTCGGCATAAAGAAAATCGCGTAAATCGCAAACAGTATCGTGGCAACCGTCAAAAAACTGTCCGCCACGTTGAAAGTCGCGAAGTTCGGCCAGAAGTCGAAAACGATAAAATCCCTGACGTAGCCGAAAACGATGCGGTCGTAAAGATTGCCGAGCCCGCCCGCAAGAATAAGGACAAGCAGCGTCCTGAAAACTTTGTTTTCCTTTTTGTTGAAAATCAGATAAAACACCAAAATCGCAAGCCCCACCGCCGTAAACGCGATAAGAGCCGCCGTCTTGCCCTTGAACGAGCCGAACGTCGCGCCCGTGTTCTCGTCATAGGAAAAAGAAATGAAATTTCTTATAAATTCGATATCGTCGTTGTGCTGGACGAATTTGCCGCCTGCGACGTGTTCGATCCCCAGCGCCTTTACGATGCCGTACTTGCTGCCGAGATCGAGCGCAAGAACCGCGATGACGATAAGTATTTCATACCAGAACATCAGCGACGATTCCTTCTTTCTTCAATGGATTTTGCAATGTCGCCGCCCGCCGATATCGACACACCGTAAGGCGTGAGCAGGAATATCGTGCCGTTTATGCGTTGCATACTGCCGCCGAGCGCGTAAATCGCCCCGCTTAAAAAGTCCAGAATACGTTGTCCGTCTTCGTCGCCGATCCCTGCAAACTCCACGATTGCGGGCTCATGCATGCGAAGATGGTCGATAAGCGACTGAACGTCGCCGTAATTTTTGGGAGAATACAAAACCACGTTGCCGATGGGCACGCTTTGAAGCGCGGGATTTTGCGGGGGCGTCGCGGCGTATTGCGGCGCAGGCTGTTGCGGCGGCACGAATTGTCCCGTCGGCTGAGTCCTGACGGGTTGTCCGATGGGAGGTAAAGCGCGGTTGAGCCTTTCTTCTGTGGAACGGGACACGTTGCGACGCGTATCGTCGCCGCGGTCAAAGTATCCGCCGCCGCCCGACGAGTATCGTCTGTCGAAGTTATTCCCGGTGCGGTCGTAATCGCTACGACGGTCGTAATCGCCACGACGGTCGTAATCGTCGCGGCGGTCGTATCCGTCCCTATCCGAACCTCTTCTGTTGTTTCCGAAAAAATCAGCCATTCGTAATTACCTCTCGTTCCCCGAATAACGCCCTGCCGAGTCGCACGATATTCGCCCCGTATTTTACGGCGACGTCGTAATCGTTGCTCATACCGGCGGAAAGATACCGTATATCCGCATTATCGAGCCTTGTCTGTTTTAGTGTATCATATAACTTACTTAATTGCAAATAAAATGCGTTAAGCGCGTCTTTTTCGACGTTCGGAAGCACGCTCATCAGCCCTTTCAGACGGACGGAGGGATATTTATCGACTTCTTTTGCAAAATCAATGACTTCCGCGGGGGCGACGCCGCCCTTCTTTTCTTCACCGCCGATATTGACTTCAATGAGAATATCCTGCACTTTCCCGTGCTTTTTCGCCTGACGGTCGATTTCCTGCAACAAGCTTAGCCTATCGACGGAGTGAATAAGTTCCACCTTGTCGACGATATATTTCACCTTGTTGGTCTGCAACTGTCCGATAAAATGCCAGCGGACGTCGGGCGTGTATTTTTCCAAAAGTTCCTGCACGCGGTTTTCGCCGAAAATTTTCACGTCGGTGTTGTCCCTTACGAACAGTATTCTTTCAAGGGGCATAGTTTTGGACGCACCGATAACCAGCACGTCCTTTATACTTCTTCCCGATTCTTCAAGAGCCGTTTCAAGGCGGCTCATAGCGTTTTTATAATTTTCAATGACTTTGTCTTCGTTTACCATATCCTATATGGTAACACCGCCCGATAAAGTTTGTCAAGCGTCGTTTTATCTTTCGTCGGACGCGCATTCTTCGGGGGACGGCGCGCCGCACTCTGCGTCATCGGTCGAAATCCTGCTTATCGACACTTCATAGGCGGTTTTCACGACAATATCGCCGTCGACGTTTTTCTGGTATTCCCTGCTTTGTATGCGCCCCGACACGGTGATTTTATCGCCCACTTCCAAACTTCCCGCAAAGCGCGCGTTCCTGCCCCACGCAATGCACGGGATATAGTCGGATTTGTTGTAAGCGCGGTTGACCGCGATAAGCACGTCGCATATTTCGCGCTTGAACGGAGTCGTGCGATATACGGTGGGCTTGCAAACGTAGCCTGTAAGTTCGATGATGTTGGGATTTCTTTCTTCGTCGTCGTCCGCAATCTCCCTTGTGAACACCGTCAGCATAAGTCGGCTTTTTCCGTTTTCGTACTTGTTGTAACTTCTGAATTGCCCGTCGACGGACAGCGTGTCGCCGACGCGGATTTCGTTGTCGATCATCAGCCTTTCCGAAAGAGTAACCGGTATGACGTCTTCCTGCTCGGACATTCTTTTTACCGCAAGCATTACTTCGTAAAACCCTTCGCCCATCACCTCGTGAGTGAATACGGGATTCGTGATTACCTTTCCCGAAAGGAAAACTTTGTTGTTGATTTGTACGTCTGACATAATTTTCTCCATATTTGTGTTTTATTTTTTGCGTTGTATCCCGTTATTGTCGATTGTGAAGTTTTCACGAAGTACAAGTTCGTCAATCGACACCGCCTTGTATCCGTCCGCTTTCAGCCGCGGCAGTATTATTTTCAGCGCGTCCAGAACGTGGTCGCTGTTGTTGTGGAAAAGTATTATCGCGCCGTTTTTCAGTTTCGGAATTACCCGCGCCGCAATCTGTTCGCCCGAAAGTCCTTTCCAGTCCAGGCTGTCGATGCTCCACTGCACGCCCACCATGTTCTTTTCGTTCACTACGCCTAAAAGTTTGTTGTCGTATTCCCCGAAAGGCGGACGGAAATATGCGGGCGTTTTTCCCGTCAGATTTTTTATCCGTTCGTTTACGCTGTCGATTTCCTTAGATATTTCGTCTTTAGAAATCTTGCTCATGTGCAGATGGTTGTTGCTGTGATTGCCGATTTCAAGCCCGGATTCTGCGATAAACTTCGTTTCTTCGGGATATTTGTCAATCCAGAACCCGACAAGGAAGAACGTGCCGTCCGCGTCGTACTTTTTCAGAAGGTCGATAATCCCGCGGGTTTTGTCCGCGCCCCACGCCGCGTCGAAAGTCAGCGCGACCACCTTTTCGTCGGTTTCCACCGAGTACACCGGGACAAGCCTTTTTTCGGCGGCAAGATAAACGGGAGCAACCCCGCCGACAGCCGTCATCGCAACGAGAAATACCGTAATTATCGCAACGATAACCGCCTTAAAAACGTCGTTCTTTTTCACGACAATAAACATCTTTGACCTCATCATAAATTATTTCCGACGACCGCGCGAAAGTGTTTTTCGTGCTTTTTGTCGGATTTTGGGGATTTTTTGCACAAAAAAAATACCCTGATTTAGGGTATTTGAAAAATCTTTCTGTTATGACCTTATTACTTAAAATACTTCACGCCGCTTTCAAAAATCTTTGCGTCCCACTCGCCGGGGACGTTTTCGTAAAGGTGGTCTGAAACCCTTGAAAACCGCGTCGCGCGCCCGTAAATCCTGCCGTCGGGACTGAATATACCCTCGATGGCTTCCGCGCTGCCGCCCGGGTTATAAGGCGTTTCCATCGTTGCATTGTCGTTAAGGTCGATATATTGCGCTGCAACCTGACCTTTGACGATAAGCGCGTCGGACAAAGCCTTGCTTATTACAAACCTTCCGTCTTTTTCGCTTGTCTGCACCTTGAACACGTCGCCCGTTTTCACGCCGTTGAACCACGGCGAAAGATTGCTTGAAATCCTCACGCGCCTTATTCCGCACGTCTTTTTCGCGCCGACGTTTTCGGAAAGTGCCGCTTGTACGTTTTTAATATCGGTGAATTTTCCGTACGGCAAAAGCCCCGTTTTAAGCAACAGTCCGAGACCCTGCCCGACGCCCAGAATCAGCCCGTCGCGCGACAACAATTCTTCAACCGCCGCCTTGATTTCGTCGCGCACAAACAACGCGTTAAGCAACAAATTTCCGTCGTTCAACACAAGAATATGGCAATTTTTCAGCGTTTTTGAAAAATCTTCGACAGATTTTGTAAATTCTTTTTCGTCGCTATTTCTGATGACAACCTGCTCCGTACGCGCCCCCGCGCTCTTGAACCGCCTTGCGATTTCCTTATCAATCGCTGTGTCGAAAATCGGCATAAATACTTTCGGACGGGATACGGGGAATCCGCAAATTTTCTTTTTTGTGAAACTTATCCCCAGGTTTTTCGTGTAGCCTTCGGAATACGTTTCCGTCGGAAAATATTTCGCAAAAGGCGCGTTGTAAGCCGTAACAGTTGCGTCCGCGCGAAGAGTCGTATCGTTTATTATGAACTTCGGGATATCGGTAACGTCGCCGACGGTTTCGATAAACGGATAAGCCGTCAGCCTTTCGTCGTTTGTGAGAATAACAAGATCGCCCGCGTCGTTTTCAAAATGACTTTCGCCGACTAACCCAAAAAATTCAAGCCCCATACCGTTGCCGAGACACGATATTATCGCGTCCGTCGCAAGGCTTTCTTTCACGACGGTCGCCGCCGAAACTTTTTTGAGCCTGATAAGTTCGCCTAAAAGCGCATACGCCGCGGCTATTTTGTCAAAATCGACAAAGTTTTCGTTTTTCAGTTTTATCCTTAAAAGTTTGCCCTTTTTGGTAAAAGTCGATGATATTGCGCCGGTTTTCGACGTAAATGCCGTAGCCACAACCGTTATCGCGTTTGAACTTCCCTTTTCGACGTTCACGTCGGACACCGATATTCCGAGATTTTTTGCCGCCGTCATCGCGCCGAGCAAGCCTTCTTTTGCCTTTTCGTCGTCGTCGCTAAATACGTTTATCGAAAATGCGGCGGGGCTGTCCGCGCCCGACGAATAGACTTTTGAGAGCGCAGTAACCGCGGCGTCGATACCGCCCGAGAAATCGCACTTTTTCGTTTCGGACGAAACGGCGACGGACAAATCGCCCAAAATTTCGCTCACGCATGCGTTTTCTTTCGTCAAACGATACTTCCCGCCGACAAAATCGAACGCGGTCGCTTTCCCGTCGAAGGTGTCGTGAAGTCCCGTTTTCGCCGCTATGTTGTCTTTCGTGAGAGTATACAAAACCGCTTCCCTTTGCCTGTCAGCGCCGATAAGCGCGAGCGTCGATTTATCAATGGATTTTTGGTCATATACGACGTTTTCCAAAGATATTTTTGCGTTTTTTGTGCAATTCTCGTTTGAAATTGTATTTTTGAATATCGTCTTTCCTGAAAGTTTAACCGTCGTTTCCCGGGCGACCGCGCCGATTTCGACGGCGTTGATATTTTCGGATTTCAAAACTTTTATGAGTTTTTTCACGTCTTTCGTAACGACGGATAACGCGTTGTCAAAAAACGCCCTTACGTCGATTTTACGGTTTTTAAGGTCGATTGCCGCGCCCTGTTTCAACACGTTTTTAAGGCTGTCGCAGGCGCAAATCAGGTTTTTCACGTCGGGATTGTCGAAAACGCGACGGAGTTTTTCAAACACTTCGGGCTCGGTTTTCACGTCATCAGACACAAGGATAACGCCGTCGCCGACGTCGGACGCCTGCATATCGAGTTTTTTCACGCCGACAACCGAAACCGCCCGGTCAAACGATTTTTGTCCGTCGTTCACGAAACTTTCGGAAAACGCGCCAACGTTTGTGCGCGACAAATAATCTGCCGTTCTTTTCGCGTTTTCAAGCGCACGAAAGCAACTTTCGTTGTCCTTTGAAAAACACGTCGTAACATTCGCGGACACGGGCGCAAACCCCACTGAAAACGCTTTGATAAGCGCGCTTTCATCGCTTCCGGAAAACGCTCTTACTGCAACCGATTGCCCGTCGCTCGTTGTTTTTTCGATTACGTTTTTTTGCGAATTATCAGCGATTTTGTCGAAATTTTTTGAAAATTTAACACAATTATTCGATATTTTTGCAATGTTTTCATTGAAAACTCTTTGCGCGAAATCGCAATGATTTTCGTTTTCACTTTCAAAAATCTTTTGAATTTCGGCTTTTGCGACTTTCTCGTCGAAAGATAAATCTGTCTCTTATACACATCTCCGAG
>ENA-UABQ01000694-UABQ01000694.1-human-gut-metagenome-genome-assembly--contig:-NODE-694-length-8958-cov-3.103336_pt1 | contig 8958 bp, 9 predicted proteins | sample MGYA00243869_ERZ654205 | MGnify/ENA primary metagenome ERZ654205 (study PRJEB26926, sample SAMN06165207) | human gut metagenome | biome: ENVO:00009003; feature: ENVO:2100002; material: ENVO:00002003...
GCTCGGAGATGTGTATAAGAGACAGGCCGTAGACACCTCCGCTCTGAAATACTACAGCAGTGATTCGTTCGCACAGTCTGTTTCCGCTGATGTGGCGGCACACAGCACGGTTACTGCAACGGGCTTTAAGGAGGGAATGGAGGAGTTCTACAGAGAGTATATCGAACCTACCCTGTCGCAGATGGCAGACGATATGCGTAGGCAAGCCGACAAACAGGAACAGACCGTTGTTCAGATTGGCAACCGTGTTGTCAATGACGCGGTTACTACTCAGAAAAAAGCCAACGGCTATGTATTCGCACGATAAGGAGGGGTGAGAATGGCTTATTTGGCAATCAACGGTTATGAGCTACCTCCTCCGAAGCGAGGAGTACGCCCCACGGTGACTACCGTAGTGGACGCGGGTAGAAACGCTAACGGCTCAGTAGTCGGTCAGCGCGTGGGTCGAGACCAGTACAAGATTGATAGTCTTGAATGGTCTTGGCTCACCGCCGACCAATGGGCGCAAATATTGAGTGTGTTAAGTCATTTTTTCGTATATGTGACTTTCACCGACCCCGTGTCGAACTCCCTCAAAACCATCAAAATGTACTGCGGCGATAGAACCGCAGAACCCTATTGGGTAGATGAGAACGGGAAACCGACACACTATAGAAATTGCAAGGTGAATCTGATTGATTGCGGAGAGTAAGGAGGGGATTTTGTGCAAAAGGTTTCAAAAGCGTATAAAGAGAGCATGAAATCCTCTCTCCGCGAGAGAGCGTATATTATGATTTCGTTCGGTCTGCTCAATCAAGAAGCACAGGCGAAAGCAAAGGTCGAACAGGGTGATTTCACCTACTACTCCAACTCTGCAAATATCCTGTCCGAAAAGACCGATGATACCATCTACGCTACCCTTGAGGAGAATTTCACCAAAGTTGACGGAACAATGTTCTTTCTTCCTCGACAGAACGCTTCCAATGCTTACCTTGACACAGGTATCATCAGCGACAAACTCCTCACACAAGCGCAGTTCGAGCTTACAATCAATCTCAATGTTCCCGCTACGGATTTCAAGGGTATTACCATCAATTTCGGTGAGAATTACCCTGTGAATTTCGATTTGGTGAGCAGTAGCGGACAGGTTGTCGAGTTTCGCAATAATACGGAGGGGCTGTTCAGCACCGAAGAAGTGTTGACAAATACGACCTCGGTGAAACTGGTCGTTTACAGTATGAAGAACCCCCATAGCCGGGTGCGTATCTACTCTATCCGATTCGGCTACGGTCTCGTGTACTACAATGACTCCGTAATGGCTTCTTCCCTTGAGAGCTATGTCTCGCCCATCGGGGCAGATGTGCCGCAGATTGATTTCTCGGTACAGCTCAAGAACTACGACCACTACTTTAATGTAGATAACCCGAAATCCGCTATCAACTTCCTTGAGACAGGACAGGAAATGGAAATCTACTACGGCTATCAGCTCCCTACGGGAGAGGTAGAATGGATTCGCGGAAACCGCCTGTTGTGTTCGGAGTGGGAGTCGGACGATTACACCGCCACTATCCGCTGTCAAGATGTGTTCCGCAGTATGGACGCGGAGTTCTACAGGGGGCTGTATCGCAGTGCGGGTAAGAGCTACTACGATTTGGCTCTTGAGGTACTGGCTGACGCGGGACTGACTGATTACTATATCGACCCGCAGTTGAAAAATCTGAAAAGCAAAAACCCCATTCCTCGCGTTCAGCATAAGGAAGCGTTACAGATTATTGCAAACGCTTGTCGCTGTGTGCTGTCGCAGACTCGTATGGGCGGTATTCAGATTAAGTCGAACTTCATTCCCGAAGCGGCGGCAAGTGCAAATGCGGAAGCAACCTATTCCAATGTCGAAAAGATTATGGACGGTACTGCAAAAGACGAGTACGCCACCTTTGCTCAAAACTATACCACGGCAGACGGTAAGATGTTCTTTCTACCTCGCAATTTTGGAAACGCTACGCTGAATACAGGTTTTGTGTCAGCGGTGCAGTCTAAAGCGGACGGAACATTCACCACCAACCCCGTTGTCACGCTTACACAGGAAGTTGCTTGTATGTACTACGGTGTAAAACTGGTATTCGGACACTCGATTCCGGCAGCTTTTACAATCCGAACCTACAATGACGGGACGCTTGTAACGGAGTACGAAGTCGGGGCTGACGAAATCAGCAAGAACACGGTCATTCACACGGACTTTGACGATTTCGATGTTATGAAAATCGAGTTCACAAAGACCGCCGAACCCTATAGCCGTATCGTGCTGAATAATTTCAGCTTTGGTGATATTACGGATTTCACTATGACCCGTACAGATATGACCTCCTCCCCGAAAGCTATCAAGCAGGAGCTTGTCAAGGAGATAATCGTCCCTTGCTACAGCTATCAGACGGGCAATCAGCAAGAGAACCTTGTGAGCGAAGAAGTTACAGTTGCGGCAGGTGATGTAGAGACCTTTTTCGTGGGAGAACCCTCCTACGGCTTTTCTGCCGCATTGGAAAACCAGTCGGGCGGCGTTTCCATCTTGGAGTCGGGTAACTACTATATCACGGTTAAATTTACAGTGACAGGTACTTACCGCTTGGAGATTTCCGGCTACCGCTACAAAATCGTGGAGCGTTATGCAACAAAAACGCTCAATAATCGAGGAAAAACAATCAAGTGGGAAAATCCTCTCATTTCCGATATGGGAATGGCGCAAGACCTCGCGGACTGGCTCGGTGACTATTATCAGTCCGGCATTGAGTATGAGTACGACACTCGCGGTAATCCCGAAATTGATGTGAACGATATTGTTTACCAAGAAAACGAGTTCCAGTCCGATATGAAAGTAAACATCTACCGCCACACAATCATTTTCAATCAGAGCTTTGCGGGTAAAGTCACGGCTCGTAGAACAGGAGGTTAGTTATGGCATGGACAACGCCTAAAACAGACTGGTACGGTGTCACAAACCCCTCCGATGGGGTGTATACGGGAGACAGGTTCAACGCGGTCGATTTCAACCGTATCAAGAACAACCTCACCTATCTGCGTGAGTTGGCTCTCAAGATGTACGATGAGTTCTCTATCGTCTCCCTCGGTGCTGACCGTACCTATTCAGATTACTTCTATGCTGATGAAATCAATCAGCTTGAGGAAAATCTGAAAACCATCAACAATAAAACTCTCAAGAGGTCGTATGGCAATCCTCCGACCTATGTGGCAAACGGTAACACAATGGATTTCGCAGAGCTGAATCGGTTGGAACGCGCCATACTTGACCTCTACGACAGACTCACCAATGAGTCTGAGGGGAGAAGAATGTTCACTTGGAATTTTGGAATGAGAGGAGGAGACCTGTAAATGTCTTGGGAACTGTTACCCGTAAATTATACGGACGCTGTGTGGAGCGGTCTAAAACGGTACAACACCATCACCAATGAGGACGGTACGGTATCGTTCCAAGATGTGACCGCCTACAGCAACAAAGAAAAGTCCTTTTTCGGTGCGAGAGACGCGAACCGTATGAACGAAGCTCTCAATACCCTTATGTCGATGGTAGAAAACGGTTCTGACCTGTACGAAGCGTTTCAGAACTATTTCACCACACAAAAAGGGCTTTTTGAGAACGAAGCGGACTCCAAGCAGGACGGTTTTACCGCGTATATTACTGCTTTGGAAGCGGAGGGGGACAATGTAATTAACTCCCTTAAAACCGATTATCGCACAGAAATGGACACCTTTGAGAGTCAGCAACAGGCACTATTCACGACTTGGTTCGAGTTTGTCAAGAGTCAGCTCGGAGAAGATGTTGCCGGGAATCTGCAAAATCAGATTACTGCTCTCGACACCAAAACGGACGGTTTTGACCCCCGCGCAACTACTTTCTCTGCCGATGGAAAGACCATCACAGAAATCGACTCAGCAGGAAACAAGAAAATCGAAACCGTGTTCACTTCTGATACGGTTATCACGCAAAAACTCTACAAGAAAGAGTCAAACGGAAGTTATTCCCTTGTAAACACTAAGACCATCACATTCAGCGCAGACGGTCTAAACATCACAGAGGAGGTAGTGTAAATGTCTTGGGCAGAAGCAAAATGGACTGTTGACAGTCTGTTGCAGAAAATCGGGCAAGCCCCGAACAACATGAGGAGCTTTATCGCATACTCGCTTTCCGCGACCAGTATCGGTTTGAAGTTCCAAGAACCCGCCGACAGCTATGACGCGAACAACAATCTGATTTGTTCTGTGGGCGGTGTGATGATTCGCATGAGCGATACTGGTTATCCGACAAAGCCCTCTGAGGGAACGCTCGTGGTAAACAACACCAATCTCGGCGCGTATGTCAACACACCCTTTACGGTAAGCGGACTCACAAAGGGTAAAAAGTATTATTTCTCCGCTTTCCCGTATTCCGTACAGGGCGTTTACAACCTGTCGAGCAATGCGGCAAACAGAGCGGACGCTACCCCCGCCGCAGGTGAAATCGCCAATGTCACCATTTCTATTGACGATGATTCCGCATTTTCCAGTGTGGTAGTCACCTGTGTCGATGAAACGGAGTCCGCGTCTACGCAGTCGGCAACGCTCACTAAAACGAAGAAAACAGCTTCCTTTGTCGTGCCTATCGGTCATACCTATCATATCGAGTACGGCGCGGAGGACGGGTACAGCAAGCCGGATAACACTACGCCGAAAGTTTCTGTGGCAGGTACGACCTCGAACTATACCGCAACCTACTACTACTTCACGGCTACGATTGCCGTTACTTACCCCGCAGGAGCGACCTGTACCTGTGAGTGCGGAAGCACAAAGTACACCGCCCCTAATACCTCCGGCAGTCACACTTTCCAAGTGCATAATGTCGGCACATGGACGGTAAAGGCGGTTTCCGGCTCTGATACAGACTCTAAGTCAGTATCTATCACTTCCTCCGGGCAGTCTCGTAGTGTGGAACTGTCGTTCGTAAAAATCTACGGTATCAGCCGGGATATTACGGCTACCTCTCCCGCTTGGGCGAGAACGGATTCTGCTGTCGGTAAAACTGCCAAAGCCACTGTAGGCACAACGGCAGGTTCAAGTGACTTCAACAACTGTTACCCTTGGAGCGGAATTGTCCGTGAAACCCTATCCACGGGAGATGTGATGGTGAAAATCCCTAAGTTTTGGTATCGCCGTTACCGTAGCGGAAATGTGGAATATCTCAAGATTGCGGATAAAGCCACAAGCGGGTTCACGCTTCACCCCGCGTTCAATCACGGCGGTGTGGCAAAGGATTATCTTTATGTGGGTGCTTATAAGACCACGAGCGGTAACAAGTCCGCGTCCGGCGTAAGCCCATTGGTAAATCAGACGAGAGCGACCATGCGTTCCAACGCAAAAGCAAAGGGTACGGGTTGGGGCATTATCGACATTGCCGCGCTCTCCGCGATTCAGATGTTGATTCTCGTAGAATTTGCCAACAACAATGTGCAGTCTGTCATTGGGCGTGGCTACTGTGATGGTAACAGTTCTGCTCTCAGTACAGGCACTTGTAACAATGTCAGTGGTCTCACGGGTAGACCTGCCGGAACAGACGGTAAGGTTGATGTTGTTTGGCGTGGTATCGAGGGTCTGTGGGGTAATGTTTGGGAATGGGTTGATGGTGTCAACTGGAACGGCGGCACTTACTATGTGTGTAATGACCCGTCCAAATACGCAGACGATACCACCACGAACTACACCGCCCTTTCCTTTAAGGGTACAACCAACTGGTCTTCCAGTTATATCACGCAGGAGGGTCTTGATACTGGCAATAATCCTCATGTCATGCTCCCGTCTGTCGCAGGTAGCGGAAGCGAAACGACCTATGAGTGTGACGCTTGTTGGTCTTCTACGGGTTGGCGCGTCTTCCTACGCGGCGGTGATTGGTACTATGGCTCGCTATGTGGTCTCTTTACGGCTGCTTTGGACTATGTCTCGTCCGGCTCGGGCTCGAACGTCGGGTCGCGCCTGCTTTATATCCCCTCCTAAGGGGGTGCGGGGGATTTTCTCCCCCGCATAAGTGGGTCGATACAAAACAGATAGAACTTTATAAGGCGAACAGTAAAAGCGCGTCTTCCTACACGGCGGTAATTGGAACAATGGCTCGAAATGTGGTCTCTTTACGGCTAATTTGAACAATGACTCGTCCAACTCGAACTCGAACATCGGGTCGCGCCTACTTTTGTTATACAGCACAAATCTATACAAGATACTGTCTCGCCGTACCCATTGGTAAAAAATAGTTTGGAGGGATAGGGTTAGTAAGTCTCTTGAAACCCCTATAAGAAACAAAAGCAATGAAAAGAATTGGCTTTCTACACGAACAGATAGTTTCAGAAGAAAATTGCAGACTGGCTATCATAAATGCCGCAAAGCATAAGAAAAAGCGCAGAAATGTTCAAAAAGTCATGGATAATTTGGACTTCTACGCGAAAGACCTGTCTGAGCGGTTGGTTCGTTTGGATTTCACCTCACCGTATCGGACTCGTATCATAAAGGACGGTCTGTCGGGAAAAGAGAGGGAGTTACAGATTCCCGCGTTCTATCCCGACCAATGCGCTCATCACGCTATTGTGCAGGTGCTACAGCCGCTCATTATGAAATCCTCCTATTATTGGAGCTGTGCCAATATCCCCAACAGAGGGATTGACCGCGCCGCTAAAGGAGTGGAACGAGCGACCATGCGAGACATCAAACACGCGAAATACTGCGTGAAGATGGATATTCACAAGTTCTATCCGTCAATCCCGCACGACAAGCTCAAGGAACATTTACAGCGGAAAATCAAGGACAAAAAGGCACTTGGTATTATCCATTTGGTAATCGACTCGTACCATAGCTCTCCCGGACACGGCATACCCATCGGGAATTATACCTCGCCGTGGCTTGCGGAGTTTTATCTACAGTCGTTGGATTACTTCATCAAGCAAACCCTCGGTATACGCTATTATGTCCGCTACGCCGATGATTTAGTCTTGATTGACAATAACAAGCGAAAGCTCCGAAAAGCCATGTACGCGGTCATGGAGTTTGTAGGAAAACTCGGCTTGGGGATAAAGCACGATTACCAGTTATTTCGTATTCAACGAAACTGCAAGAGCAGAAAGCACCGTAGAGGGCGAAAGATTGACTTTGTAGGTCGCTGTTTCGGTATCAGAACCACGACCATACGAAAAAGACGCGCCCTTGCGCTTATGCGGCAAAGCCGCCACATTCAGAAAATCCAAAAGCGAAACGGGGTCGTATCGTTCCGTATGGCGGCGGGTTTCCTGTCACGGTGTTCCTGTTTCAAGCATACTGACTCGCTCGGTATGAAAAAGAAATATTACGATACAGTCAAAATCAGAAAATTAAAGGAGGTAGTCAGAAATGAGAGTAAAAGGAAATGTCTCCCCCGTAACCCTGTCAATGGAGTCTTACCTGCCGTTGGAGGGGTATGTAGAGGTCAGACTGCGTGAAAACATCAAAAAGGTCACTGACATTGACCCGCAGACGGAAACCTCTGTCACCATGTTCGAGTATGATGAGTACACTTTCCTCTTGAAAGACCGTGAGGGCTTGCGAGAGGACATCGAAAGCAATCTTAATGATTGGCTTATCACTGGCAGGACACTTGAGGTCAACGAAAGCGCAAGCATTGTGCAGGACATGAAAGCCGCACTGGAAATTTTGGGGGTGAAAGACAATGCGTAAATGGGAAATTGCCGCTATCAAGCGCAAAATGGAAATTGATGCCGCCGATGAGAAAGCCAATGACCTTGACATTATTGTGTCTGAGATTATGAAGTTGCCATACGGTCAGCTCAAAAAGGTTCTAACCCCGGAGGTTATGGAGGTTCTCAAAAAATATGGTTACGCAGAGTAATAATTATAAGAACAGGAGAGTAAGCCGATGGTTTCTGAAAGCACGCTGATTATCAGTATTGTGGGGGCGGTCTTTGCAAGCACAGGTTTTTGGGCGTTCCTCACAAGCCTTATCCAAAGCAAAAAGTCCAAAGACAGTGCGGAGGGGCAAATGCTGAAAGGTCTTGGACACGACCGCATTTGCTATCTTGGTGAGTGTTATACTCAGCGCGGGTATATCACCAAAGACGAATATGAGAACCTGCATGATTATTTATACTTACCGTATAAAAAATTGGGTGGAAACGGTACTGCCGAAAAGATTATGAAAGAGGTTGACCGTCTCTCACTCAAAGACAAGGAGGATTGACCTATGGAAGAAAAGTCGTATTTCCAAACTCACGGCGAAGAAATCACGCCGGAAATGTTGGACGAACTGAGTAACGGGAAAGGAGAAGACGAAGATGAGTAACAGCCCTCTCGTAAACTACACGCGGATTTCCCCCAATAAGACAAGTCCGCGCAGAAACAAAATCGACACTATCACCATTCACTGTGTCGTGGGGCAGTGTTCCGTGGAAACGCTCGGCAATATTTTTGCTCCGACCTCTCGACAAGCAAGCTCCAACTACGGTGTTGGCACGGACGGTAAAATTGGTATGTATGTCGAGGAAAAAGACCGCTCTTGGTGTACCTCAAGCGCGGCAAACGACAACCGCGCTATCACCATCGAAGTCGCAAGCGATACCAAACACCCTTACGCAGTGAACGATAAGGCGTATGCCGCAATGCTCGACCTTGTAACCGATATTTGCCGCCGTAACGGTATCAAAAAGCTCGTATGGAGTACGGACAAAAACAAGCGCATGAATCACCTTGACGGTTGCAATATGACCGTCCACCGCGATTATGCGAACAAATCCTGTCCCGGTGATTATCTGTATAACCGTCATGGCGAAATCGCGGCAGAGGTCAACAGGCGGCTCGGTGCGGCAGTTGATACTCCGACTGAGGACAAGCCTACTACCAGTTCTGTCAAGGCTGTCTCTTATACACATCTCCGAGCCCACGAGACTAGGCATGATCTCG